>Ga0209986_10000986_pt1 | contig 27752 bp, 19 predicted proteins | sample BlataG_FD_183168 | JGI IMG/M metagenome (GOLD analysis project Ga0209986, IMG submission 183168) | Deep subsurface microbial communities from Black Sea to uncover new lineages of life (NeLLi) - Black_00105 metaG (SPAdes) (version 2) | ecosystem: Environmental > Aquatic > Marine > Oceanic >...
CCGGATCTTTTTTTAAGACAGAGCCCACAGGGAGGTAAGAACTAAAAATAGTTTTCAGAATTTCATGGGAAGCCAGGGTTTAAAAGCCCTGGCTTCCTTTTAGTGCTTATTAAGTCAAATACGCTTTATCTCCTTTTAGCATTATCCGCTTGAACATTTATCACTTTTAAAATATCCTCGCGTATAAATAGATAAACAGCTGGCGATGGCTGCTGAGGAAAGGGCTGAATATCTATAAAAGTCGAAACACTGTGACTTAGAGGGCAAAGTCTATTCTGTATCTACCTTATTCCGGCGTTTCCGCTGATTTTTTCTAATAATCGCGAATTTTTAATTGACAGGGAATGTTTCTTCTATTTATTATTATCTGCAGAGCAGGTCAGAAGGTGGAAATTGAATAAAAATGAGCCGAACTCAATGCAGTCCCAAAAAAATCGGCATCAACATATCGTTTTTACAGGGAAAACCGCTGTCTTTCTGGACGGACGGCAGACAGAATTTCATCTCATCAAGTAAATAATGCCGGCCAATACTTTAAATAATTTTGAAAAATCCATGCACAACGTTGTATTTGAATGAGGAGTTTATCAGATGAGTAGACGCAAGTTTCTTTCGGTAGGTGGGGCAAGTATTTTCAGTGCTGCTGCCCTGGTTAACTGTGATTCCATCAAGAAACGCCATCTACGCTTTAGTTCAGGAATTGCCTGGCACCGGAATGAAACCACACGACTTTTTGATGGCATCGCCTGGAACGGCCGGCCGTTAATCCATGATGAAGGCGTCGGTCTGATGGATGGATTTTGTAGACGGATCGAGGATGACAACCTCGGGCTTACGCGTTTGCCAGAAAGTATCAAACGTCAAATAATCCGCGATATCGAATCTCTTATTAAAGGATGATAATTAGATGAATTAAATAAGGAGGTACACTCATGCAGAAAAAAATGATTCTGAACGCCATTTCTTATCTTCTAGTCTATTTTGTATCTTTGACTGTAATACCATTCGTATCTGCCCAGGATCTTGATGCTCTAATGAGGACGAAGCCAGGACGTGCCCGGGCCGTCACATCCACTGATCCGAGCTTCACAGGGAATGCTGACAGGATCAAGTATGTCATGCCTGGCGAAACCAAAGTCCTGGCAGATATTAAGGGACCAGCCGTCATTCGGCACATTTGGCTAACCTTCAACGAAGCCCGGCCGAACTGGCTCGAGGCGCATGGTTCAGCCGCCCCCAACGAAATCGTTCTGCGCATGTATTGGGACGATTCGAAAGAACCTGCGGTCGAGGCGCCTATCTCCGATTTCTTCGGAGCGGGATTCGGCCGCCGGCTGGAACTCAAATCGATCCCGGTCCAGGTTGAGGGGGGAGACGGCTACAACTGCTACTGGCCCATGCCGTTTTTCAAGCGCGGCTTGATTACTGTCACTAACGAGGGCGCCAAGAAAGTCCGCAGTTTCTATTATCACATTGATTACACGGAGGAGGACGCACTCGCTCCGAAGACCGCTTATTTCTGCGCTCAGTATAATCAGGCATTTCCGGAGAAATTGGGTGAGGATTATCTTATCGCTGATGTACAAGGAGAAGGCCATTATGTTGGAACAGTGATGTCCGCGCGTTCCAGGAGTCCGTTTTGGTTTGGCGAGGGCGACGCCCGTTTCTATATCGATGGCGACTCAAAACCTTCTATCCAGGGAACTGGCACTGAGGATTACTTCCTTATGGCCTGGGGCTTAAATGAAACGCAATTTCCTTACTATGGATGCACTTACATGAGTTCGGATTTTGGAGATTTGGGCACCGAATACAGCCTGTACCGATGGCACATCACAGATCCCGTCCGTTTCAGAAAATCACTGCGCTTCGAGATCGAGCACACCGGCTGGATCACCGGGGACGAGACGGAAAGCGGCAAGATTGAGGGACACGTCGAACGCGAGGACGATGTCGCCACGGTCGCGTTCTGGTATCAGATCGGTCAGCCGTATCGGTTCACGAAACTGCCTCCGCTGTCCGATCGCATCCTCCCCAAAATTGACATCATTATCGAATGCAAGACCATGCTCCCGACGGCAAGGCATTCACCCGGTCTGTTAGAGCTCCAGAAAGGATACGATTGGACAGGAGAAGGGCAGCTCTTTTTCATGCCGGCGTCGGATCAGCCCGTGCTTGAAGTCGATTTCAGCATCGAGAAAGAGGAATACCACGGTCTTATGCTGCGCATGACGTACGGGCAGGACTACGGCATATACCGGATTTTCCTCGACGGCAAGAACATACGCCAGCCGGATGACTACATGGCCGGACAGAAGATCGAAGACTATGATTTCTACGCCAGGAATCTCAAGGTTTTAGACCACTATCTCGGCAGCTTCAGGATGATGCCCGGCAAACACACACTGAGATTCGAGTGCCTCGGCAGGAATCTCCTATCGAAAGGCAATTATCTGGGATTGGATTCGGTCCGGCTCCGGGAACGTTGGAATCGGAAGAGAAAACTTTTACAATGACTGGAATAGACCTCAGAAACCAGAACCTTTCTTTAAGCAAGCTCAAGCGAGCAGCTACATCAGTTGAGCTCAACCTCTGCCAGTCGCCGGATTACGGCCGGCAGAAGCTTTCCATCAACGGTGTCGCCGTGGCTCAGGCCATCGACTGCTACTCATCGAAGCTCTATTGGTTGCATCCCAAGCTCGGTGTGTTCGATCTCAGGGAAGGGGATAACACTCTGGAGGTCGAGGCGCTGGAACCGAATCCGGAAGCACAGCCCGGAAACCTGTTCGGCCTGGACTATATCTTACTCGTCAAGCAAAGTAGTTCGTCATTTTTTTACTCCAGGTAAGTACCCCGGTTTCACTTCCGAAGGATGACGGAAAATTCCTCGAAAAGGCCATAGTCTAATAAAGCATATTCTGATCCGGCAGGGTGGCCGCCTTTATTGCCCTTATGGAAATTGCCGGGCCATACACTTCCCAGCGCTGGATTATTATGATGTGGTCCTAGGGTATTTTTAAGCGTCCCGTAAACTACCACACTGATGTGATTTTTCCCTTCCTTAAGATTTTCGGTGATATCCAGCTCAAAAGGTTTAAAAGCGATAAAGCCTGCACTCTTGCCGTTGACCAGGATTTCAGACACAGCGCCGGACCATTCTCCCAACCGAACAAAGAATCGCTCTCCTTTCCCATGGGAAGCGATTTGGAATTCCTTTTCATAGCCGACACTGGCGGCATAAAAAGGCAATCCCTGCGTTTTCCAGCTCCCAAGTTCTTTTTCTTTTGACGACACCAGGCGGAATCCTTTTTTCCGGTTCTCCAGATCGAAATCGCCGAGGATATACACCGACTCGAGCTCGGTGTGGATGGTGAAAGGCTGCGCTTCCAGGCTGATCCGGTTTTTGCCTTTCTTTGCCAGCTGACCGATATCAAACACGGCGAAGACCTTGTCCAGCCACCAAGCATCCTCTTTGGGTTTGATTTCCGTTCCGTTACAATACACCTTGTAAAGTTCCGGACGTTCCACGACACATTGCAAGGTTTCCAGATTTACACCATCCACTGCCTCGAACCAGAAATCTGCTTCAAATCCGGAATCATCGGGAAACTGATCCTTGTCGAGGATATTGGTCTTGAATTGGACCGCGCTGTCCCAGGGATTCCGGTCCAGCCCATGATGTTGAAATGTCTTACGCTGGGCGTCATAGAAATAGAGATCCTTCTCTGTCTTCCCTCCCAGAGTTATATCACAGTAATCAATAGTAAGAACATTAGGTGACAGAGGATGGATCGACATGCGGCTCACAGCTTTAAGCTGGGTGCTGGTTTTATTGGAGACTTCGGGACTATCAGCTTCCTTTGATTGGAGGCATAAAAGCAGACTTCCACCGGGGGGGACGCTGAAGTCCACTTTAAGTTCTCCGTCCTTGTTTTGAAAGGGATAGGATTCAACTTTTCCAGTAAAAGGATCCCATTTCTCGCATGATCGGTATGGGGGGGAGACACCACCACTGGAGGCAAATCGCCCGGAAGCCTCTTCCTCGGCACTGGTGTTGACAAGGAAAACAAGCTCCGCATCCCGGAGAACGCGCCGGTGATGAAAAAAGATTCCTCCGATCTGATCCGGATTGACGAATTCCAGTATCGGCGGGCAGAGGGCATGAATCATCTCCCAACCGCTGTCGCCCCCAGTGGATTTCCAGCCGTCTTTGTACGTTAACGCCATCCCGGCCGGTTCTGTAGATTCCTGACCGTCCACAAATCCGGGCGGCTCCACCCAGGAGAAGATCTTCCCTCCCTGGCGGAGATAGTCCCCAAGCAGGCTGAGGGTTTCTCCGTTCAGATTTTCGAGACCTGGAGGCAGTACGACCAAAGAATAGGCCCGCTCGCCCACAACCAGCGTCTCTCCGGAAACCCTCCCGTGCTCCTTGAGAGTGGATTCGCTCCCAAGATCATATTCGATTTGACGCGCTTCCATCCGGTTCACGAAATCCTGGAAATCTTTGCCTGTGGTTTCCAATCGGTCACTTGTTTTTATAGGGGAGTAGTACATCCATGCTGATGTGGTGGGCTCCAAAACGAGGATATTATTTCTCTGCTCTCCCAGCGACAGAGCTACCGACAGCCGCGCAAAATAATGTCCGAGCACCCCATATGCGTGCCACCACGGCGCATGGTAGGAAAAAGAGAGCGGATGATCACGCTTTCGGGCTCCTTTGATGGTTATGTATGAGAGGTGTTGGTTGAGGAAATTCACTCCCAGCACATACTCCCAGTCGCCGATTCGTTTCTGATCGAAGAGAGTCATTTCCCAGCCGCTGGCACCGTAGGTCTCGGACAGGGTCCTTTTCCATCCCATTTGATTTGCCGCGCTGCGGATCTCCTTCACCGAACGGGCGTTTCCGAACTGGGCGCCATGGTCCATTCTCCAATTATTCATCAGGATGTCGATCCCGGGCATGTGAGTGTAAGCAGCCATGGCCAGGTTATCCGGCACCAGTCGTGGTCGGGGCCAATCGTGCTCCCAGTAGTGGCCGGTAAAATCCAGATTGTTGGCAGTGCAGTATTCGGAGTACGGCCTGGCCCAGCCTTCGATGAACAGGTGATTCAGGACGGCGTAGTAGTTATGGCGGATTTTACGCCAGTCACCCGTTTCCTCGATAAGCGAGGGCAGGTGGAGCTTCAGGTCATAATTCCATATCCTTTCGAATGCCTCAAAGAGAGCTGGCGTATAACTCAGCGCCGCGCCTCTAACTGCCGGGGCAATGTGAGCCTCGTCCTGAAAAACTCCCGGAACCGTCTTTCCGAATTCCTCGCCGATTACTTTTTTGTAGGCACCCAAAGTCACCTCGAGGAATTTTTGTGTCACGTCCTTCCGCATAATATCCACATAGGTGAATCCTCCGTACCAAGGAGATGGCGCCTGCTCCCCGAATTCAAAGATATAAAACTCACCAGCAACAGAGGCCATATTTTTAATCGATGGGGTGATATCTGCGAATCCCTCAGGTTTCTTCTGGAGGACAAGAAAGGGTTCGCTCTCAAAGGTTTCCGGGATGGTGTAAACCTTTTTCATGACCAGGGACTTGCGCACACTGTCCGGCATCTGATCCGGGACATGCCCGCCGGCGAATCCGGAGGGATAGGAATTCTCATCATAGATCCAGACTTTTATTCCCAGATTCTTCGCCGTCAGAACAGCATGGTGGCAAAGGGAGAGCCACTCTTCAGACAGGTAGGGCGTAATCAGGCCAGGGCGGGGATGGATGAAGACGCCGCCGATTCCTTTTTCCTTAAAATCCCTGAGCTGTTCCTCAATCTGTGCCGTAGTGACCCGGTCGTTCCACACCCAGAGAGGTGCGCTTCCGTACTCTGACGGTGGGTTCTGAAACATCCCCAGGACCCTCTTTCGATCTGAAGATTGAAATGCCTTAAGGACACCGGACGAATAGAGCGTTATGACGACAATGCCGAATAAAAGAATCCAAAACGATCCTGGTTCCTGCTCTTTCCATTTTATCATAATCTTGTCCTCCTCCAGTTAATGGTATTCGAATAATCTGAATGGTGAGAAGAATGGGAATTGTTTGCATTTTCCAGCACTCTCTTTTGCTCTAACGAACATGCGCAAGTGGTGCACAAGAATATCAAGATCAGATGGATAAACTGGAAGTGACTCCTCATCATTGTATGATAAAAAATTTATGCTTCCTCGACGACCGTCCAGCCCATGGCGTCGGCCAGAGCATAGACCGGCTCTTTCATATCACCGTAAAACGTCACTCTGTGCCAGCCCCACTTATCCCACATCGTAAACAACTTTTCCAGATCTCCCAAAGGTTCGGCACAGAGCTTCGTGCGGCAGGCCCGGTCGTCGGGATCATTATCGACAGCCTTGCCTTGATGGAAAAGAATCTGCCGGCTGTCCGGCTTGATTTCGAGCGTTGTCGTCATGTATCCTATGGGCAGAATCGACCTGACCGATGCGCCCTGCCTGTCCTCGGAGTGCGTCATGATGGTGAAGGGATTGGCAGGTCCTTGCGGTCCGAACACCCTGTTCGAAGCCACGCAGTGTGCGTAGATGATCTGCCTTTTAGCGGTGTCGATGACCGGGTCAGAGATATAACCGGGCCGTCCCTGCGTTAGGGCCGTGATTGCGGTCATCGTTGCAGTAGAACGCACATCGCACTCGCAGGCTCCGATCAGACCCTCATTGCATAGCTCGTGAAAGCCCAGGCAGGGATAGGCATGGATGTGCCCTCCATAGAAGCCGCCCAGACAGTTGATGGTGATGGCATTGGCCGAATGTCTTTTCAGGACGTCCTTCATCCCCAAGTACATGGCCGCCGACGTCTCGAGCGCCTCACGGGACACATCGATGACTGCTGTTGCGGATTTTTGCCACCCATCGGCAGTGGAGCGGGCCTCATCCCGGTCGGCGGACTTCCACGCCTCGTTGATCTCCTCAAACGCTACCCATTCCATGGGAATGCCCATGATAGGATCAGCAGGTCCCGAATTCTGGTTGCGGACCGCCAGGATTCTGGATGCTTTCATTCGGGCAAGGCAATCCTTCGCGGAAATAGTCTTCAGATCATCCCGTGTGCAAGTAAGATCACCGGCCTTGGGTGTTCGCTTCATACGAACCTTCTTCGTCGCGGCAACAAAATCAGCAGCCCGCCCTCCCTTTTTCAAGACATCGAAGCATTTAACCGCTTCAATGAGATCCTCCACGCGGGACGAGGACACGAATCCTAAGTTGGGTGCCTGATTCCTCAGAAAACCTGCCGTATATACCAGGAATCCTCCGCTACCGCCATATTGGAAGTCGGCATAAAGCACCGGCTTCCCCGTCGCCACAGCCGCTTGCACAACCCGGTTCCAGCAGTTTAATTGATAAACCAGATACCCGTCGATGGCGGCCGATTGGTCCTGTGCTATGATTTTTTCCGCTTCTTCCGGCCCACTGGCCATGGCGGATTCAAATTTGAACTCCGGGCACTTTTCCGACAATTCGGTATTGATCCGCTCCATAACCGGAGCGAAATCGAATCCGATGTTGGGCCAGTCGGGATCTGGCTGCTTGACGCCGGTCAGAGAATAGAGGATGCGAATCTTCAGCTTGTCTTCGTCCCTGACCGATTTAGCGCACCCAAAATATGTCAGCGACCCTGCCGCTAAGCACGTCGTACAAGCCGCGCATGTCGAAAGGAATTCACGACGATTGATGTGTTTCATATCTCCTCCGAATTAAGATATCTATCCTATATTCTATCCTGCTTAATTTACAAACCACAGAATAAAATACTGAGATCACAGAGAATACATGAATAGGATTTTAATTGTATTCGTTCATTTCCTTACCTGAAACAATGACTTGTTTCACATCGAGATTTCCCTTCTTCATCTCGACAAAAGGTATGCCATTTTTCAAGCCAACTGTGCCAAAACCACTTGCGGTTGCCAGGAAGGAACGGAAATCATTGCCCACATTCGAATCAATGTATAATGTTTTTTCAACTGCATCGTACCTGACGCCAGTGAGCCCCTGAATCAAGCCATAGCTCGACAGAGCGCGTGCATACCAATGGCCACATTCATATTCATTAAAGGGATTACGAATGGTTCCATCATATCGATCACGGCATACCCTCACGATATCCAGCCCTTTCGATACCATCCCCTCGAACATGAGATGCGACGCGACTTGGTATTCGATTCCGGTCCATACTTCATCACTATAGACAAATGGGATGGAAAGCGCACCCCCATTAGGCCACGTACAGAGCAGAAGGCCGCCATCCTTGCCGACTGCAAAGGCCGGTCTTTGCGGGTTGCTGTGATCAGTTAGATCATACTTAAGGTTATATTTATGAATGGCATTCAAATTACTTTTTACTTTCTCAGTATCAATGATCTCATCCAATCCACAGACACGCGCTATCCATAAACCCAGTATGCCATCGGATAGACAGCCCGTACCATACTGATATTTGGGACCCTCTGTGTTCAGCATTTCTACAATATCACTGTAACCTTTCCCATTTGAAGAAGCATCCAGAGGTTTGAATTCCGCATTCAGCCCTTTTGTCGTAATTTTTTGGTAGAAATACTCTCCATTATAAAGCTCTGTTTCGAAAAATTGTATTCCTTTTGTGAGGAGATCTCGATACTGAGTCACATTATCTTTTAACGCATCCCCCATTTTAATGGCTGCGGTTAAGGCGCCTAAATAAAAACTGGAACAGTGGCCATCGGGTCCCCAATACTCGATATCATACGTATTATGATGAGGTTCTTCCAGGACACCTCTGCCCCGGGGATCCCAGGTATTGATGCAGTATGCGAGGCTCTGTTTCACCTTTGGCCACATCTTTTTTAACCAATCGTCATCACCAGAAACACGCCATTCGCGATAGACTTTCATTATTCCGCCGAGCTGGCCGTCTGAAGCGGCATGAAAAGTATGTTGGACTGGGCGAATCGGAAATCCTGTACGAAATATCTGATGACCTCTTTCATCCTGACTGACAAAGAATTCTGTTTCCCGCAAAGTCCTCTCCAGATCGGGAAAGAGATGAGGGATTGCCTGGGCATAATTCCAGACATGGGTACAGGAACCCGCACAGCACCCCCGCGAATCAGAACAGCCTTCCCAGCACCATAGGCGTCCATCGGTTTGTCGTTGAACAGTGGGCGATTTCAAGATGGTCAAATTGGCGGCAACCGCTTCCACAACCTCATCGGGAAGGGATGTGTCATAAAAAGCATCGCTGAATAATTTTGTCTTCTCATATAACTCTTGATATTTCAACCGCCAATAATAGGCCACTTCATTGATATTTTTAAAACGTGAGGCATACCAGGGTGAATGATATTTTTCACAACTACAAGCAATTCCGGTTTCAAGATCTTGACCCGTTCGCAGATTCGTTTTCGGCACATACCAGGCAAACATGAGTCGGACAATTTTTTCTTCACCTGACTTCAAAGTGATAGGAAGAAAAAGAGAAGCACCGGGACATGGTCCTTCGACTGGAGGATTGTCCAACAGAATGCCCTCTCTAATATTTTTCCATGTCAAAGTAACAGCATCCCACCATCCCCCCTTGAACCAGCAGTGGTCGACAACGGTGTCATCATCGTCCAAAAAGGCTGCAAAGCCACCGGCGTTGTGTGGATTCTCTTCACTGCTATCCTGCCAGAGAATGAAACCATTTTTAGTGGATTTAATAGTATTGCCTTCTCTACCGATGGCCATGAAGTTTTTGGTATTATATGAAAAAACGGCCTCAATCGTTGTATTGGTATTATTTTTAAAATGGTACTCTAAAGAACCCACGGGCAGGCTGGAATTGTCAGCCTCTCCGGGGATAAAAGGGCTCCATCCTGTAATTTTAATATCCAATGGAATATCCTCATCCGCGAGCACAACAGTTCCGAATGGGAACCTGGCAATAAACTCTGCATTTTCGAATCGAGGCAAACCATAGCTGGAGCCGGAGGCGCCATTGCCCGTGCCCGGAGATCCAAAGACTTTCCAGGCAGGTACGGGACCCTCTAAAACCTTGGCGCCATAATCAAAACCTTTAATGCTTATGGCTGCAAAAGAACAGGGTTCTTTAAAGATATCGGGTTGATTCCTCAATGAAACATGAGAGATGGCACCCGTACCTTCCAGGCAAATCATGCCGGCGCCCATACCACCGATGGGAAAAGCGACTCGATTCAGATAATGGCCAGTATATGGGCCATTATAATTTCTTTTCGTTTCATGATCAGTTGTTCGCGTACAGTTTGTCATCGCGACTAAAACCGTGAGGATTAAAATTACGGAAACATGAATTGATTTAAGCATGGTTATCCTCCTTTCTTGATTCGTGAATTCAAGTCATTTTTGCTGAATCTAGGCCCTTTCAACTTCTGCATTAACGATATTAAAGAAAATAAAAATATCCTGTCAAGGAAAAATGCACAAGAAAAAGAAAGAAAAAGAGAATGCTAGCAATAAATTCCAGGTAATCCATCTGCTCTGTCCCAGCGTTTTGCTTTCCATGTTGATAGACTACCTTCCCTTCGGACTCGTTAAAACTCAGTCGTTTTCATTGACAGGGAATGTTTCTTCTATCTATTATTATCTACAGAGCAGGTCAGAAGGTGGGAATTGAATAAAAATGAGCCGAACTCAATGCAGTTCTAAAAACCAATTTCCTATGTTTGAGTCGGGCTGTGCCAGCTTATTGATAATAAATAAATTAAAGATAACATGATGTCCCCTGAATTGTATTTCACCTGCTGGCAACCTTAATCTATTTCCGGTATATAAAGTTTAGAAAATTTTAATTTTCTTAGACTACTAGCAACCTTTATTAGAACTTCTGCGTAAAATAATATATAAATAGTTTTACTTTAAAAAAAATTCTAATTATTCTTCGTTCAGATACAAAATTAACATGGACTTCATTTTATTGGAGGATAGTCATGTTTAAGAATTATTTAAAAGTTGCTTTCAGAAATTTGAAAAAAAACAAAATCTATTCCTTTATTAACATAATTGGTCTTGCGATCGGTATCGCCTGTACGATTCTTTTGCTTCAATGGGTGCAGGACGAGCTGAGTTTTGATCGATTCCATGAAAACTCAGATAATTTATATGCAGCAACTTTCAGTAACGGCAGTAAAGTAACACCAACAGCGCTTTCTGGATTTCTGAAAGCTGAATATCCTGAAATCTTCAATACATCTCGATTTATATTTTTAGGACGCAATCTTATGAAATACAGCGAAAAGGAAACAATGGAAGATAGAGGCATCATGGTAGATCCTTCCTTTCTTGAAATGTTTACGATTCGATTTATTCATGGCGTTTCGGATGCTGCGCTGAAGGATCCTCAGTCAATTATAATTTCAGAAAGACTTGCTGAGAAGTTTTTCGATGCCGGAGAGGCTATTGGTGAAACCATGACATTTGCAGGTGCTTTTGATTTAAAGGTTACAGGCGTATTTAAGAATTACCCTCATAATTCACATATTCAATTCGAATATATTATTCCATTAGCGTTAAGCCAACAATGGTGGAACAACAATCTGAATACATGGGTTGTAAATAATCTTAGAACTTATGTTCAACTTCAGGACAATACTCTTTCCTCGATTGTCGATAAAAAGATATCGGATGTTGTGGAAAGACAAAGACCTCAGGACAAACGCCCATTGGCGCTCCAGCCTATAACCAGGCTTCATTTATACAATTTTACCGGCGGCGGAGGACTGATAACGTATGTTTACATGTTTTCCGCAATGGCTTTTTTCATTCTGCTTATTGCCTGTATTAATTTTATTAATCTCACCACTGCCAAGTCCTCGGCTAGAGCAAGAGAAGTGGGTATGAGAAAAACGGTCGGAGCGCATAAATCCGACCTTATAAAGCAATTCTTCAGTGAATCAATCCTTTTAACAGTTATCTCATTATTATTTGGAATCATTATTGTAGTCCTGTTTCTCCCGGCTTTTAACAACTTGACAGGAAAGCAGTTTACAATCGAATTTTTAAGTAAAATGAACTCTGTCCTGGGGATTATTGGAATAACTTTAATAACAGGTTTTATCGCAGGATGCTACCCGGCACTTTTTCTTTCACGTTTTCAACCTGTAAAAGTATTAAGAGGGACTATTAGTGCCGGTGCGAAAAGCGTCGTATTCAGGAAAATCCTTGTTGTTTTCCAATTTTCATTATCTATATTCTTGATTCTTGGAACATTAATAATCTTCAGTCAGCTTAACTATATGAGAAATAGAGAATTAGGATTTAATAAAGAGAATATCGTTTATACAAACGTAGGAAGCAGATTTCGTCAAAATATTGATGCTATAAAAACAGAGATGCTTCGAAATCCGAACATTCTGAATCTTACACTGACGAATATTGCACCTTACCGCTGGAATACAAACGCCGGTGAAGGTGATGTTCATTGGGAAGGAAAAACTAATCAGGCTGTGAAAATGGTAGTAACCTCAGTGGACTATGATTATCTTAAAACATTCGATCTAAAAATTGTTCAGGGAAGGTTTTTCTCAAAAGAGTACTCCACAGATGTGTCCGATGCATATGTAATAAATGAAGCAGCAGTTAAAGCTATGGAATTGGATTCTCCTATCAACAAGGAGCTAAAAATATGGGACAGGAAAGGAAAGATAATCGGAGTCGTGAAAGATTATCATTTCGAGTCGCTTCATAGTGAAATTATACCGATGGCTATGAGAATAAGACCGGATAGTTTAGTAAGTTTGTGTATAAGGATTAATCCTAACAATATTTCTGCTGCTTTGAGCTTCATAGAAGGAAGATGGAAAAAAATCTATCCGGAATACCCGTTCGAATATAGATTTCTTGATGATACTATTAGGAGTCAATATCATTCGGAAGAGGCAGTAGGAAGAATATGTAAATATTTTACATTTCTCGCGATATCTATTTCGTGCCTTGGTCTATTTGGCCTTGCGTTATATACTACAGAACAGCGCACCAAAGAAATAGGCATTAGGAAAGTGCTTGGCGCTTCGATTCCCAAATTGGTGCTGCTGCTGTCAAAGGAGTTCATAAAATGGGTGCTTGTGGCAAACATAATAGCATGGCCTGTAGCATGGTATATTATGAGCAAATGGCTGCAGAACTTCGCCTATAAAACGGATATAGGAGTATGGACATTTCTCCTTTCAGGAATTCTTGCTCTTGTGATTTCTTTAGCCACGGTGAGCTATCAGACTATAAAAACCGCTATCGCCAATCCGGTTGATTCGCTCCGGTATGAGTAGGAGGATGCTTCTATATTTTGAAATAATATAAGAAAATAAATAAGATATAATGCCGAAGAGGGGACTCGAACCCCTATTCCCGAATATCAGGAACTAGCCCCTCAAGCTAGCGTGTCTACCAATTCCACCACTTCGGCATCAAAACCTGGGAGGATCATTTAAGCAATAAAACTTATCTTTTAAAATAGGGTTGTCTGACCTTTAATCTTTTTTCTTTTTTACCGGGCTTTTTTGTTCCTTTTCCTTTTTTGGCTCGGGTGTCTGGGCTTCCTTATTTACAGGCTCTTTTATTGTCTCTGTAACCGCTGCAGCATCCTTTACAGGTGCTTCTTCACCTTTTACTGCGGATCTTGTTCCTTTTGCAGAAAGCATCCAGAGCCCAAGAGAAGTTAGCATAAATAGTATGGCACAGGTTGTAGTCATTTTGGACAGAAGATTTGCTGCACCGCGGGGTCCAAAGACCGTCTGGCTGCCACCACCGCCAAAGGCTCCTGCAAGGTCTGCAGATTTTCCTGATTGAAGAAGAACAGCAATGATGAGAATGAAACAAGCAATAATGTGAATTGTTGTGACTATAGAACTCACTTTTTCTCCTTATAAGCCTTTATGGCTTCTTTTGCGATTTGAACAAATGAGTCAGCTTTTAGTGATGCTCCTCCGACTAATGCTCCGTTTATATTGTTTTCTTTTAGCAAAGAATATGTATTGTCCGGTTTTGCGGAGCCGCCGTAGAGGATTATAGCACATGAAGCTGTTTTTTTTCCATATTTTTCTACCAGCTTCTCTCTTATAAAGCTGTGAACCTCCTCTGCTTGAGCGGGAGTGGCTGTTAAACCTGTTCCGATGGCCCAGATAGGCTCATAAGCGATAATTATCTTGCTGATCTCTTCACTCCCCAGTCCTTCTAATCCTGAATTTATCTGGGATTCGACTTTATCTATTGTTTTCCCTTTTTCTCTTTCTTCAAGAGATTCTCCTAAACACATGATTGGATAAAGTTCGTAAGCTAAGGCAGCCCTGATTTTTTTATTGACTGTCTCATCCGTTTCACCAAAATATTGCCGCCTTTCTGAGTGGCCGATTGTAACATACTGACAGCCGGCGTCTTTAAGCATTGGTGCGGAGACTTCACCTGTGAATGCTCCTTGCTCCTCCCAGAAAAGATTTTGAGCTCCGAGCTTGATGGTACTTCCCTCGATCACTTTTTTCACTTCGCTCAGAGCGGTGAAGGGGGGAATAACAACAAGTTCTGCGTCACTAAATTCCGGACTTTTTTCTTTAAGGGCTTTAACCAGCTCCACAGCTTCAGGGATTGTCTTAAACATTTTCCAGTTACCTGCAATGAATGGATTTTGATTGTTGACTTCCATATTATTCCTCCGTAAGTGCTTCTATACCTGGGAGGGTTTCATTGGCTATAAATTCCAAAGAAGCACCCCCTCCAGTTGAAATATGAGAGATTTTTTCACTGACTCCCGCTTTGTAAACAGCGGCAACAGAATCTCCTCCTCCAATGATAGAAAGGGCTTCAGAAGCAGCCACTGCCTCAGCAATTTTTGTTGTACCGTTAGAGAATTTGTCGATTTCAAACACTCCCATAGGGCCGTTCCAGAAAATGGTTTTTGATTCGGAAATAATCTTTGAATATTTCTCTATTGTCTCCGGCCCGATATCAAGGCCCATTAGGTTTAAAGGAAGAGGAAAAGAGTCTACGGTTCTGCTTTCTTCTTCGGGCTCTGCTTTAGCTGCGACAATATGGTCAGAAGGAAGATAAAAATTGACTTTTTCTTCATTGACGCGGTTTAAAATGATACAGGCAAGGTCAATTTTGTCTTCTTCAACAAGGGAGTTTCCCACTTCATATCCCTGCGCTTTGAAAAACGTGTAAGCCATAGCGCCGCCTATAAGGATACTGTCAGCTTTTTTTAAAAGATTTTCAATAACAGGAATCTTATCAGAGACTTTTGCTCCTCCGAGAATGGCAGTATATGGTTTTTCGGGAGAAAAAACAGCTTTGCTTAAATAGTCCACTTCTTTTTTAACGAGAAAGCCAGCCACTGATTTTTTCACATACTGGGTAATGGCGACAACCGAGGCATGAGCCCTGTGACAGGCACCGAATGCATCGTTGACATAATAGTCGACATCTTGAGCTAAATGCTGGGCAAAACAGGAATCGTTTTCCGTCTCTCCGCTGTGAAACCTGACATTTTCCAGAAGAAGCACCTGGCCTTCTTTAAGCTCTCTTTTCAGCTTTGTGACTTTATCCCCGAAAACACCCGGAGCAAGAGTGACTTGCAAAGAAATAAGCTCTGAAAGCCTCTTGGCCACAGGCTTAAGGCTGAGCTTAGGATTGTATTTTCCTTTAGGTCGTCCAAGATGGGAAACGATTATTAATTTTGTTTTTTGTTCTAAAAGATATTTTATTGTGGGGAGAGCTGCCTTGATCCGGGTATCATCTCTGATACTGCCTTCTTCATCCAGCGGGACGTTGAAGTCGACTCGAAGGAAAACTCTTTTTCCCTGGCAGTCTATATCTTTGAGGGAAAGCATGGATTTTTAACGAGAGATGTATTTGATCAAGTCTCTCATGCGGCATGAATATCCCCACTCGTTGTCATACCAGGCAAGGACTTTCACTAAATTCCTATCTGTTATCCTGGTGAATAGGCCATCCACAATGGCTGAGTGGGAATTGGCCATAAAATCAACTGAGACAAGGGGTTCTTCTGTGTACTGGAGGATTCCTTTTAAATTGCCTTCAGAAGCTTTTTTGAAGGATTCGTTTACTTCTTCTGCGTTTACGTTTTTCTTCAAGAGAGCGACCAGATCAACGAGGGAAACATTGGCAGTGGGAACTCTTATGGATATACCGTCGATTTTCCCCTTGAGTTCAGGAATAACAATTCCCACAGCCTTCGCGGCTCCGGTTGTAGTGGGGATTTGAGAAACGGCTGCTGCCCTGGCTCGGCGAAAGTCTTTATGGGGAGAATCAAGGATTTTTTGATCGAGTGTGTATGCATGAATTGTGGTCATGAAGGCTTTCTCTATACCGTAATCCTGATGGAGGATTTTGACTACCGGAGCCAGGCAATTAGTAGTGCATGAAGCATTGGAGATGATGTTGTGCTTCTCTGGATTGTATGTTTCCTCGTTTACGCCCAATACAATAGTGGCATCCGGTTCTATGGCAGGGGCAGAAATGATAACTTTTTCAGCTCCACCCTGTTCGATATGTTTGATAGCATCCTGTCTTTCCCTGAATAAACCTGTAGATTCAATGACAAAAGAAACCCCCAGGTCTTTCCAGGGGAGATTTCCCGGGTCTTTTTCAGAGAGTACTTTTGTTTTTTTGCCGTTGACTATCAGGGCATCTTCAGAGGTTTGAATATCTGCCTCGAGAATCCCAAGAACAGAATCGTATTTGAGAAGATAAGCAAGAGCCTTGGAATCAAAGATATCATTAACGGCTACAATATCAAAGTCAGGGTCTTGGTAAGAGGTACGAAAAAAATTTCTGCCTATACGACCGAACCCGTTTATTCCAATTTTTAAAGCCATGTGAAACCTCCTCTTTAATTTCTTTTTCTCTATTAACATAAAAAATTGTTTAAATCAAATGAAGACCCCAAAAAAAGATCCCTAAGGAAGCATCTTTATTTCCGTGATAAAGAAACAGTCAGGCAAACGGATTCGTCAGCCCGTGTATTTTCCCCAGCGAGGAAAATCCACTTATTTCTCGGCTTGCTCTCCTCTTTGAGGAACCAAACCCGCTCGCCTCCGGATGGCTTCCTAACCAGATTGCCTGACTTCCAAAGAAATTGTCACGGAAATAAGGATGCTTACGACCCCAAATAATGTTGGGACGCAACCTCTTAATTATGGTAAAATTCTCAATAAATATGGACGTGTCTTGAATCAGCAGAATCAAAGGAGCACCTATGAAAGTCCTAACTTCAAAACAGATGAAAGAGATTGACAGGACAGCCATCGAAGAAATAGGTATATTAGGTCCTATTTTGATGGAGAATGCTGGCTTACAGATCGTCAAAAGGCTCAGGGAAAAGTTCCCTAATGTGAGGAATGAGAAGGTTGTGATTTTGGCCGGCAAAGGAAACAATGGCGGTGATGGCTTTGTTGTAGCGCGGCATCTTTATAATGAGGGATCAGATCCATGTGTTCTGCTCCTGGCATCGAAGGGAGAAGTAAAGGGTGATGCTGCAGTGAATTTAAAAATAGCTGATAAAATTGGAATAAAAATAAACGAAATATGTACTCCTAAGGATTGGAACAAGCAGAAAGAAAAAGTTTTTTTATCCTCAGTGCTTGTTGATGCAATCTTCGGGACTGGCCTTGCTCAGCCTGCTCGAGGGCTTTACGAAACAGTCATCGAAGATATTAACAGATCAAAGGCTTATAAAATAGCGGTGGATATCCCATCCGGTTTATCCTCAGATACTTTTCAAATTATCGGGCCCTGCGTGAAGGCAGATTTAACTGTGACATTGGCTGCTCCCAAAATCGCCCATATCTTTCCTCCAGCAGAAGAGTGTATCGGAGAGTTAGTGGTGGCTGACATAAGCGTTCCGGGTTATCTGTTCGATAACGATAATCTCAAGCTCGAGTTAGTAGAGGAAGAGGCTGTTTTGCCTTATTTTAAGAGACGGAAAAAGGATACTCATAAAGGGACATACGGCCATCTTTTTGTTCTCTCCGGCTCTATTGGGAAAACGGGAGCAGCGGTAATGGCAGGAAAAGCAGCTTTAAAAATGGGAGCAGGTCTGGTAACAGTAGGAACACCAGAAAGCTGTCTTCCAATAGTGGCTCGTTCTTCAGTTGAATTGATGACAGAGCCTTTGCCGGAAACATCGGAGAAGACTCTCTCGTCTGATGCTCTGAAAAAAGTCCTGAATCTCCTTGAAGGCAAGGATGCTTTATTGATCGGGCCAGGGATATCTACCAATAAATCAACATCCGAACTTGTCCTTTCACTTTTGCCAAAGGTTAGAGTGCCTGCTGTTGTGGATGCAGATGCTTTAAATATCCTGGCTTCGAAGCCTGCATTATTAAAATCTTTACACCAGCCTGTTGTGCTCACTCCTCATCCTGGCGAATTCGCCCGGCTCCTAAATCTTTCTACTAAAGATGTGGTGGAGAAGAAACTGGAGCTTGTGCCCCAATTTGCCGAAAAATATGGAGTTCACCTTGTGTTGAAGGGCTACAGAACTCTTATTGCCGCTCCTGATGGGAGGGTATTTATTAATCCAACTGGAAATCCGGGGATGGCTACTGCTGGCTCTGGTGATGTTTTAAGTGGAATGATTGCTTCTATGATGATACAGGAAATAAATCTTCTTGAGTCCATTCTGGCTGCTGTTTATATTCATGGCTTAAGCGGCGATATTGGAGCTGAAAAGATTGGAGAGAAGCCCTTGACTGCTAGTGATATTATCCGCTATCTTCCTTCAGGAATTAGACAGTTGGAAATTAAATAATTCATATTTGGTTTATGACTCTATAGCTCCATTACTAAGGGATAAATAGATTTAGAAATAGTTCTTGACCATTCCGAGTTAGAGACAAAATGAAGAATAAGAGAAACGGGAGAGAAAAAAAAGAATACAGGACGAATTCTGAAGAAGAGACCTTTCTTTTAGCCAAGAAACTGGCTAAGAATTTTAATGGACAGGAAGTGGTGCTTTTAACAGGGGAACTGGGATCTGGTAAAACGATTTTTACCAAAGGTTTAGCAGCTGGATTGGGTATCAAAGATGTCCACCAGGTCTGCAGCCCTTCTTATACTCTCATTAACATCTATCAGGCAAAATATCCAATCTTTCATGTTGACCTTTATCGCCTGGGAAAAGATAAAGAAATTTTAGACCTGGGGTGGGAAGATTATCTCGGTCAAGGTGTTGTCATCGTTGAATGGGCAGAGAAGATAAAATTTGATATAGACGGGATTCACGTGGCTTTGTTTATGGAAGAAAAAGACCAGAGAAATATAATAATCTCCTAAAAACTTGTAGCCTCATAATCCAACCTCAAAGCTTAGAATTTGTAGGAAGCATCTTTATTTCCGTGATGGATTAATAAGGGTATTTGGGAATGTCTGAGCTCCCATTCAGATTTTTAACGCCATTCCTTCATCGCTCTTTTCGGCACCTGCGTAACTCGCTGCGCTCAAACATACTCGGTGTCCGGCTTCACCGGATTCCCTCAAATAGCGATTCAGGAAGGCTAAATCTTCAAAGTCGCTTCATCCATCCCCAAAATACCCTTATAATGTGATTGCCCCGTCCTTCATCACGGCATAAAAGATGCTTACGAATTTGTAAAACAAATTGAAATAAACATACAGTTTATGTATAAATGCTAATAAACTACAAAGGTCCTTAAGGAGAGATTTTTATGGAAGTAATTAATAAGGTTATTCAATTTATCAACGGAAGTCCTTATCTAAAATTTCTTGTGGTTGTGCTAATTATCCTTTTTATTGCTTACATTGCAAGAGTCATTTTGAAGAAAGTATTAAAACCCCTGGCACGGAAAACAAAGACAAAAATTGATGATCTAATCATCAGGAGTCTCTCTTCTGTAATTTTCTACATCGTCCTCTTCCTGGGCTTCAAGATTGAACTGGGCTATTTTTTTGAAAAACAGTATTTTGGATGGCTTGAGATAACTGTTTATGAGAATTTAAACAATTTAATCAATACACTTTTAATCATTATTATAGGCGTCCTTCTTTTTAAGATTATTGGTAATTTTTCTAAACAGTGGATGAAAGAGTGGAAATTTAAAACAAAAACAAGTGCGGATGAAAGGCTTATTCCTTTACTCCAGAAGATCTTAAAAGCTGTTGTTATTATTTTAGCCGTGATTTTTATTGTTAATGCCTGGAATATAAACATAAGCCCTCTCATTGCCACAGCCGGGATTGCAGGCCTTGCCATAGGTTTAGCTGTAAAAGATTCCCTGAGTAATATCCTTGGAGGACTTCAACTTGTCCTGGATAAAACTTTTAAAGTGGGGGATAAGGTTCAACTAGAATCGGGCGAGATGGGAGTCATTCTGGATATCGGCTTGAGGAGCACAAAATTGAAGACATACGACAATGAAGTGATATACATTCCTAACGGCTATCTGGCAAACGCTAAAATTAAAAATTTTACCCAGCCCGATATTTCAATCCGGGTGAATGTCGAATTCGGAGTGGTATACGGCTCAGATACAGAAAAAGTCCGCCAGGTGGTTCTTGAGGTCATTAAAAAAATTGACTCAGTCATTGAAGAGCCTGAACCTGTTGTTTTGTTTACGAAAATGTCGGATTTTGCCCTGGACTTTGTTGCCAGAGCGTGGGTGAAGAGTTATACAGACGCTTATTCAACCTGGATTAAAATGACAGATGAAATCTATAATGCATTAAATAAGGCAAATATCGGGATTCCCTTTCCAACCAGGACTGTATATACAAAAAAGACAGATTAAAAAAACAGATGTAGGGATTTGATTCATCAAACCTGTGATTTAAGAAAAGGGAGAGAACTCTAAAATGAAAAAACTTTCAATATGTTTTTCTTTTTTTCTCCTCGTTTTTCTCTTTATCCTGACCGTGAGCTGTGCCCGTGTTGTGTATAAACCCACACTGGCTTTTGGTCCGCCTGAAGCTAAATGGGTCGAAAAAGCCCTGAGCAAGATGACAATAGAGGAAAAGATAGGTCAGATGGTTGCCTGGCGTTATTCCGGTCACTTTGTAAACAGAGATAGCGAGTATCTTGGAAAGCTTGAGTCCCTGATTGTGAACGGGAAAATTGGGGGCTTGATTATTTTTGGTGGAGAGGTCTACGAAACAGCGTATCTAACAAATGCTATGCAGAAAATGGCAAAAATTCCCCTGTTGATTGCCTCTGATTTTGAAAGAGGAGCAGGAAATCAGATTTCAGGCGCCACTTTATTTCCCCCTCTTATGGCCATTGGTGCAACCTGGTCTGAAGAACAGGCTTATCTTATGGGTAAAATAACCGCTTTTGAAGCCAGGGCACTAGGAATTCATATGACTTATGCTCCTGTGGTTGATGTAAATATTAATCCCGATAATCCGATTATCAATGTCCGCTCCCTGGGTGAAGATCCAGAACAGGTCGGGAAATTAGCTGTTTCCTTTATAAAAGGCTGTCAGGAGAATGGGCTAATAGCCACAGCCAAACATTTCCCTGGTCATGGGGATACGGATATGGATTCTCACAGCGTTCTTCCCACTGTTGGTGGAGATCGAGATCGCCTGGAGAGCGTTGAGCTATACCCCTTTAAACAGGCCATTAAAGCTGGAGTCCAGGCTGTTATGACCGCTCATTTACACCTTCCGGCGCTTGATCCAACACCAGATCTTCCTGCCACTCTTTCTTCCCCAATCATAACCGGTCTTTTGAGGGAAAAACTTGGTTTTAAAGGTCTTATAGTGACAGATTCCATGGGAATGGGAGGAGTCACAACTCTATATTCGCCTGTAGAAGCAGCTCTAAAAGCTGTTCAGGCTGGTGTAGATATGATACTCCTTCCTCCAACACCGGATGAAGTTATTGAATCGCTTATCCATGCTGTAAGAAATGGTCAGATTTCAGAATCAAGAATCAATACATCAGTGAAAAGAATTCTGGAGGCAAAAGCAAGGATTGGCCTCCATAAAAACAGAACAGTTAATGTGGATCTGCTTGATAAAAAAGTAGCGACAAAGGAACATCTGCAGTATGCAGACAATGTGTTTGAGAACTCTTTAACTCTTGTAAAAAATGAAGGCTCTGTTCTTCCTCTTTCAGGAGAGAATCAGAAAATCGCTGTTTTTTCATTAAGCAGTGATCCAGGGGGGTATTTCGCCGGTAGAGTCTTTATTCAGGAAGTGGAAGAAAGGTATCCGGAGCTGATAACTTTTTATGCAGATGCATTCACAGGAGAGGAGTTTATTCAGGAAGCAATAAAGAGTTCCTGTGAGGCTGATGTTATTGTAGTTGCCCTTTTTTCTTCTCTTAGTGCCTGGAAGGGAAGTGTTGACCTTGTTCAGAGTCATATTCAGCTTATCCAGGAAGCTGCAGCAAATTCCACACCGGTTGTTGTGATTTCTTTTGGCAGTCCCTATTTTTTAAGACACTTTTCTGATGTTGATTCTTACCTCTGTGCTTACAGATTGGATCCTCAAGCTCAAAAAGCTGCGGTAAGAGCTATATTTGGAGAGATAGATATAAAGGGAAGATTACCTGTCTCCCTTCCCGGTCTCTATCCTTTAGGGCATGGGTTGACTTTATTTAAAAAAGATGTCCCCCATTTATAAGTGAAGAATAAAGGTGAAAACCAGGTTTTTGTCCTTGATCCCTATTCGAATTCTTTATTTTAATAAAGGTCTTAAAATAAATTTACTAATTCAAATTTATTGACATCAACCAATCCTCTGTTTGTAATCTTTAACTTGGGTATGACCGGAAGGGCTAAAAAAGCCATTGTCATAAATGTATTTTCTAACCTTGAACCAATTATTTTAACAGCTTTTTTTATATTTTTATATTCATCAACAACCTTTTCTATCCTTGAAGTAGACATGAGTCCAGCAATTTTTAGAGGGAAATAATCCGTCTTGTCTGCTGTGACGACCATTCCTCCGCCCTTTTCACTCAAATAATTGACAGCTTTTGCCATGGATTCATCATTTGCACCAGCAACGATTAAATTGTGGCTGTCATGCGCCACAGTAGATGCAATTGCGCCCTTTTTAATTCCTAAACCTTTAACCAACCCCATAGAATAAAAACCAGTTGCCTTATGTCTCTCGATTACAGCGATTTTTGCAATATCTTTTTCCGGGTCGGCTTTTATTTCTTCGTTATGGATTGTAAAAGTTTGCATTCTCTGTTTTGTTACTATACTTCCTTTAATTATTTCTATAACCTTGACGTTTATACTTGTTTTATTTCCCGGAGCATTTATTTTAAAATCTTCAGCCAGAAATTTCTTTCCTGTATTAACCTTTCCGAAAAATTCTGAATAGTCATAATCTATAACCTTACCGGCATATTCTTTATTATCAACAATCAAGGCTCCGTTATAAATTACCTTGTCTATTTTGACATTTTCTAAGGAGTCCAGGACAACTAAATTTGCTTTTTTACCCACGGCGATTTCTCCAGTTTCAGGATAGTTATGGAGTTGGAAAAACCTTGAAAAATATTGCGCTGGATTTATTGTAGCTAATGAGATTGCTAAAATAGCTGCTTGCTCAAGGCTTAATCTTGAATTCTCTTGGATTATATAGATGGCTTTCCTAATAATCCTGTCAATATGACCTGTTTCATATAACTCAATAGGGTCCAGGTCATCAGAACAAAACATAAATCTGTCCAAGTTGAAATTGGTTTTAATAAGCTCCGGTAATATTCTTTCCAGGTCTTTTGTGGCGCTGCCGTATCTTAAGGCAATATTCATACCCAGATTGTGCTTTTCTACAACTTCATTAAAACGAGTTGATTCATGGTCAGACATTATCCTAACTACACCATCGTTTTTTCCATTTGAAATATATTTTTTTAGATCTTCACCTGAAACACCCGGGCAATGCCCATCGACAATTTTTCCTGCATTAAAAGCGATATCGACTTTTTCCCTTGCATCCCCCAGGTCATAGATTATTCCGGGAAAATTCATCATTTCTGCCAGACCGAAAATTCTTCTATCAGGCAGCAATTCCTTAATATCTTCAATTGTTATGGAAGCACCTGAGTCTTCCAGTTGAGTTGCAGGCACACAGGAAGGGATTCCCACAAACATATCCAGAGGAACTATATCGGATTGCCTGAGAAATAAATCTATTCCTTTTCTGCCGCAAACATTGGCAATCTCGTGAGGGTCAACAAATATAGTTGTAGTTCCATGTTTGACTGCTTCTCTGGAAAACTCAATGGGGCTGAGCATGCTGCTTTCAACATGCAGGTGGCTGTCGATAAAGCCAGGAGCAACATATTTTCCTTTAATATCTATTGTCTCTTTTCCATTTTTATTTTGTGAAGTATCTATTCCAACAATAATTCCTTTCTGGATTAAAATATTGCCCTGATATATCTGTTTAGAACGAACATTTATGAGGTTTCCATTTGTTAAAATGAGATCGTACATGGTTAATTTAATTGGCTCTCTTCCGTTTTGTGTGGGTAATAATCAGAAAGTATTCGGTAATAGTCTTGCTCCCGTTCAGATTTTTCACGCCATCCCTTCTTCAGTCTATTCAACGCATAAACGAAGGGCGGTGGGTGAAAAAAACCGTTTGAAGGCTGAGTGGGCACGGTTCCTCTCCATAATGGAGAGGAGAGCGAAGCCTGAAGTCGAGCAGCTTTTGACTCGCTGGGGCAAAAGCTGCGTGTTTTCTGAATCCACTGGCCTGAGTTCAAACATACTCGCCGCCCGACTCTGTCGGGTTTCCTCGAAGAGTGATTCAGGGAGGCTAAATCTTCAAAGGTCGCTTCGTCCATCCCCGAATACCTTCTTTTAATCTATCAAGACGTGTTTTACCCATACAAAATGGAAGAGAACCTTTTAATTTATGTGGCAAAACAATTGGATCTTTTTCCCAGCTTAAGCTTTTATCTTTTATTTAAATAATAATCTTCTTTAACGGTAATGACAAATGGCAAATGCCTGAAATCTTCTCCTGCATCAATGCCATAACCAGCAATCCATCTATCAGGAATCTCAAATCCAAGATAGTCAATAACGAGTTTATTCTTTAATTCCCTCATTTTTTTTGAAGGATTTTTTAAGGCTTTACTGAGTAAAACACAAGTCCTTAATGATTGAAGTTTTTCTTCTGCGAGTAACTTTTTCTGAATCTCAAACAGGGTGAAGCCTTGATCAACGATATCTTCTATCAATAAAACATTTTTGCCTTGAAGATTCTTTGGTTGGAGTTCTATTGTGACATTTCTTTCCGGTTCTTCAGAATGTTTTATTTCGTCACCGTAGGTTACAGCCTTAATAAAATCAAAATGGATTTCTGGGCCTTTTAATCCAAAAATATTAAAGATTTCTCTTCCCAGGTCTGAAGCGAAAATAAAAGCGCCTTTTAATATGGTAACCAGATTTATTTCCTTTGTTTTTTTGTAATCTTTGCAGATCTCTTCAGCTAAGGCTCTTATTCTTTCCTTTAAATGTAACTCTGGAATTATAATTTGGTCTATTTTATTTCTTCTTTGGGAAAAAATGCCAGAAAAAAGTGAAATATCGGGTTTTTTACCAGCCAGACCATTTTCTGAGACTTTGATGACTTTTTTATAATCAATTTTTTGATTCATACTTAAATGACTTTAACGCTGAATAAAATATTTAAAAGAGGAAGTTATTATTCTCTTTTATCCCAGTTATTTACCAAATAGGGCTTTAATCTCTCAAACTCAAGGCATAATTTCTCAATTTCCTCTTCAGCTTGCTGGGTATTCATATTTTTTGTTTCTTTGACAAAAGACGCCGTAAAGCCAAAATAGAGAGGAATCATGGATTCAAGAACTGATGGGAGGCTCATTTCCATGAATATGTGCTTAAACCTGTGATAGAAAATGATATAGTCGTAGATTATTTTCACCCAGAGCTCAGAGGGAAAGTGAAAGCTTTTTTTTGAAAGCTGAAAAATTTTTTCCAGTGCCTGGTGATTTTCTTTTTTTAAGATTTCCTGCCAAACAAAATCGCGTTTCTCGGCTCCCTTAAAAAATCTGTTGAAGAGTTCGTTGTAATTCTGGGGGACTTCTTCGGGAATAACTCTTGCCTGAAAACCATAAGTCGGCAAGTCTTTGCTTCCTTTTATTTTCTTCCATTTATCATGATTTTCTTCGGTTAAAGAGAGGATCGTTCCTATAACCTGCTTAAACATTGGAGGTAGAGTGGCCACATTTTTTGGATTGTGGATTTTAGCACCAAGAAAAGACTGGCAGATTTTATAGCCGTTAGCCAGAGCGACGGATGTCATCCAGATGTCGATTCCATAATATGCGACGTCTGTATCCCAGATATCTTTTTCCATGTATTGGCTGAGAATCTTGGCTGAAAATCCAAACTCTCCCCCAATAGGCTGACGGATCTTTTTGCCATAAAGGGCTCTGGCCAGAGGATAGATTATGGAATTTGTGATGGTCCCATCATATTTATGACGGGTGTATAGAGGTGCGACATAATCAAAGTTCTTGAAGAGAATTGGACCTGCCAGCAGCTGTATCCACTCTGGAGTAATAGAGCGGAGGTCTGAATCAACAACCACAACAGCCTTAACTTTTAATTCATGAGCTATTTGAAATATTCTTCTAAAGGCTTTTCCCTTTCCAGGTGCACCTCTAAAAGATGTTACCATTTCTGAGATAGGTGCATGAAGACTTCGCATATAAGGGTGCATTTCATGAGCAATCAGGATAGTATCGAGTCCTTTATAATCATCTGTGCCGTTTCGAACGATTTTTCGCGTGTTATCCGTAGAGCCGCAGTCGGAATTGACAATGATGCTTTTAAATTTGGGAAAATATTTTGTCAGGCCAAGGCGGACAGCCTTAAGAACATGACCTATTGTGTTTTCATTATCATAGCTTGGAATCCCGACTAAAATGTCCACTTTTTTAATTTTATCGAGTTGTTCAACTGTTTTAGGCGTTAGGATAGTCTTTTTATTCATCTATAACATCCTTAGTCACGAATATAAAATAATAAAATATATTTTCGTATTTACTCTAATAATAAATACAACGAGTCCTGAGTGAAAATCAAGCGATTGACACAAATTTTTTTTTTCTATATGCTATTACCAAGAGCGATTTAAGCCTCAAACTGACATTTATGTAAAAATACGTCTTTTTTAGGAGGGAAAAATGTCAGATTTTTTCCAGAACGGAGTAATCACCACTTTTCATAAATTGGGAAAAATAAACCTGAAAAGATTAGAGCAGGAGCTAAAGGATTTTTCACGGATAAGACCTATTGGACTGGTTTTGCCTTCTCTTTACCGGGAGTATGCAAGCGGAGCTCTCCCTAATATCATGAATGATCTAAAAAAAGTCAATTATATCGATCAGATTGTTTTATGTCTGGATGCTGCAAGTGAAAAACAGTTCAAGGAGGTTAAGGATTTTTTCTCATCCCATAAAAAATTCTCTATTATATGGAACGATGGTTCCCGCATGAAAGAGCTCTATCAGCTTTTGGAAAAGAATGACTTATCTCCGGGAGAAAGAGGGAAAGGGCGAGCAGTCTGGATTGCCCTTGGTTATGTTTTAGCCAGGAGGAAATGCCAGGTCATTGCCCTGCACGATTGTGACATCGTGAACTATGACCGCGCGCTTATCGCACGGCTCTGTTATCCTGTTGTCAATCCTCATTCTGAATACGAGTTCTGTAAAGGATTTTACAGCCGTTTCACAG
>Ga0209986_10000987_pt1 | contig 27720 bp, 1 predicted proteins | sample BlataG_FD_183168 | JGI IMG/M metagenome (GOLD analysis project Ga0209986, IMG submission 183168) | Deep subsurface microbial communities from Black Sea to uncover new lineages of life (NeLLi) - Black_00105 metaG (SPAdes) (version 2) | ecosystem: Environmental > Aquatic > Marine > Oceanic >...
TTTCTTTTTTCCCCTTAAAGCTAAGATCCACCCATTTTCCTCATTCTGTTCATCCACGGAGAAAACATGATTGTCCACTTCACCATTATTGGCACGTAGAAAGGATTTAGACCATGACAAAACCGGACATTTTTGCGTGGCAGAGAATAGGACATTATTGCATGGCATTGACAATTTGATATTTTTACTTGACATTTAATTTTCTTCTATGCTATAAATTTGGCACCTTTTGGGGAAAAGGAGGAATATAACCGTGGGTCAGCAAAAATCGCAAATTATCATCAAAAGAGAGCCTATTTCTCTAGAATTCAAGGGCATTCTCTGTTTTCAAAATAGCTCAAGGGCTTTTTCTCCAATCCTCCAAAATATTTTAATTTTCCTGGGAGTCTTTCCTTATCTCAGGGAAATTAATCATAAAATATAAAAGAGGTATATATTAGGGAGCCATCATGTCAAAGCGTAAATTATTTTTCTTTTTGTTTATTTTCGTTGTATTCTTAATAGCAACGGGAATTACGCCAAAATCACTTTATTCAAAAAAACCACCTAAACCACCTAAACCACCTAAAGAGCAAATAGTAATCGCAGGGCGAAATGTAAACATGGTCTCTGGCATTACATTGCCAGGAGGTGATCCATATCTTCAGCGCCAAAACGAGCCGTCGATTGCCGTTTCCACACGCAATCCACTTCATCTCCTCGCAGGAGCCAACGACTACCGCACGGTAGATATGCCCATCTCAGGTGAGGAATTACCTGGATTCTCAGGGCAGATAGCAGCAGGCGATGCGTGGCTGGGTGTATTCAAATCTTTTAATGGAGGTCAGTCTTGGAGAAGCACGCTTCTTCCAGGTTTTCCGCAAGAATGTCCACCTAATTCCACTTCTTCTTCTCCACTCTGTGGATTCCAAGCAGCCGCAGATCCAGTTGTACGAGCTGGCACCAATGGGCTCTTCTACTACAGCGGCATCGCCTTTAATCGGACAAAGACTCCTGGTCAGGTAAACAGTGTAGTGTTTGTCGCCCGGTTCATCGACAACAACAACGATGAAAGCGAGGATCCGATTAAATACATCGACACAAAAATTATCGATGATGACCAGAAAGAAGATAAAAAATTCGTTGATAAGCCATGGATCGCTGTTGACGTTCCTCATGGCAAGGGAAAGACGGTCACAATCGATGGGCAAGACATTCCTCGTAGTAACGTTTACATTGTCTATAGTGTGTTTACAGGCAGTGGAGACTCACTTAAAAGCGAAATCGTTTTTAGAAGATCTGCCAATTGTGGTACTGAATGGGAAAAACCCATTGTATTAAGCAAAGGCCATGATCTCAATCAAGGAGCAACGATTGCAGTTGATCCAAGAGGAAATGGTCATGTTTACGTGGCTTGGCGGCGATTTTATAAAGAAAATAAGAAAAAACAGGGCAATGCAATTATTATTGCCAGGTCAACTAATGGTGGCAAAAAATTTAGCAAAGTCACTAAGGTTGCTGAAATTCCTCCCTTTGATCAACCATCAACAGCAGACGAATCAATATACCCCGATACAACCGACCCCATCCAAGGAACATCTTTCCGCACCAATAGTTACCCCACCCTGGCCGTAGATGATAAAGGAATCGTCTATCTGGCCTGGGCACAGAGAGGAGAAGGACCGGCGCAAGAGGCTCGTATCGTACTCACGACTTCAAGAGAAGGTAAGCACTGGTCGCCCCCCATATCGATCGAGAAGCTCCCATATATCCCAGGCCATCAGTTCATGCCGTCAATGGCCTTTGCCGCCGGCAAGTTAACCATGGTTTGGTATGATCAGCGAAATGATTTTTGTGCGGACCAATATGGTTTTGGAGATTGGATCAACGATTGGTTGCCATATCGCCATACAATCGATGTTTGGGCCGCACAAGCTGACACCCAGGATTATCCGAATCTTAATTGGATATCCACCCAGGTTTCTCGATATTTATTCAACTTATGGACCGACGAGGACGGCAACATAATATATGATGAGAATGGTGATCCATTAATCGGTCAGGTCCAGTTCAATCCTCCAAATTACTCGCTATTCAGAGGAGGAACATTACCGTTCCATGGCGACTATGTCGATATTGCCCCCTCGCCTATGTTCGTCCTGGATGACAATGGGCAATGGCGCTTCAACACAGAACCGACGGATACACCTGTTTTTTACGTTACCTGGACCGATAACCGCGACGTGCGTCCACCATCCCCGCCTGATTATGATTGGACCGATTACACACCCCCTACCTCGGAACAGCCACCAGAATACATATCACCTGGAAGAGAAGAGTGTAGTTATGGTGAGAATAGACCTGGGATGCGGAATCAAAATATTTACACCTCCCGCATTACCCAGGGAGTTGAGGTTGGCTCGCCCGCAAACTCCAAACCTCTTGACTTGGATGTTCCTCGCGCATTCGTCATCTTCGTGAAAAATACTACCGAGGAAATAAAAAGCTTTCGTTTGACGATTGCCGACCAGCCTCCCGACGGACAAGCATCCTTTCTTCAGTTTGAGGCTCTCGATTCAATAGATGTGACAATAGCTCCTTACTCGACAATATCACGACCGGTTTTCATCCAATCTTTCTCTGATCCTAATGCCTCGGTGAGAATCGACATTGATGAAACTGTTGAGCCGGGAGGAGATATTGACGCAGAGGGGCTTAAAAGTTTTATCCTATTAAATGCCGACCCTACAAATCCTGAACCCGTTGGTGATGACATTGAATCCAAAGAGACCCACGATCCGACTGTCACAACTCCAAACATAATTAATTGGTATGTCAACCCCAACATTATTAATCCCAATATTATTAATCCTAACATTATTAATCCCAATATCATAAACCCGAACATTATAAACCCCAACATCATCAATCCCAACATCATCAATCCCAACATCATCAATCCCAACATCATCAATCCCAATATTATCAATCCCAACATTATTAACCCCAATATCATAAATCCCAACATTATTAATCCCAATATCATAAATCCGAACATCATAAATCCCAACATCATCAATATCAGCCCTGAGGAAAGCTCAATAACTGACATTGAATGGACGGTAAAAAATGAAGGCAACACCACCTCTTCTTACACTTTTAAAACCATTGCCAAAGAGGCCGTCCCAGAGGGCATTTACCTCCAGCTCCTCATCTACCGGGTCCATTACACGCCTGACGTTGCTGGCTCTGAGCTGAGCTCTGCAAGAAGTGATATTGATCCCTGTGAACTGAAAATGGTACCCCAACATGAACTCCTTTCAAACATCGTCAATCCCAATATCATAAATCCCAATATCATAAACCCCAATATAACCAATCCCAACATAATTAACTCGAGTATCGAAAACGCTACCTTCTCCATTGCACCGGGAGATGAAGTCCATGTTACCTTGCGAGTAATTGATACCGGCGGAGTTACCGCCGAAGGCTTAACAACTACCCAGGCTGCAAGAGAGGCCCGAGATTTTGCTCTCCAAGATTTCATTGAGTCTGTAGGCTGTTCGTCCACCGCCCAAGAAGTCGATTCAGAAGACGCTGAGCAGGAAATAAAGGAGCCTAAGGCGGCGTCATCAATCCTGCTGATCAGCACCGAATCCTTGTTGCCCGATGGATTAACCGGTGAAAATTACAGTGTGACTTTAAAGGCTGTCGGGGGCACCGAATCCTATGCCTGGTGGGTAAATCCCGATGACTTGCCACCCGGGCTCCGCCTCTACAGCGATGGTGTGATTAGCGGAACACCTACCCTCCAAGGCACCTACAGTTTCACTGTCCAGGTCACCGATTCAAGCTTCCCCGACAAACAATCAGATAACCAGCGATTCTGGGTCACAATTAAAGAACCCGAGGCTGAGCCGCTACCTCTTACCATTACCAACGAATCGCCACTTCCTCCCGGAATTATAGGATCTCAATACGGTGTAACCCTCATAGCCACTGGCGAGGTTGCGCCTTACAGATGGAGCCTGGTCAATGGCTTACTGCCAGGTGGACTGAGTCTCGACGTCCTTGGTGTGATTAGCGGAACGCCTACGCTCGAAGGCACTTTCACCTTCACCGTCCAGGTCATAGATTCCGACTTAACCCCGAATACCACTACCAAGGAGTTCTCTATCACAATCAGAGCTCCCACTGATGTGTATACCATCCGAGGCACGGTTCTGACCAGTGATGGCACGCCTGTCTATGGTGTCCGGATACAGGGCCTGCCCCATGCTCCCAAAACAAATGAGTTTGGCTTTTACTCTGACACAGTACCCTGGGGATGGTCAGGGACTGCTACACCTTTCATTCCTGGGTATTCCTTCGATCCTCCTTATCAATCTTACCCCCCTCTCATTGATGTCACCGAGCCCATTATTACGGACTATACAGCATACTTATTGTCTTACACTATTTCTGGCACGGTGACTGCTAATGGCTCACCTGTCGCCGGAGTAGTGATGAATGGCTTGCCCGGAAATCCCATAACAAACGCCTCTGGCTACTACACTGCCGCAGTAGAACACGACTGGTTTGGGACGGTTATTCCAACCTTAGCTGGGTATGTCTTCGATCCTGCTAGCAGAAGTTATGACCCTGTCATTTCCAGCCAGGAGAATCAGGACTACGATGCTACCTTATTAACCTACAGCATCTCAGGCAGGGTGACCGTTGATGGCTCACCTCTCCAGGGAGTGGTGATGAATGGCTTGCCTGGACTCCCGGTAACAGACCCAGATGGCTATTACACGGTCATAGTACCTTACGGCTGGTCAGCGCTGGTGGAACCAATCCTTGATGGATTTACCTTCGATCCTGCAACCAGATTTCACGACCCTGTGACCTACAACCAGATGAATCAGGACTACACTGCCTCTTTTGACGAGGGGTATGATGATACATTTGATGATGGAGATGGTAATGATGACATGGCAAGCGCAGCACCGATAATAGCCGGAACATACTTGAATTTACGACTTTTAGATGATGACTGGTACCAGGTAGATGTTCCAGGAGAAGATTTAAGGGTTACTATGAACGGAACTCTTCCTGAAGATATTGATCTTGAAATCTACGATAGTCTCGGAAATCACATGGTTGGAGGGATTTCGTCAAGTGAAAATGAAACTGTATATGCATCAAACCTAACAGCAGGTGAGTATTTTATTCATGTGCGATATTGGGGGACGGGTTTACAGAATTCTTATTCAATAACGGTTGAGATAGGAGAAGATTTTGGAGAGGGACAGATAACAGGCACGGTCGGAATAATGAATGTGAGAGTTGAGATCCGGAACCTTTATAACATCCATTTATGGCATACATTTACGGATGGAAACGGAGATTATAGAATAAGTTTACCGCCAGAAAATTATAAAATCCATTTTGATACTCGTCCCATAACTGATTATTACAGCGGAGTTAACTACATCAGGGAATGGTACGATAATAGCCCTGGCTTTGCCGGAGCGAAGGCGGTCTCGGTAGAAGCAGGACTCACAACTTCTAACATAAATGCCCAGCTTACTGCGGGAGGAGCGATTGAAGGCACTGTTACTGATCCCAATGGAGATGGATTAGAGGGTATATTAGTCTATGTTTGGGGTCATAACGGCACATACATCTCTTACGCGTACACAGATGAACAGGGGGATTACACTGTTGAGGCTATACCCACGGGTAATTTCAAAGTGCGTTTCCGTCCTCTCTCAGGAAATTATGCAACTGAATGGTACAACGATAAATACTCCTATGATGAAGCTGATATGGTACCGGTTCAGGCAGGACTGACAACCGAAGGTATAGATGTCCAGCTTGAGGTGGGAGGAACAATTGCAGGCACTGTTACGGATATTAGCCAGAGTGGAATAGAAAGTGTGAGAGTAGATGTTTATGATAGTTCTCAACAAATCCTGATTTCTCGCGCTTGGACAGATCAATATGGAGACTATACTGTTCCAGGTATACCCACTGGTAATTTTAAGATATATTTCAACGCAAATTTCACTGATACAAATCATGTTTCCGAATGGCATGATAACAAGCTTTCATTTGATGAAGCGACTACGGTTTCGGTAGAGGCAGGCCAGCAAACCTCTGGTATAAGTGCCCAGCTTGAGGTAGGAGGGTATATTACAGGCAAAGTCACAGACCTTGCAGGGAATGGGCTTTATCGAATAAAAGTAGATGTTTTTGACCTTAATGGCAATCCAGTCGTTCACTCGTATACAGATGAAAATGGGGATTACACTGTTAAGCGTGTATCCCCAGGCATTCTTAAAGTGCGTTTCCGTCCCGATATAGGAAATTATGGAGTTGAATGGTACGACGATTGGTCGTCCTATAATGAAGCTACATTTGTATGGGTGCAGACTGGACAGACAACATCTAGCATAGATGCTCAGCTTGAGGAGGGAGGATACATCACAGGCATAGTCACAAATAGTACCGGAGGCGGGATAGAAAATATAAGGGTTTTAGTTTATGACAGCTCTTACCAGTTGATGATTTCAGATTCTTTTACGGATGCTGACGGAAATTATACTGTCCCCCGTATGCCCACCAGTATCGCCAAGATATATTTCGATGCAGATTACTTTAGCACAGATTATGTTTCCGAATGGTTCGATGATATGAATTCATTTGAAGAAGCGTATTTAGTGCCAACAACAGCAGGCCAGACAACTCCTGGCATAGATGCAGTCCTTGCAGTCAAACCAGGTCTTTCCATTACCACCACATCCCTTCCTGATGGATTCCCGAATTCGCCTTACAGCACAACTCTCGAGGCCACGGGCGGAACAGAGCTCTATCACTGGAGCCTGGTTACCGGCACATTGCCAGAGGGATTGACCCTTAACAGCAAAGGCGAGATTAGCGGAACGCCGATATATGATGGAACTTCCAACTTTACGGTGCAGGTTACAGATTCCAGTTCTCCCCAGCAAATCGCTACCCAGGGTCTCAGTATCACAATCTTCGCTTCTGCACAAGGTCGTACTATCTCAGGCACGGTAACATTTGATGGCTCTCCTGTCCAGGGAGTATTGATGGCTGGCTTACCCGGAGATCCCACAACAAATTCCTCTGGGTTCTACTCTGCCATAGTACCCCTGGGCTGGTCAGGAACCGTGATCCCAACCTCGGCTGTGTATACTTTCTATCTTCCTAGCATTACTTACGACAACGTGTCCGACGACTGGTTTAATCAGAATTATGATGCCATTTTATGGACCTACACTATCTCAGGCACAGTAACCGCTGATGGCTTACCTGTCCAGGGAGTGTTGATGGCTGGCTTACCCGGAGCTCCCACAACAGATACTTCTGGATTTTACACGGCCACAGTAGATCATGGCTGGTCAGAGACTGTGACTCCGACATTGGCTGAGTTTACCTTTGATCCTGAAAACAGAAATTATATCAACGTAACTTCCAACTGGATGAATCAGAACTTCACTGCCTTCTATGTGGGTGACGAAGAAGATGATCAATTTGAACAAAATGATGTTTTTGGAGACGCGAAAGAAGTACTTGCTCAAACATACACAAATCTGAAGCTTCTTGATAACGACTGGTACTGGGTAAACGTACCTCAAGGAAAAGACTTAAAGGTTAGCGTAAATGGAACCCTCAGTTATGATATTGATGTTGGCATTTATGATAGCAACGAAAATCCTCTGGTTGATGCGATCACTCAATATCAATATGAAACCGTTTATGTATCAAACCTTCCTGCTGGGATGTATTACATCCATGTCATGTATTTCTGGGGTACAGCATTGCCTTATTCAATGACAATTGAGATAGGTGATTTTGAATTGGGCGAAATCGAAGGAAGAGTTACGGATAATACAGGCACAACAGGAATAAATGTTGATGTATGGATATATGATCTTTATGGTAACCAATTATGGCGGACACTTTCCGACGGAAATGGGGTTTACAGAATAAGCTTACCTCCAGAAGATTATATAATCCGCTTTCTTACCGGGCCCTCAGGCGATTATTACCAGGGAGTAAATTATCTAGGTGAATGGTACGATGACAAATCCTCCTTTAGGGAAGCCGATGCTGTGACAGTCCCGGCCGGCACCACCACCGATGTTTCAGATGCACAGCTTGAGGAAGCAGGAGCTCTTTCAGGCAGAGTGACAGACCTTGATGGGAACGCACTGCAAGGGATATATGTCTCTGTTTATAACAGTGATACTGCAGGCGTCTCTTCCGCTAGGACAGATGAAGACGGGCAATATACTGTGGAGCGCATACCCACTGGCAATTACAAAGTCCGTTTCCGCCCATGGGGTAATTACGCAACGGAATGGAACGAAGATAAGAATTCCTTCGAAGAAGCCGATCCTGTAGCTGTCGAAGCCGGCCTTACGACATCTGGCATAGATGCCCAGCTTACTGAAGGAGGAACGATTTCAGGCAGAGTGACAGACAACTACGGAAACGCAATAGAAAACGTCAGAGTCTTTGCTTATGATGTTTCTGGAATCGTGATTCGTTCTCGGGATACAGATTCCAATGGTAACTATTCCATCTCCCAACTTCCTACTGGCAATGTGAAGATATTCTTCCGCTCTGACTCCTTCTATGGTCTATCCACTAGCGGAAATTATGTTTCCGAATGGTATAACGATAAGATTTCTTTAGAGGAAGCAGACGCAGTATGGGTTCCGGCCGGACAGACGATTTCCGGTGTAGATGCCCAGCTTGAAGAGGGCGGCTACATTTCGGGCAGAGTCACTGATTCTTCTGGGAGCGGAATTTATCATGTACTGGTATGGCCTTTTGACCTCAACGGCCACGCCATTCAATACGGTTACACTTTCACAGATGCAAACGGATATTATGTTCTCGACCGTGTACCCACAGGTCATGTGAAAGTGCGTTTCCGCCCAGAAGTAGGAGACTACGCCGTTGAATGGTACGATGACACGACTTCCTATACTGCAGCGGTTGCTATATCAGTCGTGTCCAACCAGACAACCTCAGGTATAGATGCCCAGCTTGCCGATATAGGAGGATACATTACAGGCAGGGTGACAGACAGTACTGGGAATGTTGGAATAGAAAGTGTGCGGGTTTGGGCTTATGACAGCTCTTACCAGTTTATGATTTCTCGTTCTTTCACAGATGCCGAGGGATATTACACTATTCCACGTCTGCCCACCTGTAATGCGAAGATATACTTCGATGCAGATTTTAATAATCTAAACTATGTCTCCGAATTCTATACAGATAAGAGTTCATTCGAGGAAGCTGATTCAGTATCGACTGTGGTTGGCCAGGAAACCCCCGGCATAAATGCCGTACTTGAAGACAAGCCAGGTCTTGGGATCACCACCGCATCCCTTCCTGATGGAATGGTGGCCTCGCCATACAGCGCAACTCTCGAAGCCGCGGGTGGAACGGAATTCTATTACTGGAGCCTGGTTTCCGGCGCACTGCCGAACGGGCTTGTTCTGCACAGTACTGGTTTAATTGATGGAATTCCCACAACCCTGGGAACTTCCAGTTTTACTGTCCAAATCATCGATCACAGTTCCCCCCTGAAACTTGATACTCAGCAATTCAATATCACTATTAATTCCTATGTTGGACCAGATATTATCATCTCAGGGACTGTAACCTTTGATAGCTCACCGCTCCCCGGAGTGGTAATGGCTGGATTACCTGGAAACCCGACAACAAGCGCGCTCGGCGAGTACGTTGTCACTGTACCCTCCGGCTGGTCAGGAACAGTGATTCCCACTCTGACCGGATATGCCTTTGTTCCTGCGAGCAGAAGTTACGATGACGTGACTTCCCACCAGAGGAATCAGGACTACACTGCTTCAGTGGGTCACACCATCTCAGGGACTGTAACCTCTGATGGCTCACCTCTCCCCGGAATGATGATGAATGGCTTGCCCCTGCTCACGATAACGGACGAACATGGCGAATACACGGCCACAGTCCCCTCTGGCTGGACAGGAACAGTGACCCCTCCAATCCTAACTGGGTATGCCTTCAATCCTACATACATTGAGTATGACGTGCCTGTGACTTCCGACATATCGAATCAGGACTACGCTGCCTATTTTGTGGGCGGGGAACAAGACGATACCTATGAAGAAAACGATGATTTTGAAAGCGCCCAAGAGATAACACCAGGAACACATACGAATTTAGTCTACTTAGATGAAGATTGGTACAAGGTATTTATTTGGCCAGACGATGAAGGGAAAGATTTGAAGGTTCATGTGAAGGCGACCATATATCCAAATCCATATGAATATATGGATCTGGATTTTGGAATTTTTAACAGTTCGGGAAAACTACTGGCTTATAATCTGAGCGGTTCTGATGATGAAACCATTTATATATCAGATCTAGCCGCAGGGTGGTATTACATCGGTATAAATTACTTTAGCCAGAATGGAGCCTCCTATTCAATGACAGCTGAGGTTGGGGATAGTTCTAGTTTTGGAATCGGTTATATCTCAGGAAGGGTAACAGATGGACAAGGACACGGATTAGAGAATATATATGTAGAACTTTATAATATTCCTTTTGATTGGAACATTAGCCGACCCCTTATTACTACGGATTCAAACGGAAACTATAAAATAGGTCATGGTCCTGGAAATTACAAAGTTAGGTTTAATCTTACGGCCCTTCACCAATACGATTATTATTGGGCCCCTGATCCCAATTACATTGGCAAATTTTACGATGACAAGTCTTCCTTTGATGAAGCGGAAACGGTACCAATAGTTTCTGGCGCCACAAACGCAGGAATAAATGCAGAGCTTGTTAAAGGAGGAACGATAACAGGTAGGATTACAGATCCTGCGGGGGATGGAGTTGAATCGGTGTACGTTCGTGTTCGTGACCTTAATGGCAATACCATCTCTGGCGTTTGGACAGATGAAAATGGGCAATATGCAGTCGAGCGTATACCTACAGGTTATTTTAAAGTCAATATTATTCCGACAATAGAAAATTATGGAAGGGAATGGTATGACGATAAGCCTTCCTTTGATGATGCTAATCCAGTCTGGGTCCAGGCTGGCCAGACCACCTCTGGTATAGATGCCCAGCTTGAGGAGGGAGGATATGTTGCAGGCCGAGTGACAGATGGTCATGGAATTGGAATACAAGACGTAATAGTACGGGCTTATGATACTACTCAAGTTAGTCGAATTCCTGTGGAAAGTAGTTGGACAGATGAAAATGGAAATTATTTCATTCGCCGTATTCCCACGAGTCATGTCAAGATATATTTCGAGGCTCCCGGAGGAACATATTATGTCTCCGAGTGGTATGATGATAAAAGCTCATTCGAGGAATCTGATCAAATCTGGGTCCAGGCAACCCAGACTACCTCTGGTATAGACGCCCAGCTTGCTGATGGCGGAAAGATTGCAGGTAGAGTGACAGATCTTGCAGGGAATGGACTTTATTCCATACGCGTAACTGTCTTTGACCTCAATGGCAATGGCGTCGCTTCCATCGGGACAAATTCAAACGGGGATTACACTGTCGGGCATATACTCCCAGGAAATTATAAAGTGCGTTTCCGTCCGGAAACCGGGAATTGGGCAGTTGAATGGTATGATGATAAGAATTCCTATGCTGATGCTGATACGGTATCGGTTGAGGCGAACCAGACAACCCATGATATAAATGTCCAGCTTGCTGAGAATGGTGGATTTATTGAGGGCCAAGTTAAAGATATCAATCTAGATGGAATAGAAGGTGTAAGAGTACTTGTTTACGATAGTTCTATTCAATTTGCAATTTCTTGGTCTTTTACTGACTTAAACGGAAATTATTCTGTTCCACGTATTCCCACCAGTGATGTTAAGGTATTTTTCGATGCGGATTTCAATAGACTAGGCTATGCTTCAGAATTCTACAACGACAAGAGTTCATTCGAGGAAGCAACCTTAGTCCCAGCCCATGCAAGCGAGATAACATCTGGTATAGATGCCGTACTCGGAGATAGACCAAGTCTTACCATCACCACTACATCCCTTCCTGATGGAGTCGTGGCTTCGCCCTACACCGCAACTCTGGAGGCCGCGGGTGGAACCGAGCTCTATCACTGGAGCCTGGCAGCAGGTTCTGAACCTCTGCCGAATGGGCTTGTTCTAACCGATACGGGTCTGATCGAGGGGACGCCCACCACAACCCAGGGTCCTATCAATTTCACTGTCCAGGTTGTTGATTCAAGCTCCCCACCGCAAATCGCAACCCAGGGCCTCAGTATCACCATCAATCCCTATGCTGGAGATGATATTATCATCTCAGGGACTGTAACCTTTAATGACTCACCTCTCCAACAAGTGTTGATGGCTGGCTTGCCTGGAGACCCGAGAACAAACGTGCTTGGTGAATACATTGCCACAGTCTCCTCCGGCTGGACAGGGACGGTAATCCCGAGCCTACCGGGGTATGCCTTTGTTCCTTTTAGCATAGAGTATGATAACGTGATTACCAACCAGCCGAACCAAAACTATGATGCTTTTACGGTCTACACGATCTCAGGCACTGTAACTATTGACGGTTCTCCCCTCCAAGGAGTTTTGATGAGTGGTCTCCCCGGAGATCCCCGAACAGACACTGATGGCTACTACACAGGCACAGTCCCCTCCAACTGGACAGGGATGGTGACACCGACCTTACCCGGGTTTACCTTTGATCCTGAAAACATAAGTTACAGCGACGTGACTTCTGACCAGGCAAACCAGGATTATTCGGCCAATTACGTGGGCGGACAGGATGACGCCTACGAAGAAAACGATGATTTCAACAGCGCATCCGCGATCGCGCTGGGAACACACACGGATCTAGTTCTCCTGGATGAAGACTGGTTCATAGTCCATGTGGACGCCGCCAATGCGGGAAAAGACCTGAAGGTAAATATGAAGGGAGTAGCATATCCCGATCCGAATGGAGGAAGAGATCTAGATTTTGGAATTTGGGACGATTCGGGGAAACTGTTGGGTTATGTTCTAAGCAGTTCTGATGATGAAACTCTTTATATAACAGACATTGCCGAAGGATTGTATTACATCGGCCAGACTTATATAGGCCAAGTTGGGGCCGTTTATTCGATGACGATCGAAGTCAGTGATAACTTTGGAATCGGTTATATTTCTGGAACAGTGACGGATGAACAGAGTGAACAGGGAATAAAGGGAGTCTATATAGAGCTCTACGGCGACCCCTTTGATTGGGCCAATAATCGACCCCTCATCACCACGGATGCAGACGGAAATTATAAAGTCGGTTTCGCTCCTGGAAATTACACTGTGAGGTTTAATCTCTTTAATAACTATCACCTTGACGACAGGTTTCCTGATGTCAATTACGTTGGAGAAACTTACAATTCTAATGAAATCGTATCAATAGTTGCGGGCACTACAGTTCCAGACATAGATGCAGAGCTTGCTCTGGGGGGCACAATCACCGGCCGAGTGACAGGTCCTGAAGGAGATGGATTAAATATGGCTGCAGTTTATGTCTATGCAAGTAATACCTCAAGGGTTTCTTTTGCAAGGACAGACGAAAACGGGTATTACACGGCCGAACGCATGCGGACAGGCAATTACAAGGTTCGTTTCCGTCCCAGTTACCCTTATGGAAACACCGAACTCGGAGTGGAATGGTATGAAGATAGGGGCTCCTTCTCTGATGGACTCCCTGTGGCGGTTCAGGCCGGTTCGACAACCTCTGAAATTAACGCCCAGTTAGAGGAATCGGGATACATCGAAGGCCATGTGACAGATAGCATTGGGAATCCCATACAAGGAGTATCGGTCGTTGCTTACGATGCCGCAGGAATCTCCCTGGTTTCAGGCGGGACAGACGAAAACGGCGATTACCGCATTTGGGGCCGCCTTCCTTCAGGTGATGTAACAATATTCTTTAACGCCACAAACGCCCAAGGAAACTATGTCTCCGAATATTACACGGATGAGCTGCTCATCGAAGAAGCGGATCCGGTACCTGTCCAATCGGGACAGACAACTTACGGTATAAATGCCGAGCTTGCCTATGGAGGAACAATTACAGGAAGAGTGACAGATAGCGAGGGGAACGGGCTCTACAACATACTCGTATCATGTTCTGATATTGACAGCGATAACTGGTACTACACCTATACTGACGAAAATGGAGATTACGCTATTATACATATATTCCCGGATGATTATAAAGTCCGCTTCCGTCCGGAAACCGGGAATTGGGCAGTTGAATGGCACAATGATAAGGCTTCTTTTGCAATAGGAGATGTCGTATCGGTCGGGGCAGGAGAAACAGTCTCAGGGATAGACGCCCAGCTTGACGATAACGGCGGATACATCACAAGCAGGGTGACAGACATTTATGGAGCAGGCATAGAAGGTGTCAGGGTTTATGCCCGTGACAGCTATAAAGATGCCTCTATAGCCTGGAATTACACAGATGTCGATGGATACTACACTATTCCGCGCCTGCCCACGTGTGACGCCAAGGTTTACTTTGATGCGCATTTCAACTATCTTAACTATGTTTCTGAATGGTACAACGACAAGAATTCTCATGATACCGCCGATTTCGTATCAGTCACTCTCGGCCAGACGGCATCTGGAATAAATCCCGTCCTGGCGCCCATACCGCCTCTGTCCATCACCACTACTTCGCCGCTTCCAAACGGAAAAGTGGCTGTGCCTTACAGTTCGACTCTAGAAGTCACTGGCGGAAGAGAATTCTATCACTGGAGTGTGATCTCCGGCGCCCTGCCCGACGGACTGACTTTATACGGCAACGGCGTAATCAGCGGAATTCCTACTGCCACTGGCATTTCCGACTTTACGGTTCAGGTTACGGATTCCAGTCGGACCCAGCTAATCGACACGCAAAGCCTGAGAATCACCATCGATGTCTATTCAGGCACAGGCCATCTTATCTCAGGCGTTGTCTTGTTTGAAGGTTCCCCTCTGCCAGGGGTAGTAATGGATGGATTGCCTGGTAATCCAACAACCAGCGCTCAAGGGAAGTATATCATCCCCGTCACCCCTGGGTGGTCAGGAGTCGTGATACCAACAAAGACAGGGTATTTCTTCGACCCAGGGAGCAGAAGTTATTCCGAGGTGGATTCCAACCTGGCGGGTGAGAACTACACGGCTTATATTGTGACTTTAAATGTTACCACCACATGGCTTCTCAATGGAACAGAGGGAAATCCATACAGTCAAACTCTGGAAGCCGAAGGCGGTTCAGGCCAAGGGACTTATTCTTGGAGCTTGGCGTCAGGCTCGCTGCCATATGGACTAACCCTTGACAGCAGCGGATTGATCAGCGGAACACCCACAAATCCAGACACTTACTACTTCACTGTCCGGGTAACTGATTCAAGCTCTCCTGGACCGCAAATCGTTGAGAAGGAACTCAGTATTACCATTCACCCAGAAGAAATGATTTCAGAAGAAATGATTACCTTTTGGAAGTTTGATGAAGGGAGTGGAACGACAGCTATTGAGTATTCAGGGCAAGGAGTTGATGGAACATTACACGGGAATGCAACTTATACTAATGATGCTGTAGAAGGTTATGCAGTTGAGACATATGGACAAGGTTGGATTCGCGCTAATACAGGAGGGGGGGGCTTCTATTTCGCAGATGGAGCAACAATAATGGCTCATGTTACGATTGATGATCTTACTCAAGAAAGATTTATTTGGAAACTTCAATATGATCATCCTATTAAAAGTTGGCCTTACACAATTGAGATCCACTTGAATATCAATGGAAAATTTCTCAATTTAAGTTCATCAAATTGTTTAAAAGAAAGTATACATGATTGCGAACATTTTAACATTAATATAGATCTATCTGATCTTACAAATGGATTTATCTTAGGTCAATACAATCACATAGCTTTAACAATAAAAGATGATTCATACAAAATCTTCATCAACGGAAATGAAGTTGCATCTGATCAAGGAGCTGTGTTTGAAGTTAACGATAATATACAGCATTTTTGGGTAATGGGAGCTAGCTGGTCTGACTATTGGTTAGAGGGGAAAATAGATGAACTCGTAGTCGTCAACAGAATTGTGAGCCCAGAAGAAGTTAATCAGCATTACAAAGAAGGCCCGTGGCTAATTATCTCAGGTGCGGTAACTGTTGATGGCTCACCTCTCCAAGGAGTGGAGATGAATGGTTTGTATTGGGATCCGACAACAAACGAGCAAGGCGAATACACTGGCATAGTTCCCCCAGGCTTTTCAGAGACCGTGACCCCGACCTTGGATGGGTATATTTTCGATCCTTCAAGCAGAAGTTATGATGATGTGACTTCCGCTCAGGTGAATCAGGACTACACAGCCTTTGTCAGCGGTTCGCTCTGGGTGACAACCTCATGGCTTCCTGACGGAACGAAAAATCAGTCGTACAATGTGACTCTGGAAGCCGCCGATGGAATCGAATCCTACACATGGAGTGTCATCTCAGGCGCGTTACCCAATGGATTAGAACTGGACAGCGACGGCACAATGACTGGCACACCTGGGACTATTTTCGGCACACCCACAGAAGCAGGAGACTTTTCTTTTACGGTCCGCGTTGTCGACTCCAACTCTCCCCAGCAAGCCGCCACACAGTGGCTCTCTCTCTTCATCTCCGCCGCTCACCAGGGATTCTGGAGCACAACCTATCCTTTTGGCGGAAACATACACTCAATGGGCCTGGCCATCGACCCCGTAGATTCGAAGGTACTCTATGCCCCAGCGGAAAACAGAGGAATTTTTAAAACTACAGACGCCGGATCGAGCTGGACCAACCTCATCGATGACCCTGACTGGCCCTTCGGAGAAACAGACTACCGGTTTTTCATCATCCACCAGAGTTCAGGAAATTACTATCTGTGCTCTGGCGGAAGGATATACGTGAGCTCGGACAAAGGCCTCAACTGGAACCAGATTTACAAAAGGAAGGATTGGAACATCAACGCTCTAGATATTGCTCCCTCTAATGCAGATTTCATTTACTTCGGCACAAGGGACGGAGAAATGTTCAGAACCACGGACGGTGGCACCAACTGGTCTGCATGCGGCTTATCCGCCTTTCCCACAGAATCATCAATAGAGGTCATTACTGCTGATCCGACTACTCCATCAACCGTGTATGCAGGAATGGGAAGCGGGATATACAAAAGCATTGACAGCGGAGACATTTGGACTTCCATAGACGACAACATCGACTTCGAAGAGGTCGAAGACATCGAGATTGATCCTTTCGATACCGATGTCATTTATCTCTATGCCCGTGGTGATGGATATGGCCATGGAATATTCAAGAGCTCCACTGATGAAGGAAGTTGGACATATCTTGTAAACATCGCTGGCCTTTGGTGGAGGGGGAAGAGTATCGCCATCGACAGAAACGATACAGATAAAATTTATGTCGCCATCCATGAATCCATCCTCAAAACAATCGATGGAGGAAGCAACTGGACAGAACATGCCGTATCATCCACGCTGAACGGATCAATAATCATCGACCCTTCAGATTCTCAAACACTCTACGTTGGGACACACGGCGAAGGAGTCTTTAAGAGTGTAAATGGTGGCGTAAACTGGACCGCAGTTAACAACGGCATCAGGGCCCTCAGCTCTCCCGGCGTGGGCCACAGCCTCGAGTTCGACGAATCTAATCCAAACTATATCTACGCTGGTACTGTGGGCGGCGGCTATAGAAGTCTGGACGGAGGAGAAACTTGGGAAAAGATGGACTTTCCACAAGGGAGTATGACAGCCATCCTGACCCATCCCCTTGCCGCAGGAACGGTATACGCCGTTCATAACAGTTTCTGGAAAAGGACATACGATGTACAAAACGGCACATGGGTGGATCCGTCATGGGTGGACCCGACTGATCCCCAGTTCTGTTGTGTCCCTAGCATAGACCTTGGAATCGCCTCTGATAATCCAGATATCCTCTATTTCACAGCAAAACATGCTGATGATCCACAGAGTGGTGTTTATAGGTCCGATAATGGGGGAGTAACTTGGACTCTGAAGAATAACGGATTGACTCATACAGATGTCCGTGCTATCGCTGTTCATCCGACAAACCACCAAGTGGTGTTCGCGGGCACGGAATGGGAGTGGCCTCTTGACCCCGACAAGGACTACGGCCTCTATAAGACGACTGACGGTGGGGAATATTGGAACTACATCTCCTGTGGACTGCCCAGCAGCATGTACATCCATCAAATCCTAATCTACCCCGGTGATCCAAATACCATGTACCTCACCGGAGGGGGAGAGGGATTCTGCGGCCTTTTCAAGAGCGAGGATGGAGGCGAATGCTGGGAGCAAGTCTCCAACAACTGTGCAAGTCCCATCGCTGTCGCACCCGATAATCCTGACCTCCTCTACATCGGTCATGGGGAAGGTTTTTACGTCTCATTGAGCGGAGGCAGTTCCCGGATGGAATTCAACGATGGACTTCCGCGCAATCCTCAGGTTAGCAATATCCATCTGGATCCCACTGATCCCTACCATGTCTTTATCGGGACAGCTGCCGGTGTTTACGAGGCCACATTCTCCTTCAACTTTATGATTACCACAGAATGGCTCCCCTCAGGAATCGTGAATGAATCTTACAGCGGATATATCGAGGTTTGGGGAGGAACAACTCCTTATTCATGGGAAATTATTTCCGGATCGCTTCCAGATGGGTTGACACTCAACCAGGTTACCGGTGAAATCAACGGCTTGCCTCCTGTACCGGGTTATTGGGATTTTGTTGTCAAGGCGACCGATTCGAGTGCATCGCCAAATTCCTATACAAAGGAATTAAATCTCACCATCCACAACACTTACACACTTACCGTCAATGCCAACCCAGCCGAAGGAGGTTCTGTAAGCATAGACCCAGATGAGCTGAAGTATGTCGAGGGAAGTATGGTCAATGCCTCAGTGACCATCAATCCGCTATACATCTTTACAGGCTGGAGCGGAGATGCCTCAGGGAGAGCAACTCTTGTCCATGTCCAGATGACAAGAGACAAGAATCTCACGGCCCACTTCGCGCTCCCAGCCAATCTGCCCGATTACCTTATCAATCCCTTTAATGCGCCTGCCAGTGCCAATGCCGGAGATACCGTTGGAGACTCGGTCAGTGTCAGTGTTGAAAATCAAGGAGCTAATGACTCATACATAGGTGATATCTCTGTGGGAATCTATCTCTCTTCCGACTCTGAGATAACAACAAGTGACATCCCTCTGTGGAAAGGAAAGTCGTCAATCACAGCTTTACCTTCAGGCGTGCCAACTAGCGTCGCCATTGATCCTGACATGAAAATTCCAACCACTATCTCTGCAGGCTCATACTACATCGGTGTTTTAGTCGATGAGACCGAGGTGATTGCCGAACAAGATGAGAATAATAATTATGCAAGTCGAACAATAACTATTTCCAGCGCAGTAACTGGCCATCTCGAACTAGTTGGAGGCTGGCCCTACGGAGCTTTATACGGTCTTGACATTGACGAAACACGGAATCTTGCTTTAATCGGCCATGGAGCGGTTTTGCAAATATTGAATGTCTCTGATCCTTCAAATCCAACATTAATAAGTGAATTACCGCTACCCCCATCAGACTTGTTCCGGATTAAAATTAGAGGAAGTAATGCTTACGTCGCCAATGGTGTAAGTCTCAAGGTAATTGATATTTCAGACCCTCAAAATCCTGAGGAAATCGGTTCCTGTGATACTTCTCAATGGATATATGGCTTAGAAATTTCAGGAGACTATGCCTATGTCACGAATTATCATGAAGGGCTGAGGATCATTGATATATCAGATCCCGAAAATCCTTTTCAAACAGCCTTTTTGCCCCTTCCTCACATCACCAGGGTAATGAAGGTTTCAGGAAATTATGCTTACGTTCAGACAAGACCACGCCATTTTGAGGGAGGAGAAGGCATCGCTGGACTGAGGATAATCAACATATCTAATGCATCTGCACCGTTCGAGATCGAGAATAGTTTCATCGAGATTGAAAATGGAATAGGAAAGCTAGATATAGATGCTTCAGGTCAATTCCTTTTTGCGCCGATTTATAGAGACAGACTGAGGATATTCGATATCTCAAATCCTGAAGTACTTTCTGAATTTGCTTCTTATGATGGGTTCGTCAATCCGGGCTCAGTAACAATCAGCGGAAATTATGCCTATGTGCTTGATCAGGATCAAGATAAGCTTGTCGTCCTTGATATCTCCGATGTATACAATCTTACAGAAGTTTCCACTTATTCGTTCGAATACCAGCCCGGTCTAGGGGAAACTATAGTTTTCGGAGACCTTTGTTTTGTTACCTGCTCGGCTGACTCCTTGAGAATATTGGATTTTTCAGACTTGGATTCACCGCAAGAAGTGGGCTCTTATGATGTCCAGGGCCTGTTTTATTATGGGGACGTCTCGAATGATCATGCTTATTTAGCTAATTACAAACGCAACCAATACGGACTGAAAGTTCTGGATATCTCTAATCTTACTGCCATCAGTGAAACAACAACTTATGATGTTCCCTACGATATTTATGGATTAGCAGTTTCAGGAAATCATGCCTACTTGGCTACATATGAGAACGGACTAAGAGCCATAGACGTCACAAATCCCTCAAGCCTGCAAGAAGTAGGCTTCTGTGAGGATGCTCGCGAAGCATACGATCTAGCTATCTCCGGAAATTATGCATATGTTGCCGATGGATGGAGTGGTTTGAGAGTCATAGATATATCAATCCCCTGGAGCCCTACTCTTGTGAGCACCTGGGATACTCCTGGATGGGTCAATCAGCTAGCACTATCTGGAAATTATGCTTATCTTGCTGATGATTGGCGCGGTTTAAGGATAATCGACATTTCAGATCCGTTAAATCTTTGGGAAGTCGGTTCTTACGAATTTGAGGGATGGGCCTGGAATGTGGCCGTCTCAGGTAGCTATGCTTATGTCACTGATAATTATAAGGTTCTACGGATAATAGATGTATCAGATCCTGAAAATCCCTCTGAAGTTTCCTCATTTGATCTTTATTACGCATGGGGAGACATAGGCATCTCAGGGCATTTTGTCTTTGTGCCTGATTATATTTTTGGAGTGAGGGTTATTGACGTTTCGAACCCTGCCAACCCCACAGAGATAGAAGTATTAAGAGAATTTTTTGTTCCAGAACAAATAATCATACGCGAAAATAAAATTTATATCGTCAGTGATGAGACAGGCTTTTATGTGCTCGAATTCCGGCTTCTTCCAGAGGAAACTATCTCAGGTAAGATAATCCACGACGGCTCGCTCCTCCAGGGAGTACTGATGGATGGCTTTCCTGAATATCCGACAACAAACGAGCTTGGCGAATATACAGCTGCAGTTCCCTATGGCTGGTCAGGGACAGCAACTCCGACCTTGGCCGGGTATTTCTTCGTTCCTCCTAATAGAATTTATGACACAGTAGCTTCCGACCAGCCGAATCAGGACTACACTGCCTATGCTGGTGAACCGCTAAGAATCACCACTACGTGGCTTCCCGAAGGAATCGTAAACATAGGTTATAACGAAACCCTTGGGGCCATAGGCGGGACTATCCCCTACACCTGGAGCGTTGTCTCAGGCTCACTTCCGGTTGGATTGAACCTCAACACGACAGCTGGCGTGATAAGCGGAACGCCCACCGAAGCAGGAAACTTTACTTTCATCGTTCAGGTCACTGATTTGAGTTCACCACAACAATCCCCCACCCAGGATCTCAGTCTCAACATAAATGCCAATCCCGGCGTAGGTTACATCATATCCGGCACAGTGACCGTTGATGGTTCACCTCTTGCTGAAGTGGAAATGATTGGTTTACCCGAAAATCCTTCAACAAGTCCCTCTGGTTTCTACATGGCCACAGTAGGCAATGGATGGTCGGGTACAGCAAATCCGTCCAAAGTTGACTATGCCTTCGATCCTTCTATTCGAGATTATGTTTCAGTATCTTCTAATCAGATGGATCAGGATTACGAAGCTACTTTAATAACAACGGAGTGGGTAGCCAGATACGACGGGCCTGCGGCTAGTAGCTACGACGGTGCCGTGGCTGTGGCTACGGATTCATCAGGGAATATTTATGTAACCGGCCCGAGTACTGGAAGCGGCACAGGCCAGGATTACGTTACGATAAAATATAACAGCGAAGGCAATCAGCTTTGGGCAGCAAGGTACATAGATCCTTCAAACTCAAGTGATGTGCCAACCGATATTGCCGTGGATTCATCAGGAAATGTGTATGTTACTGGCTACTGTCAGAGTCTTTCCAAAGATTATGCAACGATTAAATACGACAGTAATGGGAATCAGGTCTGGTTGGCAAAGTATAATGGCCCAGGAAATCATATAGATCATGCCGTTGCCATCGCTGTTGACTCAGCTGAAAATGTGTATGTAACAGGTTACAGTTATGATAGCAGTGGAGGAAATAGAGATTATGCCACGATCAAGTATGACAGTAATGGAAACCAGGATTGGGTGGCAATATACGATGGGCCGGCAAACTTAACTGATGTGCCTGTCGACATTGCCTTGGATTCATCAGGCAATGTGTACGTTACTGGTTTGAGTTATGGCGACGGCACTAATTATGACTATGCCACGATAAAATATTACAGTAATGGAAACCAGGATTGGGTGGCCAGACACGATGGGCCAACAAGCTCACGTGATGAGCCAGCCGGCATTGCCGTGGATTCATCAAGCAATGTGTATGTTACTGGTAGGAGTACTGGAAGCGGCACATCGTATGATTATGCCACGATAAAATATGACAGCAATGGAAACCAAGGCTGGATTGCATGGTATGATAATAATTCTCAGAGGGACGAACCTCAAGCCCTTGCATTGGATTCGGCGGGAAATGTATACGTAACAGGTTATAGTCAGGTATACACAGAATACGGTTGGAATGGTGACTATGCCACAGTAAAGTATAACAGTGCTGGAGAGGAACAGTGGGCCGAAACCTACAATGGTCCTGAAAGCGACAATGATAATGCTCAGATGGTCACGGTTGACTCCTCTGAAAATGTTTATGTAACTGGGATGAGTATCGGCACTAATCAATATTATGAATATGCCACAATAAAGTATGACATAGACGGAATTCAGCAATGGGTCAAAAGGTATGATGGCTCTGCAAATGGCGATGATGAAGCTGCTGCCATCGTTTTGGATTCTTCGGGCAATATTGTCGTGACAGGAAGAAGTCATGGGAGTAGTACAGATTATGACTATGCCACAATTAAATACGATAGCACTGGAAATGAGCTCTGGACTGCAAGATACAACGGCCCTGCAAATGATGAGGGGTCTTATATTTTCGGTAATTTCATGGCAATGGATTCCTCTAATAAGGTGTACATATCTGGTTATAGTTATGGAAACGGCACAGGTCATGATTACACAACAGTAAAATATAACAGTTCAGGAAATCAGGAATGGGTGGCAAGGTACAATAGTCCAGGAAATTATCTTGATTATGTTTCAGATATGACTGTGGATTCTTCAGGGAATGTTTATGTAACTGGTATTGCATACATAAATGGAAGGAATTACGACTACGCCACAGTAAAGTATAACAGTGCTGGAGTGGAACAGTGGGCCCAAACATATAATGGCCCTGGAAATGCCAGAGATTACGCAGAAGCCATTGCTGTGGATACGTTAGGAAATGTTTATGTTACTGGTTGGAGTCTTGGAGGCGAAACAGCCTGGGACTGGGACTGCACCACAATAAAATACGACAAGGATGGAAATGAAATCTGGGTAAGAAGATACGAAGATATTGATTCTGACGAAGATGGAGGTTATGGAGTTACAGTGGATGCCTTGGGAAATATCTACGTAACAGGGTATTCCTGGATTATATCAACTGAAAATTATGATTATCTCACTATAAAATATGACAGTGCTGGAAATCAACTCTGGGCATCTAACTATGATAGTCCTGAACATGGTGGTGGGGAGGCCTATAAGATTGCCCTAGACTCATTAAACAATGTTTATGTGTCTGGTCGTCATTGGGATGAGGACGTAGACTATATCACAGTAAAATATGACAATGATGGAGTGGAACAGTGGGCGGCAAGATATAATGGACCTGGAGATGGCTCCGGGCTTCCCCTGGATTTAGTCGTGGATCCTGCTGATAATATATACGTCACCGGATGGAGTACAGGAAGCGACATATCTCGTGATTTTGCCACAGTCAAATATGACAGCGATGGAAATGAACTCTGGGCAGCAGGATATGATGGTGAATCTACAGGTTCGTCTGATTATGGCATAGATATCGCTCTTGATAGCTCAGGAAATGTCTACGTAACAGGAAGAAGTGGTGGGACTGAAACATCTTATGACTCTGACTGCACTACAATAAAGTATGATAGTTCTGGGAATCAGCTCTGGATTATGAAATATAACGGCCCCGGTGATAGCGGGGACTTTGGTGAGTCTATATCTGTGACTTCATCAGGTGATGTGTACGTTGCAGGAACGAGTGTTGGAAGCGGCACAGGATACGACTTTTTTGTTATAAAATTTCGTCAGTGATTTTATCAGAAGATAGATAAGCTAATAGATATCCGCAACTGTTACTTAGAGGGGAATTAGGCAATGGAAAAACAGGCCACTTTTACGTTGCTAAGATCCGGAAGTTTTTACTTTGCTAAGAACCGGACATTTTCACTTTGCCTTGACACAATCTTATTAATATATATATCTAAAACGATCTTACATCTTCCATATCTTCCAGAGGATTCATTTTCGCCATCGTTGCAGAACATGAGTGCGCTTTTCAAAACAAACTCGCTGAAGTTAATTCAAGAAGTAAAATAATAGGACTTTTAGAGGGAATAAAATCAAAGGTTGCTGAGCCGGCTTCGAGCATCCTCAACCAGCGGACCACCTCCATCACCTTTTTCCTTAATTTTTAAGAATTTCTGGTAGGAATCTGATGCAGCGTCGCTGCCCAGACCTTCCTGAGCCCTCCCGAGGTAATAGTAGACAGGAGGCAGATAAAGATAAGAGGGCATATCGTGAAAAAATAGCGCAGAAGCTTCCCCACGCCGTTTCAGACATATATCAAACTCTGAATGGGCCTCTGCAAAAGCTTTTACCTCAAGGTATGCCCGCCCTAGGGCAAAGTGACCAAACCATGTATCCAATAAATCCTTTGCTTCGTTAAATAGCCTTATAGCTCCACTCGCATCATCTTTGTTTAAAAGGATTTCTCCTTGAATTATCTTTCCATATGCCTGAGGCTCAGGGTAAAGACTCTCATTAAGTTCTGCCGCAAGCATATTTGCTTTATCCGGTAGGCCAGCACGGATATAGATCTGTGCGGCTGGGAAAATAACATCTACTTCTCTACTTATAGCAATTGCCTGGTCGGCAGCATCAATCGCACGGGATTTCTGTCCACGAAGAAGAAATGGATGAGCAAGCATGGTCCATTTAACAGCAGCAAGGTCTTTCCGGCCATTTTCGAGATCCGCTTTAATTCCACTCTCGAGAATCTTCGTAGCATCGTTCAAACGGCCCTCATATAAAGCAATATCGGCTAAGCCAGTGGCGGCCAATGACGCTCCCCATAAACTTATGGGCTCAAGTGTCCTGTATGTCTCTATTGCTTGAGCGGATCGTTCTTGTGCCAGTTCAGACAGTGCCTTAGCCACATACGCTTTTTCATATTCAGGAGAACCCTCCAACACTTTTTGGACTTGTTGTTCTGCCATCTCGAAATCGCTGCCTCCAATAGCATACCAAACCAGATTGTACCGTGAATTAAAGTTTTTCGGGAAAAGCTCAACAGTCCTGAGTCCTTGCTCTACTGCCCGCTGCATGTCTCTAGCAAAAAAATATGCAATCGCAAGATTCAAATTTCCAGCGGCATCAGCGGGAAACTGTTTTACTAAAGCATTGAGTTCTTCGATAGCTTTTTGATTATTTCCCGTCAGTAAAAACCATGTACTCCGAGTTCTGTATTTTTCTCTATCATTCATTCGGTCGAGATGGGCTAAAGCTTTACTATGATATTCCTCAGCTTTTTTACGATCGCCCATTGAATAATAAATTAATGCCAAACCGGAGTATGCACGCCCAAATTCAGGATCTTCTTCGATGGCCCGAAGATATTCATTGATGGATTCCTCCTTCTTGCCACTGTTTTTAAGTTCCTGTGCAAGCACATAAGCCCTCATGGCTTCCAGTGAGGTAGTAGTGAAAGTTTCTTTTTCTGAATCTGGTGGAATACCACCCAGTTCTGATCTCAATTCGGCGGCAAGGCTGCCAACCGCCTTATACCAATCAGCTTTTGTTTTAATATCTTCAGACGTATCAATAATCGTCTCGTTTTTAACAGTATCCAGTGCTCGGACCTTAATTGTATATCCCTTCTGGCTTTGCTCAATTGATCCCTCTACAACCACATTGATATCTTCCCTGGCTGAGATAAGCTGGGCCTGCTGAGTATCAAGCTGCCCTTCAGTACTGGGATATAACTGCTCTAAAAGCCTCCGTGCCTTTGAACGTTTGTAAATATCTATAAAGGAGGCATCTTCCAAACCGATAACTAAAGATTGCTCGAGAGCACCATCAAAAACAGTGTCACCAGTTTGATTCTGGAAATCGGCAACAAGTACTGTTACTGGTTCTGGTGCTGCTTCAGGTGTAATAACTGCGCCATGGCGAGAAAGCCACCAGACACCTGTTAGCAGCATTGCTAAAATTAGGATTGAGCCAACCAGAACCGGCCAGCGGCGGAAAATGAGCCAACCAACTCCAATAGTCTCTGCCTGGATTTTTCGAATATCAGCAGCTAGATCCACGACATTCTGGTACCGTTCATTAAGATCTTTTGCTACGGCTTTACGGAGAATGGGGCTCAAAGCTGGTATTACTTTTTTTGGCTTTACTTTTAGATGAGGCGGAGGGTCCCGGAGAATGGCGCTCAGAGTCTCCATTGCACTGGGGCGAGAAAAAGGATGTTCTCCCGATATCATCTCATAGAGCATAATCCCTAAAGAAAAGATGTCGCTTTTCCTATCGACATTTTCACCACGAGCTTGTTCAGGAGACATATAGCCCAACGTGCCTGATATAGCACCCTCCTCTGTGGCTGAGGCCTGTGTAATCGTTTTGGTTAACTCATCTTCGCTTGAAAAAACCCGCTTTGCCAGGCCAAAATCCATGACTTTGACATGGCCGTGAGGTGTGAGCATTATGTTATCGGGCTTTAAATCGCGATGGACAATGCCATTTTCATGGGCTGTTTCTAAAGCCTCAGCAATTTCCAGCGCCACTCGTAGAAACTCTTTTAAAGTGATAGGTTCCTCTTGTAGTTTTTTCTTTAGAGTTTTACCTTTTATATACTCCATTACAATAAAAGCTTTGCCGCCGGCCTCTCCGGTCTCATATATTTTACAGATAAAAGGATGATCCAGGGCAGCAGCGGATTTGGCTTCCCGCAGTAATCGCACTCGAGCTTTAGCATCTTTTTGCATTTCCTCTGGCAGGAATTTGATGGCAACCTTTCGGTCAAGGGCTGTGTCCTGGGCGAGGTGGACTTCGCCCATTCCTCCCTTCCCGAGTTGCTCGAGAATTTCGTAGTGTTTTA
>Ga0209986_10000988_pt1 | contig 27701 bp, 22 predicted proteins | sample BlataG_FD_183168 | JGI IMG/M metagenome (GOLD analysis project Ga0209986, IMG submission 183168) | Deep subsurface microbial communities from Black Sea to uncover new lineages of life (NeLLi) - Black_00105 metaG (SPAdes) (version 2) | ecosystem: Environmental > Aquatic > Marine > Oceanic >...
TCCCATGTCACAAGTCAGGGTGGGCGGATCCAATTGAATTGGTGTGATCCTCCCCGTCAGACTCCATAGTTTCAATCTAATACGTACTACAGTAATGTCATGGCTGATAAAGATATAGCCTTCATCTAATGAGTCTACGTGACGCCCAAGTATTATTATAATTGATTCAGTTTTTTTTCCTTTTTTGCCCCTATAGCTTATTACATTTCACCAGTATTCTTTCATGAACTAGTAGATATATACAACTGCACTCATGGCGAGCCATACGTCTTCTTGCACTACTGAAACGGTGCAGAACGGCATCCCCCAATCTGAGGAATTTGCAGATTTCAAGGAGCACAAAACACGGGTAAGGATTTGCAGCCAGCATATTGGATCCGGAAATCGATGTTTCTGTGGGTAGATCCCCACCTGCCCTTCCAAGACACACCAAATCAAATTTATCCTCACGCACCCACCCACCGTCTCCTCTCCGCCCTCTCATTTTTTTCTCCTACAGGTCAACGCCAGAATCAAGCCGGCAGTGGCCCCTATTCCCCGCCTCTTCATCAACTACATCCCAATAGACAAGAACAGGGAAGACATCCACCAGCTGTTAGAAGCATTTGGTGACTTCCTCCTCCTTCAAATCTTGCCAAACTACAATCCCCAGCAACCAGAGATCAAGCTGCACCAAAAAGCCTGGGTGGAACTACCCAACTTTACCAAGGCAGAATTCCTCCTGAACAAACTCCACGGTTCATTTCCTTGGGGAAAATCACAGGAATCTCAAACACAGCAATATCCAATTTTCCCACTGGAAATAACCTTTGCCAACCCCCGATTGGCAACACCATACCATGCTGCTGAACAGGCCATCTCCCCAAAGAAGCTATTTATCGGTGGTATCGCCCCTGCAGCAACAGAACAAGATGTTAGAAGCCTCCTGACCCCATTTGGAGAGATAGAATCACTGACATTACTCGTTAGAGGAGGCCGTTGCAACAGAAATTGCGCCTTTGTTCAATTCTCCACTTGGGCAGCTTGCGAAGCGGCCATCCAGGCATTGCACTCCAAGTTCACCATGGCTGGGACTGATGCTCCTTTGCTTGTGAAGTTTGCAGATGCTCAGAGGATTGATCCCACTCATAAGATGAAGATACATAGAAGTAAACAGAGAGTGATCACTCCATATGCAGCTAATGTACATGGTGGTGGTGGTGCTATGGGGGGGATATCATCATATATGCATCCATATCCTACTCCTAATCAATATGGAATGACAATGATGATGTCACCACCTAATGCAGGAGGGTATATGCATGGTTATACTGCTTATAATGGCTACCATGCTCAACAAATGGTGATGCCATCTTCAGCATATCCTAACCATCAACAACAACATCAAGTATACCCACATGTCCATCTAGGCGGAGATGGAGGAGGGTATCCATCAGATAATAATGGCAACGGTGGTGTTAATGGCTATGGTGGTTACTTCAGTCATAATAACAACGACTACTGCGGCCATCAACGGCGTGGTTCAGGGGGTGAAACTCAATTCTACAATAGCAATGGTTTTAGAGGAAGATATCCCCGTGAACAACTTGGCAGTAGTAATAATGGTAGCACTCAATACAATTACAATCTAGGGAAGATAAATGTAGGAAGCAGAAGCATTAGATCAAGATCCAGTGGTGGGAGTGGGAGTATAGAAGCCACGCTCAAGGCATCCAATGAAAACGTGACCACTGATGAAGATGCTATTGTTCTCCCTGGTGAGATTGGTAGCAAGACCGAAACTGCCAGTATTTCATGTTCTGATGATAAATCACCTAAATCTGATGGTACTGGTACTATTACTGGTACTGGTACTGTTGTTGAGGAAGTTGTGGTGTATTTCAATGGTGGTGGTGGTGGGAAAAGTGATATCAACGATGATGGTAAAGACGAGGGATCTCCCCCAGAATCTCTTCGTCAGTCGGATTCTCTAGATGGCTGTGATGGAGGTAAAGAGAAGACCAAGGAGGCTGGGCAAAATGATGCTAAGAAAGAGGAGGAAAAGGAAGCTGTTGATGATAATAGGGAGGGTAGTGAAATGCACGAATATGAAGATTGTGTAGGAAACCGCAGCCATGCCACTAGTAGTGCACCCTCATCTGCAGCAGCATTAGTAGCTGCAGCAGCAGCTGTTCTGAATGGAAATGGACCTGCCTCTCAAGAGCATGTCAACAACAACAACATTAACAACCGCTATAATAGTTCCAACATCCGCTATAATAGCAATGGTAGAGGCAGAGGTAGAAAGATTAGTTTCAACCACCACAATAATCGCCGTCGTCATCATCACAACAACCAGCAATATGACCATCATCATCAACAAGCAGCATATTACAACAACCCATACCATGATAATGCTCAGTACTACTGTGGTCCAGATGTTGTTGGTAATTACTACCAGCAAACAGTAGCTCCTCCTCCCTCTCCAGCTAGAATGTATTATGGCAGTGATGGCAACAGTGGTACTGCAATTCCCACAATGCCAATAACAAATGCAGTACCCAATACGGGTATTGTGCCCATTGATAATAATACTCTACCATTAATGCCATACTTGCCCATTCCAGCAGCAAGTGGAGGAGTAGGGTGGATGGCTTCCCCGCTCGTACTACACCCCCTCGGTACCGACATGGGTCATCCTCCTCTTTCTGTTGATCATCTCTATTCATTTTCTTCTCCACCAAAAAAAGGCAATGGCAAGATAGGTAAAGGAGTGAAAGATTTTGCACTGTATGCTCATAAATTGTTTATTGGCCAGCTGTCGAGTGATACAATCGAAGAGGAATTATATGAATGGTTTGCATGCTTCGGAGAGATACTGGAGCTGGCTGTACTGAGATTGGATGGTAAGTCTCAAGGGTGTGCATTCTTGACGTATTCTAGAAAGGAGCATGCGCTGGCAGCAAAGGATGCAATGAATGGGAAACCTGTGGGCAAGCTGAGGAAGCGGATTGTGGTGAAATTTGCTGATGTAGGTAAAACAATGGGAGGGGAAGAGGAGAAGGATGTTGCAAACTAAAATGTGATGAAATTTGAGAAGAAGAAATGAATTTTATAGGGGATAGATATATCGTAGGTAATAAAATCGACTTAAATTAAAGTTTGTGAGAACATTTGTTTTTAAGGTTTGTGATTTTCAGAAATGAATGTCTGGATAGAGCCAATGCTCCGCAGACTCATACAGTATCTTAGTTGTACTTTAATGAATTGTATTTTGTCTTATTTGAGATATGTAAGAGTTCTCATATATCTTGTCTGGTAACATAAGCCGTAGAAGAAGAAGAAGGAGAAAGCAGCTAGAGAAGATATTTTGAATGAGAAGCGTCTCAGCGCCTCCGTTAGCGTCGCTTGATTTGGCACCTTGCAATAAAAAGGGGCATTTTCCTTAGCTTCAGCATTCAATTCATTATTTCATCGTAGAAGCCAAGTCTACAACCACTTCTTCATCTTGCATTTTCCTTTGCAAGTCTTACAATGAACACTTATTCTTTGAAGAGCGGCAATGGAATTGTCTGCCAAACCCCTCAGATCTCAGCCAAGGGCGCTCCTTTCCATGGCTTGAGACATCAGGTGAACAGATCAAGCCATTGTGTCAACTCAAAATCCGTTTTGCAAGCTGGATCAATGAATCGATCAATTGTCGCCAAGGCATCAACCCCTTCTTCTGCAGCAACCACTACCTCCAACTTAGATAACAAGGGCACCATGGACATCGTCTTCGTCAGTTCTGAGGTCTCCCCATGGAGCAAAACCGGTGGCCTCGGTGATGTCGTCGGATCTCTCCCAATAGAGCTCGCCAAGCGCGGACACAAAGTTTTCACTGTCGCCCCCCGCTACGATCAATACTGGGACGCTTGGGACACCAGCATCACCTCCAACGTCTTGGGTGAGGAAGTCCGCTTCTTCCACTCCATCAAGAAGGGTGTACATAGAGTCTGGATTGATCACCCATGGTTTTTAGCCAAGGTTGATGGTGTCACTGGAGCCAAGCTCTACGGAGAGAAATCAGGCGCTGATTTTGTCGACAACCAAAAACGTTTTGCTCTCTTCTGCAAAGCCTGTATCGAGTCTCTCACTGCCTTGCCTTTCATGCCAGGTGAAGACTGTGTCATGGTATGCAATGACTGGCATTCTGCCCTTGTCCCTGTTCTACTCAAGGATGTCTACCAAGCAGAGGGAAAGTTCACCTCCACCAAGACTGCCCTGTGCATCCACAACATTGCCTTCCAAGGCCGCTTCTGGTCTGAATCCTTTACTGATCTCGGCCTCCCAGCTTCCTCTATGGAGCGTTTCACATTTGAAGACGGCTTTCCTAAAGTGTTTGACGAGACAAGCCCTGCTGATGAAGCTGGCACCATGCCAGAGGCTCCTCCAGGGGTCCGTTACTCCAAGATCAACTGGCTCCAGGCCGGTATCTCTGCCTGTGACTCTCTCCTCACTGTGTCGCCAAACTATGCCATGGAAATGGCCAGTGGGCCTCAGTTAGGAGTGGAATTGGACACCATTATTGCCGCCAAGGGTATCACTGGTATTGTAAATGGTATGGATCCAGAAGAGTGGTCTCCATCTCTAGATAAATTCTTGGCATTCAAATACAATGAAGAGACTGTAGAAGCTGGAAAAGCCTACGCTAAAGCAGCTCTTCAAAGGGAAGCTGGCCTCCCTGTGGACCCCAAAGCCCCCGTCTTTGGCTTCATTGGCCGCCTGGAGGAACAAAAGGGCGTAGACATCCTGTTGGCTGCTATCAAGAAGCTCCCAGCCAGCATCAATGCCCAAGTTGTTATTCTGGGTACTGGGAAGAAGCAGATGGAAGCAGCTGTTAGAAACTTGTCAAATGAATTTCCAGGTATCGCTGCTGGTGTCGTCAAGTTCAGTGCACCACTGGCTCACACCATCACCGCTGGCGCAGATTTCATCATGGTTCCATCCCGTTTCGAGCCATGTGGTCTCATTCAGTTGCATGCCATGGCTTACGGTACCATCCCATGTGTTGCTAGTACCGGTGGACTGGTCGATACCGTCAAGGAGGGCATCACTGGCTTCCACATGGGTGCCATGGATCCAGATGGCCTGGTGGAGAGCGACGCTGAATCTGTCGCCGCCACCATGACCCGTGCTGCTCAAGTGTATGCCACCCCAGCGTACGCTGAGATGAGAGATGCCTGCATTGCTCAAGATCTGTCTTGGAAGCAGCCAGCTAAGAAGTGGGAGGCTGTGCTGACCGAACTCAAGTATGGATTAACAGCCCCATCAGAGAGTAGTGCTCAGAAAGCAGCTGTGCCAACTCCAGTTCAAAAGGTTGACAATCCAGCTTTGGCTTCTGTCTAGGAATTTTCAAATGAATCGAAAAAAGAGGATGGAAGGTAGGGTAGGGAGGTCTTTAATATACTAGAATCTTTTATATTTCACTGAATAAATGAGAAGTTTTTTAAATCTCGGAGAAAGAAGAGAGAAGAAGGGCTTGGGAAGAGAAAACAGTTTTCTTCCTGAGACCTAAGGCGTCAATACGCCATACGCTGCAGGTTGCCCTTCTTCTCTCTGTGTCTCTTTACTTTTATGCCGATGATTCTTTCTTTGCTTAAAGTTTTTGCTATTTTGTGGGATATTGAGAAGGAAAAAAAAACAAGTATCCTTGATTTGATTTGATCTGATCTGATCTGTATCTATCTATTTGAGGGATGAGTTGAGACTCAAAGCTGAAGAACAAAATGTCGAGTGTCGAAAATGAATATTGAATTTTTACTCAATGCATGCCCCCAGGCGGGGAAAAAACAATACACATACACATACCATTATTTTGGTAGCTTAGAAATAAACAGTTTGTAATTCGCCATACTGTTACACACATTTATATATACACCTGAGCATACATCATCATCTCATATAGGCAACAAGACAACAGTAGGATCAAACGGCCGTATTCTCAGAACAGTCAGCATGACATCTAATTCAGTTGGATCCATCTCTATTGTGACTGTAGTGGCTATCTTCTCAATAATGGATGCTTCCCTATCTAATGCATCGGCAATGTATGCAGCTACAACAGCCTGATCATCATGATCATCAGTAGCAATGAGTGCTCTATACATGGCATCAGATTGAGATTTGAATGCTTGCATTTCTTTAGAAAGTATGGGGAGTAATCTGAGGTTTTCATCGATATTCCGAGCTAGACAATGGCCAGCTAAGATGGTGTCTAGAGGTGGAGGGAGGTGGCCTGAGAGATAGGCATTGAGTCGTTGGCTGGGAGGAGGAGGTGGTGGAGGAGGAAGAGCTCGTTGTTGTTGTTGTTGTTGTTGTTGTTGTTGTTGTTGTTGTTGTTGTTGTTGTTGTTGTGAAGCTGCTGCTAGTATGCTTTGTAATACAGATGTTGGTTTGTTGGTGATTGGTTTGGTACTTTGTTTTGACAGTTGGGCCAGTTGAGAGGAGAGCTCATCAAGGGCAGCCAGGAAGAGACTGTAGTCTTTGTTGTATGCCTGCAAGTGAGGTGTGTGGGGGGTGGGAGGGAGATGTGGGATTAAGAGGATTTTGACAATTACGGGCCGACAAAGAACGATTAACGGCTGCATATATCATTTACATGACCCGTATGAGACCTCACTCGCACCTTTAATAGATTAGGTAGGGCTGATTGTTCCTCAGTTGATTCTTTGTTTGGGGTTTGAAGTTGAGTTTGATTAGAGCTTTGCATCTCTGTCCTACAAGCATATTGCTTGCATGAGTTCAACTGTACCTCATTGTATAATCTTGGTGTGTGTGGTGAAGTAAAAGAAAGTGATAGGATGCCACGTAGCATGCAGCACAAGACCATATTAATCACCCCAAGATTGAGTCGCCAGCTGGCACGGCTCTTGGTGTTGGGCTTCAAAAACACGATTGCCAATTATTAAAAACCATATTAATGACAAATGCCTTTCAATCAACAGCGATCATAACAATGAACTCTTCGCTCTTAAATAGTATCTTTGTAAGCTCTGGCAAGCCACTTTTGGCAGTGAAGCCTAGAACTATTAATCGTCTGAATCGTCAAAATCGTGCGATTAAGGCAGTAGCAGAGCCTGCACCAGCTCCAGTACCATTCCTTAGTGATGCACAGCATCTTGAAAAGTGGGGCCCACAAAGCTGGAGAAACTTTGTAGCATTACAGCAGCCAGAATATCCCAGCGAGGTCAGTATTAATTGCTAGGGTTGGTTGTTCAGATGAAAAGAACAAATCATTAGTTATTGAAATCAGCGCTCATCTTGCGTACTCCTATTATATGCGAGTAGTAGGAATCTCATCTGGATGATAATGCATATTATCTGCGACACCTCCTTCCTTCTTCACTTGCTAACCTCCCCACCACCCTCCTCGTCAATCTCTACAGGAAGAAGTCCGCAAGGCTGCAGAGACAATCGCAAACTTCCCTCCCCTTGTCTTTGCCGGAGAATGTAGGACCCTCCAAGCCCGCCTCGCTGCCTGTGCCAGGGGCGATGCCTTCCTCCTACAGGGCGGCGATTGCGCAGAATCCTTCACCCAATTCACTGCCAACGGCATCAGAGATCTCTTCAGGCTCCTCCTTCAGATGTCTGTCGTTACTATGTTTGGCGCTGGCGTCCCAGTTGTCAAGATTGGTCGTTTGGCTGGCCAGTTCGCCAAGCCCCGTTCCGCCAACATGGAGAAGAAGGGCGACATGGAACTCCCATCCTACAGAGGTGATATCATCAACTCTCCAGAATTCACCCCAGAAGCCCGTATCCCAGACCCATGGAAGCTCGTCCAGGCTTACAACCAATCGGCAGCCACTCTCAATTTGCTCCGCGGTTTTGCCACTGGTGGCTACGGATCCTTGGACCGTGCCACCGAGTGGAACCTCGACTTTATGGAGAATTCTGATGAGGGAAAAGCCTATGCAGACCTGGCTAAGCGTGTTGAAGAGGCTATGGACTTCATGAAGGCCTGTGGATTCGACTCCAATAGCCCTTTGATGAAGGAAACTGAGTTCTACGTCAGTCACGAGTGTTTATTGATGGAATACGAGCAGGCGCTGACACGCGAAGACTCCACCACTGGGCTGTGGTACGGCTGCTCTGGTCACTTCTTATGGTGTGGAGAACGTACCAGACAACTAGACAAAGCTCATGTGGAGTACATGAGAGGTATTGGTAACCCTATTGGTGTTAAAGTCTCAGATAAAATGGACCCCAACGAACTAGTCTCCTTGATTGCCACGCTCAACCCGACAAACACACCAGGCCGCTTGGCTGTCATCGTCCGTATGGGCGCTGAAAAGCTCCGTTCCAAGTTTCCTGCCCTCATCAAAGCAGTACAAGACGCAGGACAAGTTGTTACCTGGGTCTCCGACCCAATGCACGGCAACACAGAAGACGTCAACGGCTACAAAACCCGCCGCTACGACAATGTCCGAGCGGAAGTTGAAGCATTCTTTGATGTCCATGATGAGATGGGATCAGTCCCAGGGGGTCTTCACTTGGAGATGACTGGTGATAATGTCACTGAATGCATTGGAGGTGGAAGTCAGGTGGGAGAGATGGATTTAAGCAGCCGTTACCATACTCATTGTGATCCAAGGTTGAATGCTGAGCAGGCTTTGGAGATGTCCTTCTTTGTGGCTAGCAGGCTGAGACAGAGGAAGGAGAGACTGGCTGGTAAGCAGTAGGAAAAAATCAGTAACAATATTGGGGGTGTATTAGATAGGTAGATAGATAGATCTAGATTAGGAAAAAAGGAATCCCCAAAAAAGATAAAAGAAGTGAAAAATGCAAATCCTGAATTGGATGAATGCAATTATTCTATATTTGGCTCCAGTACATATGTATGTACACAATTGCTTATACCAGTAAACCCAGATCAGATAGAGAAAGGGATCTTACACATGATCAACATTTGCAATTTGAGCTTGTTGTTCGGTGGTCGAGAGAGAGGAGAGCAGTGAGTCTTTTCTATATAATTATGGTGTTTTGTATCTTTTTTGTAATTCTAAATACATTTCTTCTCAGATCTAACTACCAAGAGTATATCACAAACATATATATCCATCTGTGTATGTGTGCTGATCATATATTCCTAAATTACTACTTCCAAAGGCTCTTCCTAGGCACCCTGAAATCCACACCACTCCCCTCCTTCCAGTAACTACAAGCATATATCAGCCTCTTCAATTCTGCTTCAGTATGCTGCATAGTATTCAGTTTCCTATCTTTTGTCATAGCTTCTATATCAGTACCATGTGTACCTATAAGTCTTTGAATAATGGTTCTTTGTCTAGAGGCGGGTCGTTTGGGAGGGCCTTTGGTGTCTGCTTGGCCTAGTACGAGCTTGAGGTCGGTGTCGAGAGGGAGTTGATCAGCGGTAGGAATTTTGTCTTGTAAAAGGTCTGGTTTCTTGTTGCGGCCGAATCCTGCGTTGGGATTGGATGCAAAGCCCATATTTTGGTAGTTGGTGGTTGTGTGCTCAGTCTTGTCCCAGTCAACACTGGAGGTGGAAAGAGAGAGGAGGGAATGGGAGGAGAAGGTGTGTGAGAGAGAGCCGCGACGGAGGAGCGGGGCGATGATTGAATCCCCTACAGAAAGGCAATCTACAGAATGCATCGTTGAACTTACTCTGTTCCTAGCTTCTTCTTGATATCTGTCCGTCCTTGCGAAACTTCTGCAGGCAACTTAGACTTCACTTGCGGCTTCTTTGTGTTCCTCTTTATAATCTTCGGCTTAAACTTCTTATGTCTTCGCAACGATCTCCCCATGATGCTATCTTACGTCAGTATCCAGATCTATTAACACCAATATTTCAATTTACATCTGCACAATTCCACAAAACTTCCCCTCTTCTACCCTTCCCTCTCCAATCTCTCTTACAACGACAGCAACATTTCTCCTACGTGCACCACCTGCCCACCCATAAACCCGATATCAGCCTCAGGCAACCCCACCTCAAACCCTACTCCAGACAACGTCTTCCCAGGTCTAGCAGAATACGACACCTTTGCCGTCGTCCTTTCTTTCAACGCAACCGTTGCTCTCTCTGCCGTCGCCGTCTTCCCCGCACTCATCACCACCTTCACCTCCCCACTTCCCCCTGCCTCCACCTTGCCCACATTCCACCTCAACCTACACTGATTTGGGCACCACTCAGCTGCTGGAGAGCACTTTACTATATCTCCACCTGCATCAGGAGCCATGTCTACATCTATTACAAGGTCAAGCAGACCTTTGGGGAGAGCAGTGTCGCTGCCGACTGCGTACCTGACCACCACTGCACCCCTCCATGCCCTCTCTCTTCCTCCGCTGTCCCCTTGGACAACCAGCAGCTGGGCTGTCAGTGGTGGAGGGCATACTGATGCGGGCATTGTGTATGTCAGGTAGGTACATTCCATTGGAGTGCCTTGTAGTCTGGCTGAAAATTCACCCGACTCTGGGCCCCTATTCGAGGAACCTTCTTCATTGCCATTATCATTTAGGTAATGTACAATTGTCAGCTCTGGATTGATTTTAGATAACAGCAAACACGCGTCTACTGCTTCTGATGAAAATCTCCCTCCCAATATCTTGGATTGAGGTGGAGAAGTTAGCTTGAACTTGGCTTTATAAATAGACAGAGGAGCCAGACGGCGTCTGACCAATCCGTGACCACCTGCCTTGATGACCGTATCTCCTTTAACTTCTGCCCTCCATACTTCTACTAATTGGAGGCTTTGTATTAGATCTTCTGGTGATATATCTGGTGGTTTCACTGGTTTCACATCTTCTTCCAACTCTGCAGCAGCAGCTATTGCTACTGCCTCCTCTTCTGCAAACTCAGCCCAATCACCGTCTTCTCCTCCTACTCCTTCTCCATCTTGCTTTTGCATGTCTACATCTTCATCTTCGTCTTCTTCAACTGCCCCACTGAAGATATTAGGAGGTGCAATAATAGTAGTAGGAAATCTTCTTTTCACTTTAGGGACTACAGATGAGGCTGCCCTGGGGGGAGGTGGGGGGAGGGCGTCAGGGGGCAATGTGAAGCTCACACCAGCCAGAGGATCTGATACCATCCTTTCTCTAACATCTAATGCAGCTACTTGCTCTGCAGTTGGTGTTTCTGGAGCTGGTGGTGGTGGGGCAGTACTGTCTTCAATATCCTTATCAGTACCATTAGCAGTACCATCACCATCTTCGCCGTCTTTGTTGAGTCCTGCTGCTGTGACAAACGCAGACTCCTTGGCTCCTCCTCCCATTATCTTCCTCAGTCTTCTTGCTGCATCTGCTGCACTAGTGGGCATGGCAAGAAGTCTCTCTTCTGTAGCTGAGGAGTGTACAAATGCTACTGGTAAAGCAGCCATTCCACCGCCGAGAATGCCATCAATAAGTCCGTTGAGCTCATCATACCGGCGGATGAGCTTGTCGGATGTAATGTCAATGCCCTTGGCGACACCGATGAGAATCTTGCTAACGGCGTCAATGAGCTGGAGACACAGGAATACATTGGCTGCTGGTTCTGTTACCAGGAGGATGTAAACTTTTCCAACGAGGCGGTAGGTGACAACGAGACGACCTTGGCTGGCACGAAAGCGACCGAGAGCGACACCTGGGAGAGAGTCACAACTGCCATCGTCTAACCGGACGTCGCCAAATGCCCCACCGTGTTGTTGTAGGCTTTGTACTGTTTCTATAGTTGCGTCTTGAACGTCTCTTCCGCTTATTCCATGCCTGTACAGTGTAAAGGAGAAGTGAGAAAAATATGTGTGATCAAAACGAAAGAAATGTATGCTTGTTTATCGAGATATATACATTCATATACATACGTTTGGATGAGGAAGCTAGACTCATTCCTATCACGGAGGCAAAGCCCCACCTTCATTCCTATCACTGAGCCCATTGATCTCTAATTTCTGATCTCAAGGTAGAAGGGGTCAATCCAACAGCATGAATGTAATATAACAATGTACATGAAGTGTATTATTCGATTCACAGTAGCATCAGATGGCGATTGCCCAAGCTTTTATGTTCCCCGGCTCTGGTTGCACGCTCCCCATATATATATACCCACATGCATCCACATTTTGACAAAATATAAATTCCATGTTGATATCAATGAACTAGTAAAGTTTTGGCTATGGATGACCTCTACGGGGACCTCCTTCTTCCCGATGAGAAGGATGCTAAATCTACAGAAATCAAAGCTCCAAATACTCAAGAAAAACAGGAAACTGCAGACGATATCCCAAGCACAGCTGGAAATTTGTCCCAACCAACGACAGATGCAGCCCCAAGTAGCGCACATAAAGTCAGCCCGGCTCCCCCTGCATCCAAGACAAAGCCGACGCCTCAGTATGCTCGAGAAGAATGGATGCTGATGGCCGACATTCCTGAAGAATGGCTCCCTCTCCCTGCCATCTCCGTTTCAAACATCCCTCTCAATGCCAGAGAAGTAGATGTAGAAGACACCTTACTTTCTCAAGGCTTGTTATTACACAGCTTTCACATCGATCCCTCCAGAGCCACAGATTCCAGTAACAGTCAATTTGGCCTCGCCAGGCTCCTCCCCCCTCCAGCACCCACCCCTGATGAACCCACCCCTACAGACGCAGCCACACTACTTGCACAAACAGTAGAAAGTCTTTCCAAACAGGACGCATCTCCTCTAACAGTGTTTGACAACAAATTGTCAATTGCACCATGTTCCCCCTCTGATGTTGTTGTCTTCGTTGGAAACCTCACCCCAGAGCATGACAATGATAAAGGGTTGAAAGAGTTTTGCTCACAATATGGCACTTTGCTGAGATGCTTTGTAGTTAAGAATCATAAGGGAGAATCTAAACATTATGGTCTCGTAGAGTTTGCGCTACCTAGCGATGCAGAAGAGTTTAGAAAGCAGCATCTCACTCTGACAAACCAGCTACAACAGCAACAACAGCAAGCACAAGAGCAATCTAGTACCACCACTACTACTATGGCAGTGACTACTATTGCTCCAACAGAAGCAGTAGGACCCAGACAACGTAAAGAAATAGCTGAACCTTCTCAAATCACTGCCTTTAGATCCCAGTTCTCCAAGACCATATACTTTGACAGTCTGAATAAAAACATTTCCGACCCTGCTCTCATCAAATCAATGTGCTCCAAGTATGGATACGTGGAACATGTCTTGCTTCCCAAGGCTCCTCCTCACCCTCAGTACCCTCTGCAATCGAAAGGGTATGCTTTTGTACAATTTGAGAGATCTATAGATGCGGATAGAGCACAGAGGTCCTTGGATGGTGAGTTTAAAGAAGGATTTGGGAAGTTGTCGGTGAGCTTTGCAAATCCAGCTAAATGCTTTGACCAGCCTCAACAACAAAGACAACAGCAACAGCAACAGCAACAATCGTATTATGGAGCTCAACAACAAATACCACCACCACAACAGCAACAAGAGATGTGGATGCCACCCAACCAACAGTATGGTGGAGGAGGAGCAGCAGGTAGTGTTTATATGCGACCTCCACCCATGTTCCAACAACAACAAGGTTATCAAGTACAAACAGCCTCATCCCATTACCATCATCACCACCAACAGCAACCTCCAGTAGCAATGAATAAAGTATACGTAGGTGGCATCATTGGCATGGACCTTGAAGTAGTGAAGGCCCACTTCAGTCAGTTTGGGGAAGTGACAGGGGCCACTGGTGGACCCAAAGGATTCGGATTCATCACATTCTCTGATCCGGCATCTGCTCAAATCTGTTTGGCTACACCTCACCAGCAGATTGGGGATAGGAATGTTATTATTCGTAAAGCGTTCGATAAAGAACGCCAAATGCAGCACCAACAGCAAATGCAGCAGCAAGTTCTTCCACCACCATTCTATCCCTCTCCATCTCAACAACAGCAACAACAACAACAACCGTATGGCGGTGGCGGTATGATGTTGCCCCCCCCAATAGTTCCAGTAGCAGCAGCTCCATCAGGTGGTCTGGGTGGTCCTGCCTCAATGTCAAATCTACCTTCTCCACTCGTTGTGAAGACAAGTGATAGAACCCAACCCCCTCAACCTCATCACCATCATTATCCTCCTCCTCCTCTTCCTCTTCCCTCAGCATCATCTGGAGGCTATTACGACCATCATTATCCTCCTCCTCCTCTTCCCTCAGCATCATCTGGAGGCTATTACGACCAGTACAGCCAACCACAACAACAACAACAACAACAACAACAACAACAACAACAACAAGACTACGGCTATTACAACAACAACAATAACAACAACAATAGCTATGGTCAGCAACCGCAGTATCCACCTTCTGGGGACTATTACCATCATAAACCACCACAACAAGGAGGAGGAGGAGGAGGAATGAAGAGAAGGCCACCTGGTGAGTGGGATAACAATGGGTACCCACCACCACCTTATCAGCAGCAGCAGCAGCAGCTTCAGCATCAGGTAAGGCGAGAGACATACGCTAGATAGATAGATACGATAATAGTAGGGGGGGGGGGGAGAGAGGACAGCTAATGATGAATATTTTTTTGCTTTGTTTTAATTTCTGACTTTATGAATGGAGACTCCATCGATAGGACTGAAGCTGTGAGCCCCCCCTCCCCCCCTTTCTTTATTGGACTGTGCATTTTTACCTCCTTGTCTTCTTGTTCTTTTAGTTCTTCTCCTTCATTAGCTATTGACTGACCCATTTCATGGTATTCTTTATTGCAGGGTCATCAATATGATAAGAGACCAAGGTACTGATAGACTGTAGGAAGAGTAGGCCTGTATGTTTTAGTTTTCTCTCAGTCTTGAGAGAAAGGAAAGACTTCAGTTTGTTCTGTTCAGCAACATTTCAAGCATAATCTATCGAAATTAAGCGTCTTTGCATGTATGTGTAGCCTCATTGTAGAATTTGAAACAGACCCTTTAACATATGTTGGAACCGGTTCCAAGATAGAAGCTGAAGTGTTCCAAATCCTTCTGCTGTGATCGCATTTAAACAATGTCGAAAGCCTTGATAGAGAGGCTTTCTACTCTCCTCGTAGACCATGGAATTGACATTATACATCCATTCAATTTAGCTCGTTACAATAACTATTTACCCAAAGAAGCAGCAGGCATTCCTTCCACAATCCTCGATGACGCCGTGGCCCTATTGATTGGCAACACTAAATTCTTATGGCCATACTTCATCAAATACCTAGCTGATACCCCCTCACTTATAGAGAACGAACATCCTTTAGATACATATATTGAACATAGCGTCCAGTCAGCATTAGACACCCTCAGCACCAATAGCATTCTAAAGTATCGAGTTTTCTACAGTCACATTCCTGTTGACCATAACCAAGATGATGGTGGTGGTTATTATTATGTAGCCATGCAGCATTGTGCTCAGGCTAGCGGTTTAGCATACCTTGACCCATCTTCTCATATTAGCCTTCATCCTGACTATGGTCCATGGTTTGCCCTTAGAGCAGTGGTGGTGTTTGACTCTGTCAAGTATAGCAACAACAATGCTACACAGCAGCAGCAGCAGCAGCAGCAGCAGCAGCAACAACGGCCTCCTATTTCTCCCCATTTGAAATGCCCAGTGTCCCCCAAAACTGAACAGCATGTCAAAATGCTTTTTGAATCTGCTTTGAAGGAACAAAACAGTACTAATGATGGTGATCGTGATCGTGACAATGCTATTGGTGAAGGTAAGAGGTATCACAGGGCACATTGGGAGAAGTGGGCGGCTGTGAGAGAGGCAACATCGTCAAGACATGCCAATAAGTGGAGGTACAGCGCTTCACAGCTGAAGTATCACTATACCAGTGATAAGAAAGTATTGATGGAAGAAGTTGATAGGTGGTCGGAAGAGCGGAAGAAGAGTGTGTGAGTGTGGTAACCTTTTAAAATCTATCAGTTAAATTTGAGGGAGGGAGTCTTGTCAGACTTGAAATAGGATATGGTACACAGTTAGTCAATTTATTATTATTATTATTATTATTATTATTATTGGGTCTGTTCATTGTCCAGGCTCTTCATTGGTTGCCTATCTGGACTGCTAAAAGTGAGAGTGGCTGTCTTGGAGGAGCAGGCCGACGATGAGTTGGAGTTTTTGTCAAATTTTTCTCCGACGGGGGAGAAATTTTCTTCAGAGTCAAAGGTTTGTAGTAGCTCGCCTCTAAGTAGTGCGTTCTCCTTGTTGAGATTCTTGTTTGCAGCTCTTAGCATCTCTACTTCCTGGTTTAATAGGTTCTTTTGGTCCAGAACGGCCTCAACTTCATTGAGCAACGTTTCTAATTGCTGAACCTGTGCCGTTAGGTCGTGTATGTGGTCTTCTCTACATCGCAGTGCCTCTTTAGCCATTAGTAGGAAGCTTTGTACTTGTGAATATGGAACAAAGGCTTCTTCCCTAACTTTTGTATGATTTAAATTATCGTTATTCTCTGCCATTCTGTAACTATCGCTCAAGTTTTGATCTCACAACAAGCTTTAGACTCGTGATTGTGTAGTTTTTTGCTCGTCAGAATATTCTTCCAGAAATTACAACTGAAGCAGCTGTCTCCTCTCCACTTTTTATACGATGACCAGCTCCTCCACAAGAGGGAGGGTGGATCCAGATGCAACCTCACACATTGTTCAAATTATTCATTCATTCTAACCACAGATCCACAATGATGCGTACTGCAAAGCTTGGAGGCGTATCTTCCACTGTGAGCTCAGTGCCACAAAAACTCAAATCGATCACTTTGCACCGGCCTTCAAAGGCTTTTACACCAGTAGAAGGTAAGATTCCAACCGCTTTTACCCAGCATTCAACTCTTCATCTCATATATCCCCAATATTCTGACCCACTCTCTCCCGTTTAACACCAATGCAGCTCAAAGATTCACTGGTCCACCAATTACGGCAGCCCCTCTTCGCAAACGCTCCTCCCTCGTCAGAGCACAATCTGCCAGTGAAGCTGCTGCAACCCCCACAGCTGGATTCGTCCCAGTCCTCAGACCAGAAGACCTCCCCAAGGGTGTCAGAAAAGAAGTCAGAATCCAAGGGAAATCCGTCTTACTCTTTTGGTACCGGAACCAAATCTACGCCATTGAGGCCCGCTCCCCAGCAGAGGGTGCCTACTCCGAGGGCTTCATCCAGGCCAAATTCACTCAAGATGGCTGCATCGAGTGCCCAGCCACTGGAACCCTCTTTTCTCTCAATGATGGCTCCATAGTTTCATGGTACCCCAACAACATGGTCCTTCGCATGCTCACCCCATCTTCCACTTGCAGACCAATGGAGATTTTCCCTGTCAAGCTGACTCAGGATGCCATTTGTGTAGACACCTCTTTGTCGACCACTACGGGTGCCAGTGCTAGTACCACTCCTACCAAGGGTGGGTCGGATACTTCACTGGAAAATAACAATGTGTATGGATTAGAACCAAAGGTGTACGTGGAAGGGGCAGGGGCAGTGGAAGGCGACGGGGAGAGTGTGGCATCAAAGGTGGCAACTGTTGGAGTTGGTGTGTTTGCTACAACTGCGTGTCTGGGTGTAGCTTATGCTGTGTTCTTGTACATATCACAATAAAGGTAAAGATAAAGAAGATATGGAAATTTTGATTTAATTAGTTGATTTATGAGAAGATTGAATGAATGTATTTGATTGTTAAAACAACAGCTGATTGAAAGATCGGTTGGTTTTTTTAAGCTATCACACAACTACTCCCCCCCCCCCCCCTTCCCCCTCTTTCACTACCTCCTCTACTGGTTCATCATCATCCTCGCTAACTTTATAAAATGTATAAGAAAGTGTGACCGTATTAATACCCTTCATTTTAGGATCAGTAGCAAACTCAGGGTCAATATAAAAAAACACCGGCATATCCACCTTCTCATTCGGTCTTAATCTCTGTTCTTCAAAACAAAAGCATTGCACCTTATTAAAATACTGCCCCACTTGCTGTGGAGTGACGTTGTAGGTAGACACACCAGTCACTGCCTTGTCGCCAGTGTTGTGAGCAGTGTAGAAAGCCAGTGTGCTCTGCCCAGGGTGAATCTTCAAGCTCTTCTGAGTAGGGTAGAATTTCCAAGACAAGTTGTCAGCGACGTCAGAGTTGAAGGTGACGAGTAGGTCACGAGTGGCTGCTGCTGCTTCCACTTGTTTATCGGGGTTTTCCGCCCTTGCCCTTAGTTTTTCTTCTACGCCGGCACCTTCTTTGACGGTGCCTCCAAAACCTGTGGCTTGGCAAAACATTCTATAAAGAGGTACTGCTGCGTATGTAAGGCCTACCATGCCTATTGTGATGGCTACTAGATACTTGGCAATGTCATTTGTTGGCCTGGTTGATTTAAGTCTCCTGGGGAGAGGGTGAGAGGTTGTTGCTCCAGTGGAAAAGGTGAGATGGGACGTTGTCGACCACATAGGAAAGGATGACGGGTAGGTGGACTTTGGAATGAAATTTGAATGCAGTATAGACTCGTGAACTAGATGGCAGCGAGATGCTAGCTCTACCAATGAGCAGTATTGTTTAAATTTTGATTGGAACATCTCAACAGTATTTTAAGAGACAATCACCTTGTTGATGTCATAAACCCATGATTAGATGGTAAATGACGAGTATAATAACACACTTAATATTCAAATTTCCGATGATCTGCCTCCCAATTGACTAGAGTGTCGAGTTTTTATACCATGCAAGTTTTTAAAACTTCTCTAAAGTTTATGAGCTGTAATTCGCCAAACCGATACAGTTTTTGAATTTCTAAACAATGACATACTTCCAAAGAACTATTGATGTCCATTTAATGTATGTCTGTCATTTAAACTACACACTGCGTTCTGTTTCGAAATAATGAGACTTCTTTTGGATTTCCTACAAAAACCAAACTTGTGAAATATAACCTTGTCTACTCAACCAATTAACATGCTGATGAATAAAGACACCGAGTTATCTGCAAAATCAAGCTCTGGCCTTTTAGACCATCCATTTACCCAACCCAGTCCTCAACACACCCCATCCTCTACCGCCACCGACGTTGCTACCTCTTCTGCAACCAACGAGGCAGAGATCGCCAAGCAGGTGCAGCAGCTATGGCCCAGGATGACTCCCTTTGTCCCTATTGCTGTTAGAGATTGTATATTAGCATCTATGAAAGGAGAAAAACCTTGCAACCTAGGACCTATGAACCCCACCTCCGCTACCACCTCATTACAATCAAAAGACGACGACAATGATGACGACGAGAAGAAGAGGAAATTAATGCCTTCTCTCTCTATGATATCCAACCTCCATCGACCAACAGCCCAGCCAATTGGTGGAGCAGGAGGAAAAGGAGGAGGAGTGGTCTTAATTGCTGACGTGTCTGGTTTCACCTCTGTCACTGAGGAAGCCACAATCCAAGGAGTAGGTGGAGTCGAACTACTAGCTCGTAGTTTAAATTGCTATTTTGAACCCATTATCGACCTTCTGCAGCTGTTTTCTGGAGACATCATCAAATTTGCTGGTGATTCGTTGGTTGTTGTGTTTACCCCAACGGAAGAGGAGAAGAAGGAGGACCAAGGGCATGGTGGGTTGCAAATGACAGTACTGCGAGCTTTACAATGTGGGTGGAGGCTGGCCAATGAGTTTGGCAGCAGTAAAATGCAGCCTGATGGTACTGTAATACCTATAAGAAGAACATTGGTGGATGATATTGGGGACAGTGGTGGTCATTATAGCAAGAATAAGACAGGTTTGGAGTCTTCGTTGGGGGGAGATGCAAATCCGCCAACAAGTGGAAGATCATCTAGTCCACACAATAACAACCATGATCAACAAGAACAGACAACTCCAATGTCCCCTAAATCTCCCTTTTCAGCCATGTTTCCCATGTTCTTTGATAACATGATGAAACATCATCAAGAAAGCAATACAGGCACTACATCTGCTACTGGTACTGCTGGTGCAGGAAGTACGAAGGGTGCACACACATCCTCATTATCAAAATCAAAATCATCTTCAACAAACACCAGCATGGCTCAAAGAAAGAAGCTTGTAGAAAAGAAAATGATGAATGAGCTATCTGATTTTGCTCTCCAATGGAATCTCAATGCACCAGATTTGAGGCAGCCTAGTAATCTTACTACTACCAGCGGCTTTGTTAGTGCCAGGACTCGTACTCAACAACCAGGCACAGCACCATCATCCGCATCTCAGCAAAAGAAGACCACAACAACAACGAGACCTCTTCCAGAAGATATGCGACAAATAAAATCAGATTCATATCTAGAGCAAACCCGGCATGAACATCATCATGAGCATCATCATCATCATCGGCATGCTACTACGTCTTCATTATCGATGATCACAGCTCCTATTGAGGGTGCACACGACACAGCAACAATAATTGATAATAATAACTTCCCTGATTCAAGGAATGCCTCAGCAATGCAATCCTTCACCAGTAATCAAAGTGGATTCGAATATGGAGGAGGAGGAAGAGTGACAACTGCTACTACAACAACAACGGTTGCAACAATCAAGGCAGAGGATGATGATGAAGAAGAATCTGTGTCAGTAGTGCAATCATCTTTGACTTCCAACGCGCCACCACAACCATCCGTACTAGTGGATAATGCTAGCAACAACAAGAAGACGGCAACAACAATAGCAAATAAGAGAAGTTTCGTGTCTAGATTGACGTCATCATTAAAATTAACAAAAAGGAAAAAGAAAACCAATGAGCAACATCAACATCAAGATAGCATCACCACAACAGGATCAATAAGACAACAAGTGCATGTTGATCATAATGGTGATGGACTGGCTCCTCTCTTATCTCTAAGTGAATCGATGGTCATTCCAGATAGCACTTCATTGTGTAGGCAAACATCTGCATCAATATCAGTAGCACAGTTGTCACCATCAACGGGCTCTCTTGTTGCAGGATCAGTGTTGGAGGGAAGACAAACGCTGGGTAGTGGAACTGAGTCTATGAATAATGATAATAATGCGAGTGCAGCTTCTCTGCACACCAAACACAGTCGCCACCGTTGCCACCATCAAAATCACCGTCATCAAAGAAGTCAGAGTGGAAACCAAAGCATAGACCCCGATGCATCTGGATACCTCCATTATCAACAACAACCTCATGGTCAACAGAAAGGTAGACTGTCTCTCAAAGTCATGGTAGCTGTAGGGAAGCTGTGGGCTTTCCATGTAGGTGGTCAAGGCGATACCTACACTGCCCCACGAGAGGGAACAGAAGAAGAGCATCATGAGGAGGAAGAAGAAAGAAGAGGCCAAGGAATAAAGCAACCACTTACCAAGGGAACAGCCTCAAATACAGCTCCTTTACAAGTAGATCCCCGATGGGAATATTTTATAGGCGACTTACCCCATGCATTACCACCAACTGAAACTTCATCTCTATCTTCTGCACCATCCCCAGAATCACAAGAACCATCAAAACAACATGGTTCGGGAGCAAAGGAGGGTAGTGTGAAAAAAGGCTTGCTCATGTGGGACAGTCCACCCAAAATGAAGAGAGGAAGTGGTGGCTTTTCTGAAATGAAAGTCCACCTTCCTCCTGCTCCTCCTCCTGCTGCTGCTGCTGCTGCTGCTGCTGCTGCTGCTGCTTTCTCGCTGACTCCATCATTATCCAATGAAAGACCTACGATGGTGCAATTGAAAATGATTGAGAAATATGCCACTTCAGGAAAAGTGGTAATGTCACAAGAAGTTGTCAACTTACTGAATGATCAAACTACAAGCAATGCTGGAAGTAGAGGTGCACTGCCACCTATTGCTCGTTACTTGGAAATAATAAAGGAAGAGAAAGATCATGGTGATGATGATAAAGCTACACCATTAGCTGCTCAACTGCTTGCCTCTCCTAGCACTATTAGTAAAACTTCAGATTCAACATTACTAGTAGCTAGGGATGAAAACACATCAGTTAGAAGACCAGCAGGAATAAAAGCCCAAACCAGACTCCAGATGGAACTGGACATCCTTTCTTCCCAACCTGCAGCCACCCAATGGGCTGCCATTCAAGCACTGCGACTCCACATTCCTGATCCAGCTACCTCAAGGATCATGGCTGGTCAGATTTCTGCACTGAATGAGTTTAGGGTTGTGACTTGTGTGTTTTTAGGGTTTCCTTCTTTCAATCAAACTAGAATAGAAGCTCCATTGGTAGGAACAACAACATCTGATGTAATAAAGATGACGAATGTTCAGGAGTCATCTTCATTTTCTACTATTAATAAGGATACCAGTGATTGTGGATGTATTCAAGGATGTTCTATTCCACTGAAGCTAGCTGCTGATGTCATTCAAAAAGCAATGGGCATATATGGCGGCTCCCTCCTCCAAATGAGATGCGACGAAAAGGGCCACTTGGCTGTGTGTGCGTTTGGACTGGCAGGCCACCTGGCTGAAGACTTTGTATTCAAAGGCATGCAAGCTGCCTTGTTTATTGTCAAGGAAATGGAGAGATACGGAGAGAAGTGCTGTGCTGGGGTTACTACTGGCAACTTGTTTTGTGGTGCTGTTGGGTCTGAGAAACGATACGAATACACTGTGCTGGGTGATGCAATCAACTTGTCAGCCAGGTTGATGGTCAAAGCCTCTCAAATGAAACCACCAATCTCATCATCATCATCAGCAGCAGCAACAGCAGCAGTAGCAGTAGTAGCAGGAACAGCAGAAGGAAATACTAACGACAAAAGCAATACCAGTAAAGAAGGGTACGTATTCTGTGATGAAGCCACAAAGCGTCTATTTGAAGATGCTGTCCATATAAATGCTCCAGCAATATGTGAATTTCTGCCTCTGGATCCGTTACCAATAAAAGGTAAACGTTTCAAGGTAGCTGCCTTTTTAGTAAAGCCAGTATTATCTTCTCTTTATCTTACTAATGGAGGTGCTTCAAGCGCTCTGTTGCCTTGGGATCCTACCATCAATGATAGATTAGCAATGCGACAGCAACAACAAACAGGCGGTAGTGATGGCATGCACCAAAACAAAAGCGGCCACCATCCTCATCATCAAAAAGAACAGCCCATGTATGGCCGACAGAAAGAACTCGACATGATAGAGAGCAGCATAGTTGATCTGGTGTTGCACAATAAAGGAGCAACTGTGTTGATCACTGGTCTTCCAGGTATAGGAAAAACTAGAATGATTGAAGCCTTGCAAGTGAGCTCTTTCGGGGGAGTGAGGGAGCAATGCATAGTGGTGATGGGGGTAGGGTATGCCGAAAAGAAGTCTGCAATGTGGTACCCTTGGAAGAGGGTATTTTCACAGTTGCTGGCTAAAGAAAGAATGGCAAGTACTGATGGAGGTGAAGAGTCGTTAGTAGATAGGCTTGCACAGACAGTGCCTAACTTTGAGCAACTAAAAGAAGCATTAAAAGAAGCACTAGGGCTGACAATCACATCGACAGTCAAAAAGTCAGCAACTTTGAGAAACACTACTACTATTACCTCTAACAACAGAGGTAGAACACCCTCCTCACCACCACCATCATCATCATCTGAAGAACATCACTTGTTTGTCGACACAACAATCACCTTGCTTCTTGTTGTACTTCAACAGTTTGCCATCCTCAGAGGACCATTGGTCATGTTGCTTGAAGACCTGCACTATTTTGATTCAGCCTCGTGGAAGCTATTGGCAGCAGTTGGGGAGCAGTTGGTATCGCAAGGACTGGTACTCGTTGTAGGAACCTACAGAACACAGTTTGCCAATTTAGCTGACATTACCTTCCCTAGGTACACACCATTACCAACAACAACAAAATCACCTTTGTCTGATACTCCTACTACTCCTATTAGTCCTATTGCGAGTCCACATATTATTCACGATGTAGTGAGTCATTGCTTCTATCGTCTTGCTTCTGTCCCTTCAATAATAGACATGGAGCTCCAACCACTGAGTAGGGAAGACTCCATTGCCATTATGACTTCAATTGTAGGCATCAGACTACCTCAATCAGTAGGGGAATTGGTATGGTATAGAGGTGGAGGGTACCCAGGGTTTACATATCAAATGGGGGTGTTTTTGGCTGGCTATATTCAGAAACAAGTTGATAGGAGTGTAGAGATTCTTGAGATGAAAGACAAGGGTGTTGGTAGTACTAAAGGCGGACATAGATTACATAAACATAACAATGAGGAAGAGGAAGAAGAAGATGAGTATAGTTTGCTGGATGCTGGAGGTGGAGGTGGAGCTTTTAGCGCAAATCAGAGCAACAAAAGGCTAGGAGCAAGGCAGTTAGAAGCCTTGGATACTAAATTTGCACCTAATGTGGTACCGGGTGCCCGACTGATCAGTGCAGCAGTGGAACACATCAGGGCGTCAGTGAAGACTCATAAAGTGATCACAGCCAGGGTAGATGAACTCTCCCCAGAACAAGCTGCATGCATTAAAGCAGCTTCTGCATTGGGTCACATTATCGATACTGATATGTTGTTGGCATTACTTAAAAGGGCACATATGGGTGGTCATTCCACCAAGGGAGAGGTCGAGGAGGATTTGGAAATGTTGGTGAGAGGGGGTCTGTTGAAATATCAGTATGATGAAGATGAAGAGGAAGAGATGGTGGGCAGAGAGGAGAGTACAACCACTACTACTACTGCTGGTACTGCTGGTACTGCTGGTACTGCCAACACTACTGGTAGTAGTGGGTATTATTGTTTTAGGCAACAAGTCATTAGAGGCATTGTATACGACTCCATAAGTCCAGATGTCAGGCGCAATCTGCACAGTGTACTGGTGGATATTCTTCAAAAAAGTGGTAATTGGGAAGATTCACCGGAAGTACTGGCTTATCATTACAGGATGAGTGTTCAGTGGGGAGTTGAAGGAATTTACCCAGACAAGACCATGATGGCAATCAACTACTCTGAAAAGGCCGCCATGAAATGCATTCGATCTGGAGCTGGTGCAGCGGAAGCTGCTGAGCACCTACAGAGAGCACAAGTACTAGCGGGGAGGTTGGCAAATGCCCATGTCCATAGTATGGGTGGGGAATCATTTTGGAAGCCAGCAAGTTTGCATGCGTTGACTATTCCAAGAGCACGACGTGCTTGCTGGGAGCAGTTGACTGCTGCGTTGTGTTTGGCATCTGAAACAAGTGTGGAGTCGCTTACCCAGGCACAGATGCATTGTTTGTATGCTTTATCCTTTCTGAACCTGCCCCAGCCTGGTCAATTATTGAAGGAGAAGAGGGTGTTTTGGTTGTTCACTTGGTTGGACTACACTCTGAGCACCCTTTCTTGTTTTGGTGCTGGTACTGGAGGAGAGGTTGGTTCTCCTAATGGGTTGAATGTTCCCTCATCAGAACAACAACAATATAGGTCACAACAATGTACCAGGCAGGGCATGGACTCGTTCTCCTCTATGACAGTCGCTGCTGCTGCTCATCGACATTTTGGGAGCAGTAGTAATAGTACAGACAAGTTGACATCCCAGGTTCGCAGGAGTCCTCTAATTATATTGGATCAACAAGGAACCACTATTCCATTACACTGGCTTCAATTTTGTGATGATAGCTCATTACTGGTCGATAGTGTTGCACCAAATCCCTCTTTTTCCTCTTCCTCTCACCCCTCAACACCTGGCAATAACAATAGTGGCAGTGCTTCACAAAGGATCTTGGAAGAAAACACTGGAGAAGCAGAGCTAAGTGGTACAGAGCTAAGAGAAGCTAAGGTTGTATTGGAAATATTAGTCACTACAATAATATTAGGTGGTAATGGTAGTATGGATAAAGGGGGGTTGAAGTATGTGATGATTATGTGTATGATGTTGGAGAAGGAAAGAAGAGGAGGAGGAGGAGGAGGGAGGACGAGGAGGATGTCCGCTGAGAGTCCATTTTACAATGCGTGGAAGCAAGCTGGAAATGCACTGAGGTATGGGATTAAAGGGAAGAGAGGGAAGCTATGGTGTGGGATGAGGAAAATGAAGGTAGACCTTGAGTGAAGAGAGGAGCAACTCTAGAGGGGGGGAGTCGTGTGTGGCTGAGGAAAAACGCCGGAGGCTCCCGAGTATGATGTCCAGAAGTAAAAGAATGGGAAATTATGACAATGTGGCTGTATTTAGTCGTGCATTCAAATGCACGACGTCTACCTGTAAACTAGGTTTGTCCATCTAGGCTGATACCCTCCAACTTTAAACTTTTGACATTTTGCCATTCGGAAGGGATTAAAATATGAAGGCTGCTCATATAACAAATCGCTCTAAATTGAGTTGTTTGTCATCATTGACAGCCAATGCTCCTGCGAAATCGACCTCAAAGAAGCCCCATATGGCATGCAGAATTTTTCCCAAACCTTCTTCCTCAACACTAGCAGCAGCTTCCTCATCTGGATTTGATTTCCCTCTAGCAAACAGTATAACTTCCAACGAGGATCACCACAACGGATTCGACGTTCTCGGTCTAGGCCAAGCCATGATTGACTACTCCGTCCCCGCCTCTGACGACTTCTTGCACCAACAACTTGACGTGCCGAAGGGTGCCCGCAAGATCATCTGTTTAGAAGAAAGAGCCAGAATACTAGAACTATTACAAAACTCAGACTATTCCATTGCTTCCGGTGGCTCCTTATCAAACACACTAATAGCATTGGCTCGTTTGGGTGCAGCAGGCGCTGATATAAGAATTGCCATGGCGGGGCTGATTGGCGGTGATGCCTTGGGTGCCTTTTACACCGCTCAAATGGCTAGTGCAGGTGTAGATGTCATCTCTCCACTCAACATTGAAGCTAATACTGGCACTGTCGTGGTCGTTACTTCTCAACAAGATGCCCAACGTACCATGTTGTCCTACCTAGGCACTCCAGCCGCCATTCCAATTACCACACAATTAAAGACAGCTATTGCCAACAGTAAGATAATTGTTATAGAAGGCTACCTTTGGGAGCTCCCTGATGCTCAGAATACCATTATTGAGGCAATCAACGTAGCGAGAGAGGCCGGAACAATAATAGCGATGACAGTTGGCGATGCTGGAGTGGCAGAAAGACACGGAGCTGGGATGTGGACGGCTATTGAACAAGGTGTGGATCTCCTATTTTCCAATAAAACAGAAGCTAAGGCCCTCTTAGCATCCATCCCACAATCCAAACATAATAATAATAGTAATGATAGAAGAAATAAAGGTGCCTTGGATGGGTGTAGAACTACAACAGAAGCAACAGCCCTAGCTCTAGCCCCACACTGCCCCATTGTCGTCGTCACCGACGGCTCTCACGGCAGCATCATCACTGCTCTTGGCCAGCTTCACGTAGTACCTCCACATTGGGGCCCGTCCAAACCAATTGATACATGTGGAGCTGGGGATGCTTATTGTGCTGGAATGTTGTGGGGTCTGTTGAGGAGTCGGGATGTGGTGAGCATGGGAAGAGCAGGGGCCAGAGTGGCCTCTGCTGTTATTGCTAGGCAGGGCGGCACACTTAGTGAAGAGGCTGCTCAATGTATAGTGGAAGAAATGACGCATAGTAGTAATAGTAGTGGTAATGATAATGGCGATAGGAGGAGGGTGTGGAGGTCAATGGCACCGGAGTCTTTATTAGAATGATGAGGATGGAATGGGGGGGGGTGGGGGGGGCATCGCCCTACAATACACCTGTATTTATTTATTGACAATTGATATATAAAGTGGCCAACAACACTAGTACCTTCTTGGTATACGTATAACTTAACACACACACACACACACACACACACACACACACACACACACACACACACACA
>Ga0209986_10000990_pt1 | contig 27667 bp, 32 predicted proteins | sample BlataG_FD_183168 | JGI IMG/M metagenome (GOLD analysis project Ga0209986, IMG submission 183168) | Deep subsurface microbial communities from Black Sea to uncover new lineages of life (NeLLi) - Black_00105 metaG (SPAdes) (version 2) | ecosystem: Environmental > Aquatic > Marine > Oceanic >...
AAGAATTGGTTGGTGTGGGGTAGGATGGATTTAATGGACACCAAAGTCAGGTAAAATAGACAGACGGAGGTGTCAAAGTGAAAGGTATTCCACAAGGAAGGTATACCCGGGAATTCCGACAAGAAGCGGTCAAATTGGTAGTAGAAGATAAGGTATCATGTCATGAAGCAGCCCAAAGGCTATCCCTGGCTCCCTCAACACTCGCCTATTGGGTCAAAGCCTATAAAGAAGGCAAGCTGGGAGACATTGGCAAAGCCCAGAAGCCTTTGACCGAGGTTGAGATGGAGTTAGCCCGGACGAAGAAAGAACTGGTAGAAGCGAAGATGGAGCGAGACATATTAAAAAAAGCAGCTGCGTACTTTGCCAGGGAGTCGCTGCACGGTACGCGTCGATGATACAGATGCGGCTCCACTACCCAATACCGCTATTGAGCCGGATTCTGAGTGTCTCAGCCAGCGGTTTTTATGCCTGGACTAACCGGCCACCCTCTGAGTGGGCAAAGGAAGAAATGCGGCTGGAGGTAGCGATTAAGGCGGCTCACAGGCGGACCCGGCAGACCTATGGGGCGGAGAGACTGCAGCGTGAGCTGGCCGAGGATGGAATAAGAGTGGGCATCTGCCGTATCAAGCGTATCAAAAGGAAGCTGGGTCTACGCTGTAAGCAGAAGAGGAAATACAAGGCAACCACTGACTCCAGGCATAAACTGCCAGTGGCGGAGAACTTGCTTAAGCAGCAGTTTAAGGTATATGAACCGAATGCCGTGTGGGTAAGCGATATAACCTATGTACCTACCGACGAAGGTTGGCTGTATTTGGCCGGGCACAAAGACCTCTTTACCAGTGAGATTGTAGGCTACGCTATGGGAGAGAGGCTGACCCGGAACCTGGTCAACCAATCTCTGCTGCAAGCAGTAACTACCAGGAGGCCGGAGAAAGGGCTACTGCACCACTCCGACCGCGGCAGCCAGTACTGCAGCCATGAGTATCAGGGTCTGTTAAGTCAGTTTGGACTAGAGGTGTCGATGAGCAGAAGTGGGAACTGCTTTGATAATGCGCCGATGGAGAGCTTCTGGGGGATTATAAAGCAGGAACTGATCAATCACCGCCATTATCGTACCAGGCGAGAAGCAATTAAAGACATTACAGAATACATTGAGATATTTTACAACCGGCAGCGACGGCAGGCTAAACTGGGATTCTTATCACCTGTAGCCTATGCACAGAATTACTATGCTGAGTTGGTGGCAGCATGACAGGTTTGGTGTCCACTATTGACATCCGACCCCAGATTAAATGAAACTAAATGGTAAATAAGCGCAGTGCGGTTATGCACACTTAGCAATTGTCAAGAATGTTAAATGAAGCGCCGGTCTTCCCAACAGAGGCACCGGTGAGTACACGAATAACGGGATAATCCATTAAGCGAATAGTCACTTCATCACTACCTTACACACCATTTCGGGATGACTTCTAGCTCCATTTATACTTCATCAGACCCTGACAAGGCCAACGTCCCCCCCAAACTTGCGGGAACAAGAGGTTTGGTATACCCTTAAAGGGGAGAGCGAATTGCCGTGGAAAGTCCGGATTCCAAACGGCAGTAAGGCAGGAGATTTGATCATGAAGTTCCTATTCCTGGTTACGGGTCTTGGAGAGGCAGCCCAGGGCACAGCAATGGCTCTGTATGCTAGGACGAGGGGAATCGATATTAAGTTCGTGAGCACAACTGGCTAGTGCCACGACCACATCGCTGATTTTAGATTTGAAGACATCCTGTATTCCGGAGAACTGCCTAGGGCCCAGCTTCGAAATCATGTTAACAAGATCATCGAAGACTATTCTCCTGATGTGATATTCTGTTGCAACTCAAAGACAACGGAGAAGATGTTCCATCCCGAAAGTCCCGAAGAAAGACCTAAATGCTTAATCGTCTCGCTCGACTCAAATTGGCTCTTTGAAGACATGCCAGCATTCTTCGATAGGTTCTTTGTCGTATTCCCCAGGGAAATCTTCCTACGAAACAGGAACTATGTCATCGACGATGACAGAGTGCAACCTGTCGGCTTTATTCCCTCTGGATATGAGTTCAGCCAAGAAGAGATCGATTCATGCAAACGAAAGCTGGGTATCAAGGATGAGAGGTTAGTCTTCGCCTACTTCGGCAGGGGCCCAACGTTGAGAACATTTTTGATCGACACGCTACTGGAAGCAATGAGCCAGGTGGAGAAAGCAGGGAAAAAGATAAAGGCTGTCCTTCCCACGGATCGTGGTGTGCAAAGACCTAACGTAATAGGTATTAAGTGGCTGGCTAGTGACAGGGACTTCGCTCTAAATCTCGCCGCATCTTCCTGCGTAGTAAGCCATCACGGAATGCCCACTTTGGCCAAAGCGATATTGACAAATGTGCCGGTGATTTCATTCGTTCCAGATATGGATAGGAGCGCAAAGCATTCTGAGGCCTTTGAGGTTGAACCGTTTGAGGAATTAGGGTTGTGTGTGACTTTGCCGTACTCTGCGCGCCCTGAGCGACTGAAGGACGCTCTGGAAGAAGTGGTCTTCGGGCAAAAAGGCACTAAAATTAGGCAGGAGCAGTTCAAGTATCGCATAAAAGGCGAGGCAATAGTCTTTGAAGAGACGATGAAGTTGCTTCGTGAAGGCAGGCCTTCAGGCTGAGAAACAAGGTGGCTATCGAGCGAATCAATGTCGGGAGTCCTTGCGACGCCAGCTAATAAGCGCGACGGATGCAATAATTCCGCTATTACCCAGTACCTCGATCGCACGGGCCAGAAATGCAAGCAGAATGAGCAGTCCTAAGTATTGACAGCACTGAAATTTCTGGCTAATTGTTACCTGCGCCTCGTAGTGGGGGCTGGATTCGAACCCGGCTGTAGAACAGTTTTTTGCTCTAACTCTAGTGTGGGAAAAAGCTGGCCCAGTCCATTACCTCATGTAAGTGGGCTCGAAGCACTTCGAAGCTAAAGCACTTCTTACCTACCATGGTGTTACGTGTGATGATGCTACGATACACCTTGGGAGTGGTCAGGATGGCTATCATTTCATGTGCAGCCTGGGCCAGGACTTCAGCGGGAAGTTGAACAAGGCCTGCCGAATCTCTTTCCTCAAGAATGGTATCTCCAAGGGATACCACCTTAACACCTTTGGGAGCGATATCCTCCTTGAAAACGGGATACTCGAATACTACTACAGGTAAGCCAGCGGCGAAGGCTTCAAGAAGCTGGTTACCAAATCCTTCCCACCCAGTCGGGTAGAGGACAAAGTCAGCCATGGCATACATATCTGGATAAAGCGCATAAAGTCCTTCTGTCTCCGACCGTAAGGGACAAACCTCATTCCCCACGTACAGCCAAGCAATCCCTAGAGCGCCGAAAAACTCAAAGAGCCTTTTTTGGTAACCAGCAAAGGTACGCTCAGGACGCCCTGCCAAGACAAGCACCAGGCGATTCTCATCAGAGAAGACCTGGCCATTGTAGAGTTTCCTACCCACAATGTCCTTGCGGTGACGTTGTAGAGTAGCCGTCAAGTGCCCGGCTAGTTCTGTCTGCTTGTTTGGGACAATACGGGCTCCAACGAAGAGCACAATATCACCTGGCCTAATACTATACTTTTCCCGAAGAGCAGCTCGGAGCCTGACTTGCTCTGCCGGGTTAAGTTTTTCGTCGAAATCCATGGTATCGTGAATAACTCCGGCATTAATTCCCCTCTTTTCTAGTGCCCTTTGGTTGCGCGAGTTGATTGTCCAGTGTATGAGATTAGGCATTATTGGCGGGTAATACTCGTCAAGAATGGCTTTAGCTAGACTGCAGGTCGGCGTGAACTTATAGGCGCCTTCGCTGAGAATGTCATGGTGGGTGGCAGAACACGGCAGTCCGGACTCTCTAAGCAACTCGGTTAGAGCTACTGTGGCTATAGGATGTACCGGCAGAGACAGTATGTTGTGGACAAGTAATATGTCTGGTTTAAAATCCGTAACTACCCTGCCCAATTTCTGCTTCAGCTCTAATAAGGAGACGTTAGATGCCCTCTTTAGCTCAGTTTCATTGGCAAAGTCCACAATCCTAGTCCCGTAGAGATTACGCATCATCTTCGCCGCTTCTTCAGATTCGAATTCCAGAGCCGGTATGGGAAAGTCAGCCCAATGGTAGGCTGAGCAAATCGCTACCTCATGGCCCATTGCTTCCAGAAGGGTCTGGCGTTTCATCATCTCCAGCGAAACGCCGTCAGTGCCAGCCGAATCAATCAGGCATGCTTCAGCCGGCTGGAACTGCTGCCTCTGACTGCTCCGAGGGGCAGAACGAAAATGAATGAAGAGCGCTTTCATCAGCCTAACTCCATACCTTTGGCATCGAACCCTATCTTCTTGATCTGGGTTTGAGGCTCCTGTGGTCATATCCTAGCTCCTCCAATACTTCAGGTCAAGCTGGCAGGCTACCATATGTCTAGGATTTTACTTCACCGCTGGTCATTTACTGTGGGAATTGACACACTACAACTGGTACAGAAAAGGGGGCAAGTCCAAACATTAAGAGGTCTCGTATTCAAGATGGTTCTATTTTCGGAGGGCAGGCCAACCTCATTGACCATATGATTGGCAGAGTGCTAAGATAAGTGAAAACTGAAAGGAGGCGGACAATGGAAGTCGAGAACCTAGTTAAAGCGAGTGTCGACGAAATTCAAAAGGTGCTTAGCAGCACGAGCGTGATGGGTGAACCCAAGACAATCGAAGGGGTAATCTTGATTCCACTTGTGAGTACCGGATTCATGTTTGGCGCTATGGGTGGCACCGGAAAAGCCGATACCCCAGGAAAAGGTGAAGGTGAGGGAGGAGGCACTGCTGGTGGTGTCGGTATTAAGCCCATCGCTGTGGTAATCATCGACAAAAGCGGCGTTAGAGTAGAGGGAATGAAGGGTGGCTTGGCTAGCGCGGTAGAGAAAATCGCGGAAAAGGCACCCGAAGTTATGGGACAGATGATGGCCAAAAAGAGAGAACGGAAGGAAGAAAAAAAGCAAGGGTAGTGACAATTGACCGCCGGCATCATTGCAGCAATTGTAGTCGGGGTCATAGTCTTTCTGCTCAGCATCCCGCTAGACTTGAGGTTCTACCTTGGAGTCCGTGAAAGACTGGACTTACGCGTCAGTTTGAGGTGGTTCTTCAGCCTGGTCAAAAAGGAGTTTGGCAGACAGAAGAAGCAAGCTAAGAAGAGGGTTGGAAGAAGCTGGACCTTTATTGATTTGCTGCGAATTCGGGGGTTACTCCCAAAGATATTACGCTTCCTGAATGATGTCTTCAGGCACATCAGAATTAGGGACCTAAGAATTGATTTTACAGTCGGCCTTGATGACCCAGCCGACACAGCTCTCTTTGTCAGTTCTTTACGGCTGCCTGTCTTTCTAATAAGGTCATCTTTGCCTTGTTCGATAACACTGCAGCCTTCATTTGATAATGGTCTAGTCTTTCGGGGGTATGCCTATGTTGTGTTAAGGCTCCTGCCCATTCAGCTCGTGCCCGCTCTTGTAAGATTTGGTTGCTCACGAGCTGCAATAGGACTGCTGGGCGTTTTGATTTCAGGCAGATGGAAAAGAAGGAAGTAGCAATCGAAGGCCCTCTAACAATCGGGGGCATAAAAGTATATGTGGCCTCTGAGGTGTGGATTGGATGCACCAGCAGCAAGGGCAGGTTGGCGTACTTTGGAGCTAAGAAGCCGACTTACATTGTGATAGTCTCTGACTCGGAGAAAAGAGCTTTCACGGTACGAGGAGAGGAAGTCACCATGGAACGGCTAACAAAAGACGTTGCTGGCATAGAAGCGCTACTCGAAAGTCAGTGTGTCCAGTAGGCCTCTAGCAATCCTAGGTCTACGAGATGTCTCTATGGCAATCGTACGCGCGGCGTTCACGATGTTATGTGTTCATATGTTGCATTTGCTTGTCAGAAGTAGCTTAAGAGATATCCTCGTGGCGGCATTGTGTTCCAAAATGAATAATCCGATTCCCTCGATACAAAAGGGCGGAATGTGCAATGGGTAGAACCCTCTACGGTCCCTTATCTTGGTACTGCTTTTGTTTCCAATGTTGTAACTACATTCCAAACAGACACGGACTTATGATGTGCTATGCTCTCTTAGCCAACCAAACTCAGCTTAAGCGGGATAGACCGTGTCGAATTACATTCCAACGATGACTAAGGCTGACCGTCTGCCACGAAGAGATGACCCGCTTCTTAGTAACAGCCCCTATCTGTTTACCTCCGATTTGACAATTAGTCGAAAAAGCGTAGACTTGAATTGTCGAGCATATGAAATGGCCTTAGAATAACCTACTACTTTGAGAGCTTGACGATGAAGAAAGGCAGCGGAGTCGCTGATTGACAGGGGCCGCGCGTGCCTTTTTTGATTTGGAGAGGAGGTGCTGCCTATGCAGAACGTGAGCTGCCTCAGCAGGTACTGAGGTGACGGGGATTAGTATATTACGGCACTGTTTGTTGGATTAAAGGAGGTAAGACATATGTTCTTTATGGTAACTTTAACTTATCCCCCTACCAAGGCAAATGAGGTTGTACAAGTCTTCGGCAAATCTTTAGCAGAGCCCCTGCCATCCTTCCTCAAACGATTACATGTGCTGTCAGCTGGTGGAGTGGGGGAGCCCGGTATAAGGACCTACTCAATCTTTGAAGCAGCTAAGGGAAAGGAGTATGACGCACTCGCCGAGCTAACCAAGAGGATGGCTTGGTTCCACCATATTGAAGGACTGAGGTATCAAATAGAGACTCTATTAGCTGCAGAAGAGGCAATACACCTCAGAGGGATTCAGATGCCATAGTCCTCTATCTACTGCTTGGAAAATACCAGTGACATCGCGAAAATAGAGAAAGGAGATTCAAATATGACAAGGTACTTAATCGAAGAAACCGTCTCATCCCAGGCGGTTGCAGCACTTATAAAGAACCCTCATGACCGTACGGAGGTAGTCCGACCAATTTTCGAGTCTGTGGGAGGTAAGCTAGAGCACTACTACGTCGCATATAATGAAAACACTGTCTATATGTTAGCTGAAATTCCTGACCAGGAGAGCCTGGCAGCTATATTGTGGTCTTTTAAGTCTGGCGGCGGACCTTTGTCCATAAGGGCTACGCCACTAATGACAATGACTGAATCAGTGGATATGCTCAAAAAGGCGGGAAGCCTGGGTTATCGTGGTCCCTCAGAATGACTTGGAGCTTAGGCGGCAGCAATATGACTCGACATCTATTGGAAACCCTAATTAATAATGCGGTGACTAGTGGCCTTTTTGTTTTGAGCTGCATATAAATCAATCAGATGCAAAGAAAAGGAGGAAATCAAAATGGCAAAGATAGAGAAAACCATCACCATCAACGCCCCAGTGGAGAAGGTCTTCGGCTACATCATCGACGAAGAGAGTAACTTGCCGGAGATCTGGCCGAGTCTGGTGGAGATCACAGACGTGCAGCGGTTGCCTAACGGTGGTCACAAGAACCGGTTTGTATACAAGATGGCCGGCATACGCTTACAAGGAACCAGCGAGGATATCGAATACATCCCCAACCAGCGCATCGTTAGCAAGACCACGGGTGGCGCCGAGAGTACCCAAACATGGCTGTTCGAACCTGAGGCTGGTGGGACAAAGGTAACCTTCAGGGTGGAGTACACTGTGCCTATTCCAGTACTAGGCAAGCTTGCCGAGGCAGTCATTGTCAAGATGAACGAGCATGAGGGAGATTTGATACTGGCTAACCTGAAAGCCAGGATGGAAGCCTGAAGTCACAAGCAATCAATTAGGCCTTGGTGAAAAGACAACTGTAGGCGGTTCCTAACAGAATTTATATCCACTTTCTTATGGATGCAACAGTAGTCCGGATTGTTGACTAGCTATCCTACCAGGTGCGTTTCATGCTATAGTCAACCTTGGTTTGATGAGAACGACAGAGTAGCGCAGCTATGAACAGCCAAACCCATCGGTTCAAGCTAGGAAGTTTTCAATGTATAGCTGTCAGCGATGGTACCCACGCATACGCACCTCCTACCTTCCCACCCCCTGCCATATTCCTTTTCGCTAACGCGCCAAGAGAGCCCCTGAAGCAGGTGCTTCGCGAACATAACCTGCAGCTAGAACAGTGGTCGGAGTGGGTAAGTCCGTATATCTGCCTTGTAATCGACACAGGTGAGCATGAGGTACTGGTAGATACGGGTGCTGATGGTCTAGGTCCCAACACAGGAAAACTCCTCCAAAACTTGAAATCCGAGGGAATCGAGGCTGAAGACATAGACACCGTAATCTTGACGCACGGACACCCGGATCACATCGGTGGGAATACCGATAGTGAAGGCAAGCCGTCTTTCCCAAACGCACGCTACATTATGTGGCGGCGCGAGTGGGATTTTTGGAACTCAGAAGAGGCGGCGTTGAAACTTGAGGAACACGGCAGAGAAGTCCTTCTCGGATACGCACGCAAAAACCTCCCGACGATTCAGGGGCAACTCGACCTGGTTGACCGTGAGATGGAAATCTTGCCTGGCATTCAGGCCATTGCTGCGCCAGGGCACACAGTGGGGCATATGGCGCTTGCCGTTTCCTCTGGAGGTCAGCAACTACTGTGTGTCGCTGATATAGTGCTCCACCCTATCCACCTGGAGCGGCCAGAGTGGCATGCGGCTGTTGATTTCGACCCCCAGCAAGTCGAGGCTACCAGGCGCAGGATTCTCACCAAGGCTGCAGCTGAGAAGGCTCTAGTACTTGCATTTCACTTCCCATTCCCAGGCCTGGGCCGTGTCGTGCAGAAGGGAGACGGATGGCAGTGGCAGCCTGATGAGAGGATGAGTTAAAGCTGTAGGGTTACCCGTAGGCAGCCTTTGGCACAGTTGCAGCTTCGGGGTCAAACTGCATAGTCGTCTAGAATGTTCAGCGTAAGCAACAGAAGCCTGATTCGTTACCTGATTGCACTTTCTAGCGTCTTGTTCAGTAGTATACAGATTATTCTTACGGTTAACAGAATTTGTATCGTACACGATCGGGAAGCCATTAAACACTATCTTATGGCTGGTTCCCTATTTTACAGGTTTCTTTGCCTCGATGCGATGATGATACTTGATTAGCTTTCTTTCATAGATATAAAGTATAGTTATGGGCGAAGCTTAACCCTGGACTATGGGGAATGAAGAAGCATGTTCTTAGGTGGGAATTATCCGGTATTATCTTCGTATTTCTTCTGGGCGCTTTGCTACACTTTGTTTTTGAATGGTCTGGTGAATCAGGAGTTGTTGGAGCAATAGCATCAGTTAACGAAAGCGTCTGGGAACACTTTAAGCAAGGGTTCTGGCCTATGTGCCTATTTGCTGCCATTGAATATAGGTTCCTGCGGGTGCATGTCAACAACTTTCTGGTAGCAAAAGCTGTCGCCGTCTACATAATCCCCATTATCACGGGATTGGTATTCTATGGATATACAGCCATTATTGGAGAAGAAATTCTACTAGTTGATATCGGGATTTTTGCGGTAGCCATAACCGCAGGACAGCTGACCAGTTATAGAATACTAACTTCTGTGAAGCTGCCAGAATACGCAAACATAATCTCCTTGGCTTTCATTATTCTGTTAGCGCTTGTTTTTGTACTATTTACATTCTATCCACCGCACTTGCCGATATTCTTGGATGCAAGCACCGGAACATATGGGATACCATGATAGCTTCCTATGCCACTTTTATGGTTGAACATACATCCCGAAGACGACATGTGCACATAGGTAAGATTTGATACACGTTTATAGTATGCACAAGTAAATAAAAAAGGCGCAGATATCATAGCAACGATCTACGCCCTTTTTATTAAGCATCGCTTATATTATCTCACGGAAACGGTCAACTTAAATGTCCATTCGCCCTTTTCTCCACCTTCCCATAGCCGACTGTATTCCGTAGATATGGTTGCAGTACCTTCTTCTAGAGCCTCAAAGATCCAGATTTCCTGACCCGGCGTTTCTGGTGGGGGCGGAGGATCGCTTGCAGGTTATATGTAACTATGCCCTGTGAAACGACTTTCATTTGCTCAACAGTTATTGATGCTCTGTGATGGGTTATCACCTCTGCAACCACTTGACCCGTTCTGCCTCCATAACCAGCATGGGCACTATCAAATTCGAAACAAATACCCAGCGGTAAGGACACCTGGCTCTCAGGGTATCAACCAACTCCAAGGCATCCGCCATGCCATCAAAGGAACAAGTGGGCGTTCTACCTATTGAGACCCCTGGTGGAGCTGGAGGGATTCGAACCCTCTACCTTTTGACTGCCAGTCAAACGCTCTCCCAATTGAGCTACAGCCCCATCGACCTGTAAATATAGCAAAAGAGCGGGAGAACCTCAAATTAAAAGGTTAATCCCAGCCACTGCAAGATAGTCCGCAGGCCAAAGTATCCCACATAAGCCAGGACCATGTTTTTAACCGTCCTGCCTGCCCAGGTCATGAGGAAAAACCTGGTTGGACCAAAGCGGATCATACCCATGAATACGGCAAAGGGGTAGTAAAGTGGATTCAAAATAGAGGCCATGAGGAAAACAGCCTTGGAGCCATGGCGGTGTAATAAATTACTGAACTTAATATAGAAACCATTGTCATTACCCCGGAAAAATCCCCTGCCACTATATCCGGTAAAATAAGCACCTGTAGCGCCTGTAGCTTCACCGATTCCAGCTACGACCCCAACTATGGCTGGATTTAATACCCCTCCCATGGTGAACGTAACCAGTATGCCCAGACCAGGTACAGCCAGAGTTCCGCTGGCAAGTACGTTCACCAAGAAGCAACCGAGGTAACCCCAGCTCCTTATCTCCGCAAGATAACCTCTATGCCGAATAATGATAAAACAGAGGGCTATGGTAATTGCCAGAGATATGCCGCCTATAAGGGCTTCCTTCTTAGTGAGTCTCAATTTCACAGTTTGCTATTATACCCTATTACGCCCCTGCATCGGCAGCTTTCGTTGTGGTGAAACTTAATTCCTCCCTTTCTGTGTTAATGGTGATAGTATCACCTTCCTGGAACTCCCCCTGTAGTATCCTGGCTGAGAGTGGATTTTCCACATACTTCTGGATGGCTCGACGTAATGGGCGGGCTCCATATACCGGGTCATAGCCCTTTTTTACCAGCCACGCCCTGGCCTCAGAGCTAATCTCAAGCTTTATATTCCGCTCAGCCAAACGCTTCTCTACTTCTTGAATTAGCAACTCAACGATGCTGTCTAAATTTTCCTCGGTGAGAGGATGAAATATGACCACATCATCTATTCTGTTAAGTAACTCCGGGCGAAAAGTTTTCTTCAAAGTACCTTCTATGTTCTTTCTCATTAGCTGCTCATCAGCTTCATCCCTGTGACTGAAGCCAATAGCCTGGCGCTGGAATTCCTCAGTACCCAGGTTACTGGTCATAATCACCACCGTATTCTTGAAATCAACAGTCCGGCCATGTCCGTCGGTAAGCCTGCCATCTTCCAGTAGCTGCAACAGTATGTTGAACACATCAGGATGTGCTTTCTCCACCTCATCGAACAGGATAACTCGATAAGGACGCCGTCTCACAGCTTCGGTTAACTGCCCTCCCTCTTCATACCCTACATAGCCAGGCGGTGCACCAATAAGGCGAGATACAGTATGCTTCTCCATATATTCCGACATGTCCAGCCTGACCATAGCCTCTTCATCATCGAACAGAAACTGGGCCAAAGCTCGAGCCAGTTCCGTCTTGCCCACGCCGGTGGGACCGAGAAAGATAAAGCTTCCTATAGGACGCTTGGGGTCCTTGAGTCCAGCCCGTCCTCGCCGGATAGCATCAGAGATGGCGGTTACCGCCTCTTCCTGATTTATTACTCTCTGGTGAATCCTCTCCTCCATATGAACCAACCTGTCACTTTCACCTTCGAGCATTCGGGAGCTGGGTATACCGGTCCACTGTGAAACAAGCTGGGCTACGCTTTCATCGTCCACTTTGCCATCAATTTTCTTGTCCTGCTGCCACCTCAGCCTGGCATCATTATATTGTGATTCCAGCCGCAGCCTTTCTGCTTTTAGCTCGGCTGCCTTCTGGTAATCTTGCCGTTGCGAAGCAGCTTCCTCTTCATCACTCAGATGCTTCATCTCCCGATCCAGCTTCTTGACTTCCTCTGGAGCGCTTCCCATTTCAATACGCAGCTTGCTGGCTGCTTCATCAATCAGGTCAACCGCCTTATCGGGCAAGAATCTATCCGAAATATAACGCTGGCTCAGCTTGGCGGCAGCCACCAGCGCCGAATCCTCTATCTTTATCTTATGATGGGCTTCATATCTGGGGCGAAGCCCTCTGAGCATTTCCACAGTTGTTTCCACGCTGGGCTCACCAATGAATACAGGTAGGAACCGCCTTGCCAGTGCCGCATCCTTCTCAATGTGCTTGCGATATTCATCAAGAGTAGTAGCTCCAATACACTGAAGTTCACCACGAGCCAGAGCCGGCTTCAACATATTACTGGCATCAATTGCCCCCTCAGCAGCCCCGGCACCCACCACAGTGTGAAGCTCATCGATGAACAAAACAACCTCTCCAGTTGCCTGCCTGACCTCCTCCAGGACGGCTTTCAACCTCTCCTCAAACTCTCCCCGGAATTTGCTTCCCGCCACTAATGAACCCATATCCAGCGCGATTACCCTCTTTCCCTTGAGGGAATCGGGGGCATCCTCGGATGCAATCTTCTGAGCTAAACCTTCAGCAATAGCTGTCTTACCCACACCTGCATCACCAATGAGTACAGGATTATTCTTGGTGCGCCGTGAGAGTATCTGTATTACACGCTTGATCTCCTCCTCCCTGCCAATCACCGGGTCCAGTTTCCCAGCCTTTGCCATCTCAGTGAGGTCATGTCCATACTTCTCCAGGGACCGATACTTGCTTTCCGCATGCTGGTCGGTAACTCGATGAGCACCACGAATTTTACGCAGAGCCTGATAGATATTTTCCTGGGTGACTCCAAACTCAGCCAGAATTGTGGCTGCCTCACCTCTAGCTTCACCAGCAACGGCAATAAACAAATGCTCGGTGCTAATAAACTCATCCTTGAGCCTATCAGCCTCCTGTCTGGCATTTTGCATAAGGCTGGGCACTCGCGGAGTAGCATAAATCTGCGTCGTTTCGTAAGCCACAGTAGGAAAATTATCAAGCGTTGCCTCCACTCGCTTTTTTACCGCTTCAACATCCACACCCATTTCTCGCAATATATCCTGAGTAACTCCACCCTGTTGCTCCAGTAAAGCCAGCAATATATGCTCCGCATCCCACTGGTTGTGGTGATAGCGACGAACCATCTCCTGTGATGCCGCCAGAATCTCCTGCGCTTGTTCAGTAAATTTCTCAGGCGTCATATTTCTATTCCTCCCTCCATTCTATATCAGATTCTTCACTTCTTTCGATACCCATAAGCCGTTGCACCCTCTGTTCCATCCCGTCAAGTTGATGTTGCATCTCCTTCATTCTTTGCATCAGATGCAGGGCAACCTCAACACCAGCTAAATTAACCCCCAGATCACCCATCAGCGTCTTGATATAATGAAGCTGGTCAATATCCTCCTGGGAATAGATGCGTATATTGCCATTTGAACGGCAGGGCTGCACCAATCCCAGCCTCTCGTAATAGCGCAAGGTATGGCATTCCACACCTATCATCCTGGCAGCAATACTTATAACATATCGAGGTTCCGAACTTGAAGCCATATCATCACCTCCATTCATACAGGCCTGAGTGACTGTAACCGTTTAAAAAGTTTTCTCTCTTCCTCAGTTAGATTTGTGGGTAAAACAACCTTCGCCCTGGCAAACATAGTGCCATGGTCCGATTTACCCAGGTGAGGCATGCCTTTCCCCGTCAAGCGAAATATTTTACCATTCTGAGTCTCAGCAGGTATCTTGAGAGATAACTTGCCATCCAGACTGGGTACCTGTACTTCACCACCAAGCATGGCAGTGACCAACGGTACAGGTATCTCGGCATAAAGATCATCTCCTTTACGCTCAAAAATACGATGAGGCAAGAGCTTAACCACCAGATAGAGGTCTCCCCTTTCCCCGCCTGTATGGCTGACCCTGCCCTGACCCGCCATCCGGATCTTTGAGCCATCCCTGACACCAGGTGGTATCTTCACTTCAAGACGTTTCAGGTCAACCGTTCTGCCCGATCCATTGCAGATGGTGCATACCCTGTTGCCTACCCTGCCGGTACCACCGCAAGCAGCACAAATTATTTCTTCCTGAAGTTGTATGGTACGTTTCCGCCCGCTGTAAGCCTCCTCCAGTGTAACCTCGACAGGGGAAGATATATCCTGACCACGTCTGGGATGACGTCCCGTCCTGGAACCGGTATCAAAGTCGCCAAACAAATCACCGAAAATGCTGCCCAAATCGCTAAATTCATATGTGCTCCCACCTCTGGTGAAATCCCTTCTAATGTCCCCCTGCCCTGCCCCTGCGAACTGCTCAGCATGTTGCCACTGGTCGCCAAAGCGATTATATTTCTGACGCTTCTCAGTGTCGGAAAGCACCTCATGAGCCTCATTTATCTCCTTGAATTTATCTCCGGCTGACTTATTGCCAGGATTGAGGTCAGGATGATATTTACGAGCCAAACGACGATAAGCCTGCTTTATTTCCTTTTGCGTGGCTTTTCTGTCCACACCCAGAATCTTATAATAATCTTTACCTGCCATGCGCATATTCCCTGGATTTATTCATAAAAGTTATTTTAACAAAGTTGAATTAATTTATCAACTATTCTAATAAGAGTTGCTAAATAGATTAAAGCCAAAGATAAGAAATGATTAGCACAGGTTCTCACCCCCGGCATTCAGAAGTTCAATGAAATGTTTGACAATCCTGGCTGTTGCCCCCCAGACGGTATGCTCCCTATACCTGTAGTAATACATGGGTATAGTCTCCCCCTCACTGGTCTGGACATCCTGCCCCTGATAGAAATTAGCTTTATCCATCAGCGCTGCTAACGGAACGGAGAGAATCTGCTTGATCTCTCTATGATTGACCTCGAAAGGGTAATGGTAAGGTATAACGGCAACAAAAGGCGAAATGATATAGCCACTGGTGACCGTTATGGTGTCATCCAGCTCGCCCAGAATTTCCACATCCTCAGCCCGCAAACCTATCTCTTCTTCACTTTCCCTTAGAGCAGTCTGGAGAAGGCTGGCATCGCCTGACTGGCAAGTTCCCCCGGGAAAGCAGACCTGGCCTTTATGAAAATTTACCTCGTCGCTCCTCAGGGCAAATAAAATATGCCATTGCCCTTCATGGTAAAACAGAGGAACGAGCACCGCTGAGGATTTAATATTTTCTGCGGCAGCTATTCTTTTTTTGCGGTACTGGCGGAGAATTGCTTCAATTCTTTGTTTCACGGCAAGGCGATTATATCATCTGTAGAAAATGAAAACTTTAAGTTTCCTGATTATAGCCGCCGTGTGAGTTCCCATAGCTTTTCCTCATTCTCTACATGATCAATATACAGAACGCCATTAAGGTGGTCTATCTCATGCTCTAAAGCCTGTGCCAATAGCCCCTCACCCTTGATTCGAAATTCTCTGCCCTGTCGGTCCTGAGCCTTGACCTTGACCGTTACTGCCCGCTTAACCTCTCCCTGGTAACCAGGCACAGATAAACAAGCCTCCTCAATCATACGCTCGCCTTGCTTCTTTATTATGTGAGGGTTGATTAAGGTGATAACCTCTTCCCCCGGTATTTCAATAACCGCTATACGCAGGGGTACACCTATCTGTGGAGCAGCCAATCCAGCGCCCGAGACAGCCCGCATGGTATCAATCATGTCATCGACCCGCTTGCGAACTGAGCCATCGATATTAGCTACTTTCTTAGCTTTTTGTCTCAGGACGGGGTCAGGTAAAGTGCGAATCTTAACGACTGACATGTTAATCTAAAAATCTATACCGGTCTTACTACCAATACAGGAACCCGAGAATAGTGCACCACTCTATCGGTTACTTTGCCCAGAGCCCAGCGTGTAGCCCCTGAGCTGCCGAAGCTGCTGATAATGATTAAATCCATCTGGTTATTCTCAGAATAGTTAATTATCTCCTTGGCCGGATCACCGTGTACTACCGCGATTTGAGCAGATATGCCCTCCGCCTTCAAACTATCCGCTACTTTTAGAAGGTAATTCTCAGCATACGCCCCAACTTCCGCCTCTGCCCTGCCACCCGGACTCTCTCCCCTCATCTCCTGGTAATATACCGGTATACCCTGGAAAGCAGCTTTTACTACCATTAGCAAAGTTACTTCAGGGGCATAGCCTGCGCTGGCTACTATCCTGAGGTCGACCAGAGCGCGCTCCGCTAATTCAGAACCATCCAACGGTACCAATATTTTTTTGTACATCTACTCCAACTCCTTACATAGAGTAGCGCCCATTAAGCTTCTTTTATTCACCAAATGCCCCAGGTACCATAAATAATTAGTGATAAGTTCCAGCTAATAGCAAAGCAATATTACCCCTCAATCACTAATATTTCCAGTGAACATTATTTATGTGAATGTATCATGATGTTCTTCTTCATCCGATAAAATTTGTCTAACCAGTTTAAATGTTACCCCATCCCCTGCCAAAGAACATGTTGCCACATATACTGTATTGAGACCTGTATCTCCCTTGCTATTGCTTTATTCAACAAGTCTAATAGCTCTGCTGATACTTTGGCGTTACCCATCAGTGTACTTCCTAATGATATTTTTATAAGAACTTAACTAATTAATTTGGCCCCCTCCTCTGTGAGTTCATAACTTCCATCCTTCTCGATAGCTAAGCCTGCCAGGATAAGTTCTCTAATGCTGCTCCTAACCCTGTAGAGGGGGAGCCCAACATCCTCAGCAATTTTTCCAGGGGTACCTAGTCCTGATTGTAATGCACGCAGCATCTTCGTGCCTGACTCAGTAGGCTTTCCATCAGGGCTAATGCACGCCATATTCACCTCCTTATATACGTCTATAGCTTCTTCTTACACAGATACCAATCAACACATTCATATCCCTGCTTGATCCTCTCCTCAGCCATTTCCTGAGTGTTTGGTGGAGGTATCACTACCATGTCACCCGGTTTCCAGTTAGCCGGAGTAGCCACCGCATTTTTATCTGTAGTTTGCAATGCATCCACTATTCTTAAAATTTCATCCATATTCCTACCAGTTGTCAGCGGATAATAGAGTATTACCCTGATAACCTGGTTAGGGTCTATTACGAACACACACCTGACAGTCTCGGTCTTACTCTGTCCCGGATGAACCATGCCGTACGCCAGAGAAACCTCTTTGTTGAGGTCAGCTATGACGGGAAACGGTATCTTTATCCCTGTTTTCTCCTCTATATTGCGCACCCAGGCAATATGAGAAGACACGCTGTCAACACTCAAGCCCATAAGCTCCACACCACGCTTCTGTAGTTCAGGGTAGATCTGGGCGAAAGCTATGAACTCAGTGGTGCACACAGGAGTAAAGTCAGCAGGGTGGGAAAATAGAATCAGCCAGCTTCCCTTAAAATCCTCAAGTTTAAGCAATCCCTGAGTGGTTACCGCCTTAAAATCTGGTGCCGCCTCACCTAGTCGTGGCATATTGGTTACCTGCTCCTTCACTTCTTCCATTTTATACCTCCTTTTATTAAATTCGCACCCTTTATATTCACCAACCGTCTCTACATATCATCAACCCTCCTTCTGTTTAATAACCCTCATCAAACCTCCAAACAGTTCTCCCACACACCGTGAATGTTACAATAAGCAAGAGCACAAAAGGACTTAAATTGCTCCACAGGGACCTGGAACCGTACATTGGGATTGGTATAGGAAGGTGTAAGGTTGGCTCGACCAAGGTCTATTACCTGTCCATCATTCTTCATACCAAATAGCTCTACCCAGGCAATGTGATGTTCAACAGTATTGGGGTGGGGAGTCTCTTTACCTACCACTACATGCACAATGTCGGCACCTCCTTCACCTCTACCCCTGCCAATCTCGATTATCGGAACATGCTTCTCCCTTCCTTCAGCCTCCTTGCTCTTCAGAATATCCCCGAATTCCATTTTTCACCTCCTCTTTTCAGTTTCAGGTATTGCTTCTAATATTCCTTCCAATTGCTCCTTGCTTAAATCTTCTATCACCCTTCACCTCCATCATTCTACTATTTTTTCAAACTCACTCTTTGAGACCCCACATACGGGACATACCCAATCATCTGGTATCTCTTCAAATGGGGTTCCAGGCTCTATATCACCGTCGGGGTCACCCTTCTCAGGGTCATAAATATAGCCGCACACCAAACATTCATATTTGTCCATTTTCTGACTTTCCTTTCTATACTCTCCAGGTTGTGGGAGCAGCCCTCGGTGTTGTACCACGCTTGACTTCATGGTAGTAGGCATAAGTCATAGGTTCACCGGTTCTAAGTATTTCCGCCTCCACCAGGTTTCCTATGAAGACGGTATGCGTTCCTACATCAACCTCATTAACCACTTCTGCTTCCATGTAGCTCAAGGTATGCTCCATAACTATGGGCGCGCCATTCTTGCCCAGTTCATAAGTCAACGTAGCAAATTTGTCGATGTCCCTCCCAGACTTAAAACCAAAGTTCCCAATAAATCTCAAAGGCGTATCCCGGGATAAAACTGAGACGGTGTACACGCGGCTGTCACGAATAAAACTGTGGGTGAGGTTCTGTTTGTTTATGCTCACCGCAATTGCAGGCGGTTCAGAAGTAACTTGAAATACTGTATTGGCGATTTGCCCATTGAACTTACCTTCTTTGATTGAGGTTATCACATACAGACCATAAGTTATTTGACGTAATGCCTTTAAGTCCATCGCTATACTCCTTGTTATTATGAATAGCACTCACCCCTTTCAGATCAGGCTAACCTTTCTAATTTCACTCCCCCTCCATGCTCTATTTAGGCGCCATCCAGCAAAGTATGCTCTGTCCTTACAAACCAACCCGCTGGATCAGTAAGATATTCATATGCATCAAGAAGGACAAGATGATGTCCTCGCTCTTCGGCGGCCATGGCTTGATAGAACCGCTTCTCAAGAGGAATGGTACTTTGTTCGCTTCGGGAACGATAGAATTCGTAAGTTTTAATCTCCATATCCATTGATGTTTTAATAGCATCCACTTCGGATGCCGCTACTTCAATCTTATTGCCCAGTTCCTTAATTGCTTCTGTAAATATTGACTCAATCCTTTTCCCTTTCCCAGATAACGGTTTCACATCAGGCCAATCCTGACTTCCCTTCAGTGCTTCATATATCTCCTCGAATTTCTTACGGTGACTATCCTCTTCAATAGCTAATGTTTTGAACAGGTCCTTAGATAGCTTATTACCACTTTTCTGACTAGCCTGTTGATAGAACTTCTTGCCATCCACTTCCAACTGGATTGCAAGCTGTAGTGTCTTCACCATCGTTGATGCTTCTGCTGATTCCATTCTTGATTTCCTTCTGTGCTACACAAACAATTTCCTAAAATTAGAAACCTACCATATGAAGAGATAACAGAACACTTCTTGGCCTACAATACATTTAACCAACCCTCTGCTAAAAAAGCAAATACCGCAGTTTGGCTGCTCAGCAATCTAAAAGTTAGAGTTATGTACTATGCTACCTTGCGCTATAAAACTAGACTATGCCTACCGGGTCAACATCCACAGTCCAGCCTGCTGGCAGGGTTATATGTGATAAAACCTGAGAAGGGTCACGACCTCTAAGGATTAACTGCCAGCGATATCTCCCCCTGACCCTGGAAGCAAATGCAGGTGCCGGGCCGATTAGACTCAAGTCATCAATATCCTTGCTCTCTTTTTCAGCAAGTATGGTGTGGCTCATCTTCTCCGCTCCACGACGGCACAGTTCCTCATTGGTATGGGTGTAAACCAGGCGTATGAAGTGACTGAAAGGAGGATAATCATATAGGCGTCGAAATTTTATCTCCTTATTATAAAAACCCACATAGTCATGTCTGGCAGCAGCTTGAATAACATAGTTCTCAGGAGAGTATGTCTGGATGATAACCTTCCCTGCTTTAAGTCCACGCCCTGCCCTCCCTGCCACCTGGCACAGAAGCTGAAAGGTCCGTTCGCCGGCACGGAAATCAGGAAGAGTGAGCCCAGTATCAGCGCTTATTATCCCGGCCAGGGTCACCTGAGGCAAATCCAGCCCTTTAGCTATCATCTGGGTCCCAATAAGCACATCCGCCTTATGATCACGGAAACTGGTTAACAACTTCTCGTGAGCGTATCTCCTGGTTGTTGCGTCCCTGTCCCAGCGGAGCAGTCTTGCTTCCGGGAAGAGGCGCCTTAGTTCATCAGCTATCCTCTGAGTGCCAATGCCCAGGAACTTAAGACGATAACTGAAACACTGAGGGCAGGCTTGAGGCACTGGAATGGCATAGTGGCATCGATGACAGATAAGTCTTTTCTCCTCTGAATGGTAAGTAAGAGCTACAGAGCAACGCGGGCAACGAAAGACAAATCCACAATCACGGCACTGAATAAAAGTGGCCGTGCCCCGACGATTGAGAAAAAGAATCACCTGCTCACACCGTGACAGAGTTTCTCTCATAGCAGACAAGAGGACCCGGCTAAACAAGCAAGTATTTCCAGCTTTAAGTTCCTCCCTCAAATCTACGATGCTTACTTCAGGAAGAGGTGAGTAGCTATATGAAGGACGGCAAGCCAATCCATCACCATCCTCTGTACGGAAGGGTGTGTGAGGTATAATTCTCTCCTTCAGTTCTAACAGGTGATATTTACCCAGTTGCGCTTTGTGGTAACTATCAATATCCGGCGTAGCACTACCCAGTATAACAGCAGCACCACCAAGCTGAGCCAGCCTGAGAGCCACATCTCGAGCATGATAGCGAGGAGACTTATCCTCCTGTTTATATGTCCACTCATGTTCTTCATCAACGATAATAAGACCAAGGTTGGGCAGGGGGGCAAATAAAGCACTTCTCGGCCCGATAACCACATCGCACTTCCCCTCCTTTATCCAGTGCCACTCATCGAGCTGCTCGCCCGGTGAAAGACCACTGTGAAGTATCCCCACCCTCCCAGGGAAACGGCTGGCAAACCTCTCCACTGTCTGTGGAGTGAGAGCAATTTCGGGTACAAGGCAAATACCCTGTTTTCCCATAGCAATAATCTCACTCAGAGCTCGCAAATAAATCTCGGTCTTCCCACTGCCGGTAACACCGAAGAGCAGGAAAACAGGTGGCAACCCGGACTGCTTCACTTCTCCCGTGATGACATGATGGATTGATTCCCAGGCAGCTTGCTGAGCCGGGGTAAGAAGCGGCGGCAAAGCAGGTTCAAGTTTAAGATGAGATAATGGATCACGCCTGACGTTAACAGGCTCTACAAGAATTATATTACGCTTTTTTAAAACCCTGACAGTTTCAGGAGAGCAATTACAATGTTCCCTGACCTCACTAATAGAAACTGGTTGAGCCTGTTTACTTAAAAATTCCAGAAGTGCCGCTTGTTTATTGGCCCTGGTTTCCCTCAGTCGAGTGATTTCTCCCCGAATCACCTCTGTGCTGGCAGCTATCCTGATATAAGGAACCGTTTTGGGCTTTGCTTTAGCCTTCCCCAATTCCTGATTCTTGACTATTAAATGGTACCGAAGAAGCTGGCTGGTGATTCGCTCGGTTTTCAGTCCCCCGAATTTCTTCTCCAGTTCCCTTAAGCTTACCTTCCCCTTCTGTCCTATGAGACGAAGAACCTGTGTTTGCTCTGAAGTGAGCGAAGGCAGGCTTTCCTGAGGAGTTGTTAATTGGAAATGGGTTACCAGCTTACGCTCAAAGGCAGGAGGCAGCATCAAGGCAATAGCATCAAACAAAGGAGAAAAATAATACCGACTTATCCATCGTGCAAGTTCAATTTGTGCAGGGGTGAGTAAAGGATAGTCGGTAATAGTGCTGCTTATTTCTTTGGTTACTTCGACTGACGGATGGTCGCTTAACTCTGTGACAATACCCTGAGGAATTCTGGTTCCAAAAGGAACCCACACTGCCTGCCCTGCACTAATATTTTGTTGAGGTGGAATAGAATAGCAGAAGGTGGAACGGCTTCCGGGGAAATCAACCGCTACCTCAGCATACCTCATTTAAGGTTCTTGCGGAGGTTCTTCTTCCTCCTCTTGAGGCACAGCTTGCTCGTTTAATTTATGCGGTCTTTCTGTAAGCCGAGTCTGCTTAGCACTAAGCCCACGCATATAGTAAAGTTTAGCCCTGCGCACTTTACCATGCTTGATTACTTCTACACCCTGAATTACAGATGACTGGAAGGGGAAGGTACGCTCTACCCCAATGCCGTAAATTACCCGCCTCACAGTGAAGCTACCACCATCGACACCTTTTTTAATCCTGATTACCATCCCCTGGAAATGCTGAAGACGTTCCTTATCCCCCTCGGTACTCTTTAAACTGACCTTGACCGTGTCACCAGGGGAAATCTGAGGGATATTGGGATTTATCTTGGGTGCAACAAGCTCTCTGACATCCATTCTTTCTCCTCGTCTGCAAGAGTTATTTTTTCTATAAGATCAGGGCGCCGCTTCGCTGTTCTCAAAAGAGACTGACAGCGTCGCCAGCGCGCAATCTCGCCATGATTCCCCGAGACTAAAACTTGAGGTACTGACCAACCTCTATATACTCGAGGCCTCGTGTATTGGGGATATTCCAGTAACCCATCACTATGGGAATCGTTATTTACTGACATGGGCGAGCCAAGTACTCCTGGTATAAGCCTGACTACAGCATCCACAATCACCATGGCAGCTAATTCCCCGTTACTGAGAACATAATCACCTATGCTGATTTCGTCAGTAGCCAGGTGCTCATGCACTCTCTCATCTATACCCTCATAATGCCCGCAAATCAACATAAGGTGAGTATGAAGAGCCAGTTCTTGAGCAACCTGCTGGGTAAAAAGCCTGCCCTGAGGTGTGAGCAATATGACAGGGATTTCACCTGTGTCAAACTGCTGCTTTACCGCTTCTGTCGCCTGAAAAACAGACTCAGCCTTGAGCACCATTCCAGGACCACCTCCATAAGGATAATCATCTACCGTATGGTGTTTATCATGAGTGTAATCCCGTATATTATGGGTCACGATGTCAACCAGCCCTCTCTCTTTGGCTCGTTTGATAATACTTTGCTCCAAAGGAGAGACGAACATTTCAGGGAAAAGACACAGTATGTCAATACGCATAATAACCTCTGGATAACAAATCTAACGGCTGCTTAATCTTATCATACGGGGGACGGTAATAAAAGTTGAGTCCTCGTCCACATGATTAGTGACACTCTGCCTCATCTACTGTCGTTGCGAGGGGCCAGCCCTACTGTCATTGCGAGGGGCGCTAGCCCCGAAGCAATCTCATCCCGACTTTCCACCGAGATTGCCACGCTGCGCTCGCAATGACAGGGTAGAGAGCGGCTGGCAGCAATGCAGTACATTAAAAGACAGTACTTTAGTAACTTTATCACCAGCAATCAAGGCAAAATTTAACAAAATCTATAAAAAGTGCCAAAAAGACTTGACAAAATATAAACTAGTAGTTTACTCTATGGTAGTGGGGAAAAGTGGGGGAAAAGGGTAAATTTTACCAAATATGGGGGGTGCGATATGTTTTTTGGTGAATATCAATACAGAGTGGATGAAAAAGGAAGGGTACCTCTGCCACCCAAATTCAGACGGGAAATTAAAGATGCTGCGATATTAACTAAAGGAACGGAGAAATGCATCACTGTTTATCCTGTGGCTGAATGGAAAAGGCTGGCTGAAAGACTGTCTTCCAAAGTAGTATCTTCCGTCAGCCAGAGGAAACTGAATCGTGCTATCTTCGGCTCCGCTTTCAGCACCACCTTTGATGGGCAGGGCAGAATGACATTGCCATTACCTTTACGAGACTATGCTCAGCTCGGCGATACTATAGTTATTGTTGGCATCAACAATTGTGTGGAACTATGGAATGAGGAACTGTGGAAAGCCGAGAAAGCATCGGCTGAAGAGCAGGCAGCCCAGATAATGGAGGATCTGGGGGCACAATGATAAGCATGACTATGTCTTTGCCTACACATATACCTGTTTTACTCAGTGAAGCAGTAGATGGACTGCAAGCCCGGTCCGGGGGCTATTTTATTGACTGCACAGTGGGTTTAGGCGGACACTCCGCCGCCATTTTAGAAAGAATTTCACCTGATGGCAAACTGCTTGGTATCGATAGTGACCCCGAGGCTATCAAAGTAGCCAGAGCAAAGCTTCGCGACTACAGCGAAGCAGTTACCCTGGTCAATGATAATTTTACCAATCTGGATGCCATCTGTAATAAATTGAATTTCCATCCAGTTGATGGCATTCTTTTCGACCTTGGCGTATCCTCCATGCAACTGGATACAGCCCAACGTGGTTTCAGCTTTCAACATGATGCTCCTCTCGACATGCGTTTCGACCCACAGCAAGAGCTAACTGCCTGTGATATCGTCAATACCTTCTCTGAGCAGGAGTTAGCCCGTATCATCCGAGAATATGGAGAGGAACACCGCTACCGGCGGATAGCTCAGAATATCGTGCAGAGCCGCCCTATTACATCTACTTCACAACTTGCTCAAATAGTGGAGCAGGTTCTCGGTCGCCAACATACCAGAATCCACCCGGCTACCAGGACATTTATGGCGCTTCGCATTGCCGTCAATAGTGAGCTGCAGAACCTGAGAGTGGCTCTGGAACAAACTATTGACCTCCTTGGTTTTCGGGGCAGACTGGTGGTAATCAGTTACCACTCACTCGAGGACCGTATAGTCAAGGAATTCATGCGGCGCGAAGCCAGTAGCTGCTTGTGTCCGGCAGAAACGATAATATGCCGCTGTGGGCATGTAGCCTCCCTGAAGATTATCTCGAGGAAGGTTATTAAGCCCACCCCGTTGGAGATAGAATCCAACCCACGTAGCCGCAGCGCTAAATTGAGAATAGCCGAACGACTTTAGTAAACCGACATATTTGCAGTAACAAGGAGGTGAAAATGTCAAAGAAAATTATTGCAGCTATAGATGTAGGCACAACTAAGATAGCTACCATTGTAGCTAACGTAAGGTCATCAAATGATATTGAAATTTTGGGGGTGGGAGTAGTTCCCAGTCACGGTCTGCATAAAGGTATTGTAGTCAATATGGATGAAGCTAAATCATCTATTGCCAGCTCAATACAGGAGGCTCAAAGAATTAGTGGTACCAGAATAGAGTCCGCCTGTGTAGGAGTTACTGGCAGGCATATAAGCAGCCTCAACAATCGAGGAGTGGTGGCTATTCCTCGCAATGACCGGATGGTTCGCCCCCAAGACCTTAAAAGAGTATTAAATGCGGCTCGTTGTATCCCCGTTCCTGAAGGAAAGAAATTGCTTCATGCTATTCCCCGTTACTATACACTGAATGGCGAAGAAAGAGTCAAACAGCCAGTAGGTATGCACGGCACCAGATTAGACGTTGAAACCCACATTATTACTGCTTCAATATCTTCAGTACAAAATCTGGTTAAGTGCATTCGCAGTGTCGGCATTGACGTCGAGGATTTAATCCTGGAGCCTCTGGCTAGTGGGGAGGCAGTGTTAACCAAGGAAGAGAGGGACACAGGTGTTATCATGGCCGATATCGGCGGTGGCACAACAGATCTAGCCGTTTTCAGGGATGGCAGCATCTACCACACAGCAATTATTCCAGTGGCTGGTTACCAGATAACCACTGATCTTTCCATCGGCCTGGGCTTACCTTTTAACATAGCTGAGAAAATGAAGAAGGCATATGGTAACGTAACGCCAGGGTTAGAATTTAGCAAGGATGTCACTGCATCAGGCTTGGAGAATGGTCATAGTGCCTCTTATCGTGAACTGTGCGATATTATTCACTCTCGAATGGAGGAATTGTTTGAGCTCATGCTCCTGGAATTGCCCACCACCGACTATCAGATGTTAGCACCTTGCGGCTTAGTGCTTACTGGCGGCACGTCCAATTTAACTGGTCTCGATGAGTTAGGGAAATCAGTATTACGAATTCCAGTGCGGACTGGCCAGCCTTTAGGTTCAAGCATATATGGCATCACTGATGTTCTTCATAATCCGGCTTATGCCACTACCACCGGACTGATTCTGTGGCAAGCGAGAGACAGAGAAAAGTCAGCCTGGCAGGTAAAGAGAGGTGGCGTTTTAGGAGGTTTTGTTCACCTGTTTAGAAAGATGTTTCGTAGTTAAAATAATAGACAGACTCAACCGTTTCTTAGAAAGGAGGTCAAAATGTCAAAAACAATTTTCACTCCTGCACCGGCAAAAATCAAGGCTTTAGGTATTGGTGGTGGTGGCTGCAATGCCATCAGTCGCATGGTCCGCGAGGGTATTAGGGGTGTTGACTTCATAGCCATGAACACAGATGCTCAAGCACTGGCACTGACCGAAGCCCCCACACGCATCCAACTGGGTGAAAAGTTGACCAGAGGTCTGGGAGTTGGCGGTGATCATCGCTCTGGATCCAAAGCAGCCGAGGAAAGCCGTCAGACAATCGAAGAGCTCATCGAGGGAGCCGATATGGTATTCGTCAGCGCTGGTATGGGTGGCGGTACAGGCACCGGTGGCATCCCTGTTGTGTCTCAGATAGCCAAGGAATCCGGCGCTCTTACCATTGGTGTAGTTACTAAACCTTTCTCCTTTGAAGGTGGACATCGATCTGAAGTAGCTGAAGAAGGCATACTTAATCTGAGTGATAAGGTAGATACACTGATTATCATACCCAACGACCGTCTTCTGCATCTCTGTGATGCCAAGACAACTGTTGATAGCGCCTTTAAATTGGCTGATGACGCCCTTCTCCTGGGAGTACAGGCTATCTCCGAGGTTGTTACTGTTCCCGGTTTAATCAACCTTGACTTTGCTGACATTAAATCGGTAATGAAGGATTCCGGTCCAGCATGGATGTCTGTGGGAAAAGGCAGCGGTCAGAACCGAGCTGCCGAAGCTGCCAAGTCCGCTCTAGCCAGCCCATTGCTTGATGTTTCCATAAAGGGATCTAAAGGCGTGCTGTTCAACATCACCGGCGGCTCAAGCCTCACTCTTTTTGAGTGCAATGAAGCAGCTCAGGTTATCAGTGAGGCAGTTGACCCCAGAGCCAACATTATCTTTGGGGTAGTCTTTGACTCCAAGATGGATGGCGAAATTAAAATCACTGTCATCGCTACCGGATTCAGCAGTCAGTATGGCAAAGGATCACCTAATTTAGAGGAACTTCGCCGGTTGATAAAAGGCGGTGGTGATACCCTTGATGTTCCTTCTTTCCTGCGCCGCTCTCAGCGACACCCCACCTCACAACTAGTAGATTCGCTTAAGGGCAGGACAGAGGTCACACCACAACCAGCCAGAATTTCCTGGCAATAAAGCCTGAAAAAAAGGGCTGTGTAGTAGCACAGCCCTTTTTTTCCTTGTTTTTTACTACATATAGTGATATAATTCTCCTAAACCACAATTTCTGGAGGAGGCCTATGCAGTGTCCCTACTGCGGTGGAACAGACTCGAG
>Ga0209986_10000994_pt1 | contig 27646 bp, 21 predicted proteins | sample BlataG_FD_183168 | JGI IMG/M metagenome (GOLD analysis project Ga0209986, IMG submission 183168) | Deep subsurface microbial communities from Black Sea to uncover new lineages of life (NeLLi) - Black_00105 metaG (SPAdes) (version 2) | ecosystem: Environmental > Aquatic > Marine > Oceanic >...
GCCAACAACTCGTGCCAGTTGAAGCTGCCGGCCGGCGGTTGAGACTGCTCGTCAGGAATGATAACCAGGTGCTCAATCACCGCCAGCTGGTCGCGGATGCCAGCGAGTTTTCGACGAAACAGGCTCTGCGTTGTGACCAGAACCCTGGGCGCCGCGATGGCCACCCGGGCGGCCACCGGATCGGGGCCGAAGGCGGCGAACAGCGGGCAATAAAGGCAGCGGGCCTTGAGGCTGCCGAGGGCCGCTGTCACCTGTTCGAGTGAGCGGCCGGCATAGACGAAAACCCGTTCACCCGGCTCGACCCCCAAACGCTCCAGCGCCGCGGCAAACCGGCTGGAAAGTCGAGCCAGTTCAGCAAAGGAGACCTCGCGGCAGCCGCCCGTCTCACTCAGGCAGCGGAGGGCAGTCTGTTCGGCTCGGATGCCGGTGGCATGCCGATCCACTGCTTCGTGCGCGATGTTGAGCCCCCGGCCGTTGGGTAGCCCGGAGAGTTCACCCACCGCCGCCCGCCAGGAGAAGGCCCGGCAGGTGGCGTCATAGTCAGCCATGTTCGGCGGAACGATCACGCCGACAGAGTTGGTAATCCCGATGGCAGCCATGGACGAGTACCTCCAAGGGTGGCTCGGTCGTCCAGTGCCGAATGATCAGTGTGGTGACTGAGAGACGCTCAGAGATTCTTGACAGTGCGGGGCGGAAAATCGATTTCACACCATGCTGACCGCCGAGATCAGCATCCGGCTCGGAATATTCAAGGCAGACGGCCACCGCACCCGGCGGACACTTTCTGGCTTTGCACAATCGCAGCCATTCAACCTGCAGCTCCTTCGCCGGCCGGCGGAAACACGAACCGGCTCTGCTCACCACCGTCAACATCGAGGTGGCGGATTGTGAGGGTCGGCATTTCAGGCGTCGGATAGGCAAGTTCCCCCGACAGAAAGCCACCTGCCACCCGCAGGAACCGGTGTTCGGGCCGCTCGTCACCCGGCTTCCAGCCAAGCTGGTGCTTTTCGCTGCCCGGGCCACAGCCGAACTCCCAGAGGCCGGTTTGGGGATCGGTCGATGCGTACTGCCAGTGCCGGTCGCCACAGAAGACAATCACGCCCGGAATGATACTGAGTCGCGTTCGCAGTTCCCGTCCCTCAAAGGCGAAAACCTCGTTGGCATGGTTGTCGTGCTTGTTTGCCCGATCCGGCCCGACGACGGGGGTCGGACTGAAGACAAGCTTGAAGCGGGCGTTCGACTTCTTCAGTGTTTCAAGCAGCCAGGCCTTCTGGTGGACCCCAAGGATCGACTTCTCGGGACCATCTGGCATCGTGTTGGGACTGCGGAAATCGCGGCCCTCGAGAATCCAGATCTCCAGGTCGCGGCCCCAGCAAATGTTCGCATAGCGGGGATCGCGGCTGGGAAACTGCTCGTCATTGAACAGCTGCACTCCCTCGGCAAAGGAGACCGCCCCATAGGTCTGCCCCGGCCAGCAGTCATCGGCGAGCGTGTCGTGGTCATCCTTGATGAAGTAGCTGGTGGTGTGTCTGTAGAAGTCACGGTTGGCAGGCAACGCAAAGAGACGACCCCACTTGAACCGCATCAGCTCTTTCGTGAAGGCCCAGGGGTCGGGCTTGTCGTAGTACTCGATGTCACCGGCATGGACGATAAAGTCAGGGGCCAGTTCACCCATCGCCGTGTAAATCTTGTGCCCCTTCAAGCCATCGTCTCGCCGGATGAAATCGTGACACGTGGTCACGCAGAAACTCAGCGGATCCGCCTGGCCCCGTCGTGGTGGTGTTCGGAACCCACCCAGCACCACGGCTGAGGGTTCGCCTGCTGGTGTCTGGGCCTCGATGACAGTGACATAATGGGTGTCGGCGGTGAGCCCCTTCAGCTTCCACTGGGCCGTATAGTCTTCCGCGGCGGTTGTCTGCTTCCATTCGGCATGCTTGATGCGGTGCCGATTCTGCCGCGGATAGTACGACAGCCGCACCCTGCCTGGGCCGCCCGGACAGGCCCCGAACACGTCGTCGAGGCTCGCAGCCTCCGGCAGCTGCCGGGCCAGCAACTGCTCAGGGTCAGTCAGCTGAGCCAGCCGCTGTGCTTCGGTGGTGGATATCGAAACAAACCGCTTGCCGCCAGCCAGCAGTTCGGGCCGGCGGGTTGTCCGCGTCCAGATCACGATGCTGTTCTGATCGGCCCAGCCATTGCGGCTGGCGTTGGCGAGAAACGGTCCCGGCCGCTCGATCGGAGCGGCAGACGGTACGGGCTTGGTGACAAATTGAAAGTTGCGGTAGCGGACCTGGCCTCCGTGGTCGGTCAGCATGATCCGGTCCCCGGGCCGGCCACGGCCAAAGTCACTGCTGCCGGAAAACTTGCTCAGCGCAACCGTCGTCTCCCAGGCCGGCCCCGCCGTCATGGCAGCGGCGACGAGTTTGCCGTTGAGGTGGTGCTCAATACGGTCGCCAATGGCGATGATTTTGGAACTGTTCCACTGGCCGGGTGGATTGAGTGGCTTGTCGGCGGCGGGGGCAACCAGCCCGTAGATGGCAGCTGTCGAGCCCTTCGACGTGTCATCAGGGGCACTGTCGATGATCTGATACTCCAGGCCCAGGTACTGATTGAAATAAAACTCCTGACCAAAGCGGCGGACCCGGTACTTGAGTCCGCTGTTGACCCCTTGTTCGATCTGCCACTCCCAACTGAGTTCAAAGTCCGGCGGCAGTGGCGGCGTGACAATGCTCCCTCCCTTGCCCGGAGTCACGAGCGCAACTTCACCGTCGGTGAACTGCCAGCCGTCCGGCACCGGCTCGCCGCCACTGGTCTGCCAGAAATCCCGGCAGAGCCAGTCGGCTGCCGTTGGCACGCGGGACGCTGCAGCAGGCGTTGCGGCCTCAGCTGCCTCTGCGGCAGAGGCGAGAGCCGAAACCACAATTGCACCGCAGATCCACAGCAGCAGTTTCATAGCCAAAAATCCTTCGCCGACAGGAGCCTCCGAATCAGCAAGCGGAGCCACCGCCACCCAGATTCTCCCAGCCTCAGCCACTCGCGGTCCAGGTCGGCCGGGCATTTCGCTCAATTTCGGCATCGAGTTCAACCATCCGCTGCCGCAATTGCTCAACCAGTTCTGGCTGCTCAGCTGCCAGATTTGACTGCTCGCCTAGATCGCGGTCGAGGTTGAACAGCAACAGCTGCGGTTCGGCATCAGGCTGCTGCTTGCCCCGCATCCGCGGCAGTTTGACGAGCAGCTTCCACGGCCCCTGCCGAATGCCTTCAAGCACGCCGTGGGAGGTGTAGTAGAGAAATTCATTGCGCGGCGACTGATCGGCCTTGCCCGTCCAGAGCCCTGACACATCGAGACCGTCAATCTTTTTCTCAGCCGGCAATTCACTGCCGGTGAGCGCCGCCAGGGTCGGCAGCACGTCGATCGTACCGGTCAGCTCGCTACAGACCGTGCCGGCTGGAATGCCGGGCCCCCGCACGAGGCAGGGCACCCGCTGGCCACCCTCAAAGGTCGAGCCCTTCCCATCCCGCAGCGGCCCGGCTGATCCACCGTGATGCTTGAAGGGCAGCCAGGGGCCGTTGTCGGTGGCGTAGATCACGTAGGTGTTGTCCGCCAGTTCCAACTGATCGAGCGAATCGAGCAGCCGGCCCACCTCGGCGTCGATGTGCTCGATGGTGGTGATGTAGGCCCGATGCGGGTCGGGGTCGCGGACATCGTCGGGCACGTAGAGCGGGATGTGCGGCATCGAGTGGGGCAGGTAGACAAAGAATGGCCTGTCACGGTGCCCGGTGATGAAGTCGATCGCCTTCTGCGTGTAGCGACGGGTGACGGTCCGCTGGTCCACCGGCAGTTCCACGATCTCCTCATTTTCCACCAGCGGCGTCTTCCACTTGGTGAGGGTCGATTCCGGATCCTTCCAAAGCGCATCCATCCCGTCGGGCCCGCCCTTGGGCCGGCCCTTGTTGTCGGGATAGTTCATGTCGTTGGAGTAGGGAATACCAAAGTAGGCATCAAAGCCATTGGCCCGCGGCAGCACCTCGGACTGGTAGCCGAGATGCCACTTGCCAAAGCAGGCGGTGGCATAGCCGAGCCCCTTGAGGTGGTCGGCTATCGTATGCTCCGCCGGGTTGAGGCCCTTCGTAGACGTCGGAAAGAGCACGTGTTGATGCAGGCCGACCCGCTTGGGATAGCAGCCGGTCAGCAGCGCCGCCCGTGAGGGCGTGCAGACCGGCGAGGCCACCATGAAGCTGGTGAACTTGCGGCCCTCGCGAGCCAGCCGGTCGATGTTGGGGGTACGGATGGTCTCCGAACCAAAACAGCCAAGATCGCCATAGCCCTGATCATCGGTGAAAATCAGCACTACATTCGGGGGGCCAGCCAGTGCCACCACAGCAAGCTGCCAGCAAAGGAGCGTTAATCCAGCAACACTCGCCCATCGACGAAATCGCACAGCCATAGCAGTCTCTCTGTTTTCAATCCGACGGGGGCGGTTCGAATCAGCCGCCCTGCCACGAATGTTCGCCCGCACGCGATCCTTATGGGATCCGTTTTATCACGCCCCGCCGTGATCCGGCCACTACCGCAATGAAGGATCAAGGGGCGTGCTTCGCCGGCTCAACTGCCCGAAAGCCACACCGCTTCAGCCCCCGCTGCACGTGCGGGCTACGGTGAAGACACCGCCAGACAAGCTGGGTCGCGTAGTTCTCAAACATCAGGGCGACGATGCCTTTGTCGATGGCCAGGTACGACTTCCCGACCCAGGGCTGATCATCCTTGGCCTTCGTCTGAAAGCTGTAGGCATCGTAGAGGCCGTACTTGCCGGTGAGTCCGGGGATGGTCCGCATGTGCTCGAGGGCCGCGAGGGAACGCCGGGGCGTGAAGATGACGAAGCCCAGCGGCCCGTACGGGGCAACCGTGCCGTCCATGTCGAGAAAATCTCGATCGGCTGGCAGTGAGCCGTAATGCCCGGAGTACCCCTGGGTCGGGCTCATGCACGCTGACATTCCCCACGACTTTGGACCAAGCCCCTTCACCGTTGCCGCTGAATCGATCGCAAACCGATGGGCCGCCAAGGCCGCCTGACGGGAATTCTCAAACCAGTTTCTCCCCTCGGCGTCGACCATGTGCCGAAAGTCGATGAAGCAGTGGGTCCATTGATAGACAAACGCCGAGCCGGTCCGACAGAAGACAAATGGCTTGCCCTTGTAAGAGCCGATCGGTGTCCGCATGGCGGCATACGGCCGCCCGTCTGTGGCATGAGCGGGCTCCGGAGCTCCCGCCGCCAAAATGTACATGATCAGATGCTCTGAGTAGGCGGCCCAGTGGCCGAACATGCCCCGCCCATCAACTCGTCTTCCCTCGGGTACCTGCTCCGGGTGGCAGGCCAAATAGAAATGTTGCTGCTGGTGATCAAGAAACCAGTTCCAGTCAATTCGTGAGTAGAGCATTCCGGCTTTCTCTCGCACCTCGCCACCGAAATACTCGCCCGCCATCAGGGCTCCGGCGATCATGGTCGCCGTTGACATGTTGGAGACCTCTACCCGGTCGCTGTGCCAGCCGCGGCCACCGGTCTGAACGTCGATGAAGTGATAGAAGAAGCCATGGAAGTGCTTGAGCTTCAACAGCGAGTCAAGTGCCGCCAGCACTCGTTTTTCACCTTCGCTCCGTTCAATCCAGCCTCGCTCCACCCCGAGCACGATGACCGGGAAGTAAAAGCCCTGGCTCTCAATCGCCAGGGGCATGGTCTTTTTTAGGCCGACATAGTCACCTGCGTTGAGGCCGTATGTTGGCAGGGCAGAGTCCGCGACCCATTCACTCCAGAAGAAGTCGAAACAGCCGCAAAGTTCCTCGGCCATCGCTGGCGTCAGCTCCCGCTGGATTGCGGCCACAGGAAAGGCTGTCGGCGTGGTCGGCTCAGCAGCGTTTGCCAGACTGCTCCCAGCCCACCAGAGAGCATGGCAGAGAAGCCCGACCACCAGACCGCCGCGGCAGCCTGACTGCCAAACGACCATATTTTTCATGTCGTTACGTCCTTACGGGCAGACTCGGCGGCGGATGCCATCGCCGGCTATGGCCTGTTGCGAATCTTCACTTCATCGATGGCAAACGACAGCCGATGCGGCGTTTTACCAGCTGCCCGAAAGACGATCTCATGGTGGTCAATCGGCACGCCTGAAACTGTCTTGAGTGGCTGCCAAGTGCTCGCCCACGAATGCCTGGGTGACGCCAGCATGAACCGCCAGCGTTCCTGAGCAGGATCGACCGCCACGCAGACCCGCCAGGGCTCCCACCAGCCGACCACTAGCGTATCGAGGGCATGCCCCGGGGCCGCGTCCTCGCCTGAGTCTTCCGGTGGTCGCTGCCAGCGAAACACGCCAGCAGCAGAATCTTGGTCTGCCACAATCTGCCAGCAAGGCTTCTGGTTTTCCTCAGCAGCGGCTCCCATGAACCCTGCGATTTCGAACCGACTCAGCATCGATGGGTTCGACTGCACCCGCACGAGACACTCAATCGTGTATGGCTCCTCAATCGTAAAGCTGTCAACGGAACCATACGGTCGCCGGGCCTCGAGCCGCACCATCTGCTGCCCGTCACCCATCGCACTGAGCGCGTGCAGGTACCACTCTGTTCCCGGGTGCAATGGCTGGCCGTCGGTCACCGTTGCCAGCGTGGCCTGCTCTGTTGCTGGTGATGCCTCAATCTGCCAGGGACCGAGCCAGCCCGCATCCGCCCCTCCCGGGAACGGCCCAGTAGCAGAACCGGGGCCAAACGGTTCCCAGACAATCCTGTAGCCGCTTATCGCGTCGCGTGGCTCTTCAAATGCCGCCAGCAAGAATTGTGGCCGCATCACCCCGGTTGGTGAGATGGTCGCCCCCTGCCCCTGGGTAAAAACCTCTCGGTTGCCATCGCCCTTCGCAACAAGCTGAACTGATCCGTCAAACACGCTCAGGTCGGTGTTGCCCTCGCGATCGACTGATGCACCGAACTCTGTGCCCAGGTCTGTGATTTCGGCACCGGGCGTATCCAGCCGAAACCCCTCAGCCCCGGGCGGCGCGTAGGCGACGAAGGTTCCGGTAATGAGCCGAGCATGGTCACCGGCAAGCAGGTGAAGCTCCGCCGGTCCGACGACCGAGGCCACCACCCCACCGGTGAAAACTATTCGCACCGTTCCCTGCTGAAACCGCAACATGCCAGCAGCGAGCCGTTCACCCAGTTCCCGCTGCTGCCCGGTTAGCCAGACGACACCCTTGAGCCCGGTGACACGGGCAACCTCGTCAATTTCTCCAAGCTTCTCACTGCCCGAAGCGGTGGTTTCCCTGGAATCACGTGAAATGCCCGCAAAACCATCGCCAGCACTCGGCACAAATTCCACGCGCTGCTTGCTCGCCTGTGGATTCCGGCTCCACCCAGACCAGATCTGCGGCACGGCAACAGCCATGACAAGCAGGGCCACGGCCATCGCAATCGCAACTGGCATGCCAGATGCAGCGGGCTTCGGCTGCCAACCGTCCGCTCCCATCTTGACCGAGTCGCCTGCCGGCAGCTCATCAAGACCACCAACTGCAATGATGGCTCCGTCGACCGCACACGCCTGCCCCGGCTTCAATGCCTCCCTGAGGAGAAAATCGAGTCGAGCCCAACTGGCAAAGTCGGCCGCGTGCGCGGGCGATTCTGTCAGCCAAGCCGAGAGCTGCTCAAGCTCTTGGGCCGAGAGTTCGTCGTCGAAATAGCGGCCGATTGTTTCGCGAGCAGGCTGCTTCATTGAGGCCCTCCCCCTGCCACTGTGGCTGCTTCCAAGCAGGCCCGCAGGGCCGCTTTGGCCCGATGCAACATCACCGTTGCCGCGTTGGCGGTCATGCCAAGGTGCTCCGCAATCCGCTTGGGCTTCCAGTCATTGCCGTATCGCAGACCAACCGCCTGCCGGGCCTTCGGCGCGAGTCGCTCAAGGCATTTTCTCAGGCTGGCGACAGCGGACTGGTCGAGTGGCGGCTCTGCCGCAAACGCGTCCACCACCGCCTCGGCAGCCTCGCCCAGCAACATGACCTTTGTTTTGCGACCGTCACGTCGTGCCGCGTCAAACACACAATGCTTCGCGATTGTCATCACCCATGGCAAAAAAGCACGGCTGGGGTCGTACTGCCCATACCGTTCGACAACCCGCTCAGCCGTCTGCTGCAGCAGGTCTTCTGCGGCGTGCGGGTCTCGCACCAGCGAATGAATGAAGGCAGCAACCGTCGGCTGGGCACGCGTCCAGTGAGCCGTCATCGCCTTAATCGCTTCGTTGCTCGGCAGTGGCTGCTCCATCCAACACCTACACCGAACGCTGCGTCTACTTTGGCTGAGAGAACAGGTCAAAGTCGATTGTTTCACCACTTTCACTCACGCTTGCAGTAAGCTGCCCGTCGCCACTGGCGTAAAATGGTGGCACGAGTTCACGAATCTGCTGCTCCGGAAACCCCATGCGATCTTTTTTTCCTGTTTCCGTGACAATGGTCTTACGGATCGTCACGTCATATTCTCCGGGCATCGCCCCGGAGTAGCCTGGCAGATACTGCAGTTTGTACTCACCCGACTCCGTGGTAACCGCCGAGGCACTGCGGCCAGCACCATCTTGCCGGGCAAAGGTAACCGTTGCGTCGGCAAGCGGATCGCGATCGAGCGTGACCCTCCCGCGTACAGCTGCCAGATCCGGAACCTTCTTACCAGAGCACCCGACGAACGCCAGCCCAACCAAAACAGTCAGGGCAACACCTACTATTTCCTGCCAGAGCAACTGCCTTAGCCGCAACCCCTTTGCCATCAGTAACTCCCCACAGGATTTCCATCGCTTCGCTTACTAAGATTCCGAAACGTGTCGGGCGCAATCTGTTCGTTGATGAACCGCGTCGAACCATCAGCCAAGACGAAGCACGCTCCACCAGGGTGTTTGCTGCTGTACGAGTCTACGGCCTCACCGTGTACGGCACCCATAGGATTCTGCCCCGCTGAACCAGCGTTAATGACCATGGTGCCAGCATCGTCGAAGAAGGTCAGAAGCTTGTTGACGATACCATTAGCCTTAGGAGTATCCATGGTGACCCATTGGTCAACTCCCGCCCAGAGTGAGCCGCCGTGATTCCCATGAAAGTTGTCTTCGTAATCACGCTCACCAACCATAATCGTCTTACTGGTACCGTCTGTCACATCAACAATGCGAATCGGCGCGGCCAAGATCAGCATGCCAGTGTGGGCAGCCTTGAATAACGCCAAATTTTCTGAGGTCTCATCGAGACTCCAGCAGCGAACGCCCCAGGGATCACTCCAAATGTTGTTCCCGATGTTCCCTACATAGTTGGAGAGACCATCGTTATCGTCTGTTCCCGGTGGTTCTTCCGGCGGAAATCGACGCCATCGATTCCCACCAGCGGTTGCATCGGACGGGCACAAAAAACTCGCAATCCGCCGGGCAAGATCTCCCCGGTGCGAATGCACCCTTGGACAGTGCTGCTCAATGTTCAGCGTTCCGCTCAACGCGAGTTCTTCAAGAAAGGGCAACAGCCTTGCAGCCCAGTTCCACCCCATCACCTTTTCAGTTGTGTAAATCGCCCCATTTTCATTTGAGCAGTTCATGCCAACCGGAAACGCCCCTCGGGCATCATGATAGTTATGAAATGCCACCCCCATCTGCTTGAGATTGTTGATGCAGGTACTGCGCCGAGCTGCCTCGCGGGCCTGCTGGACAGCTGGCAGCAACAGGCCGACCAGCACACCGATGATGGCGATCACGACGAGTAACTCAATCAGGGTGAAGCCACGCGACCGCTGCCATGCAGCGCGGGCCGTGGGGATTTTCAGGCTCATCGAACACATCCTCCCGAGATACGAAAAACGAGAAAACTTTCACTTTTAAGTACGCCAAGCACCGGAAATCCTTACAGGCCATCCGTAGGAGGGGGACGCCTCTCTTCGACAAAATGGTGGGGACTGTCTCTTGAACCGGATTTTTTGAGCGTAAGGAGAGCGTATGCCGCATTGACGGAGCACGTCTTACCGTCAGCCAGCCCGTGTCGTCACTCGACATTGTCGCTACCAATGCCGCGCTGGCCGACGCTCCGCTTGCAGCCGACAGGCCACTCGATGGTGGCAATCTGATTCCGCACGTACGCGACGAGACGTCGACTCCGCCACATGAGGCGATCTTCGTTCGCACGTTCGACCAGCAGCGTTCCACCATCCACGGTGGAGATGAAAAATGGATGACTGGACAAGCACCCTCATTGAGCCAGCGTTTCCAGGGTTGCCAATCGCCGCACCCTGCGGCGGCAGACGTTTTCCACAGTCTGCTGGGGCTGACGATGAAAGAAGGGGCCGGCAAAAAGAAGCCAGCCAAACAATCAACTGCCCGATAGAACGAACACACTCACAACCACATACGTCGTGGCCTTCGCCTGATAGAATGAAGTCCCGAAAAAATCCCCCATGTCAACGTAGTTTACAGGCTGCAATCATGAATCGACCGCCTCACTCAGTCCACAGGGCCTTTGGATACCTCGCTGGACTCGTGATGCTCAGCCTCGTAGTTGCCTCGACGACATTTGCCCGCGATGCAAAGCCACGGCCCAACATCATCGTGATCATGGCCGATGACCTGGGTTACGGCGATGTCTCCTGTAACGGTGCGACGGTGATCAGCACGCCAAACATCGACGCCTTGGCGGCTGACGGCATGCGGTTCACCAGCGGATACTGCTCCGCCTCAACCTGCACGCCCACCCGCTATTCGTTCCTGACTGGCACTTATGCCTTTCGTAAGAAAGGCACTGGTATCGCCCCGCCGAACTCTCCGGCGCTCATTCAGCCGGGCACCACCACCATCGCCTCCCTGCTCAAGGAGGCTGGCTACACGACTGCCGTCATTGGCAAGTGGCACTTGGGCCTCGGTGAAAAGAAGGGCCCCGACTGGAAAGGTGGGCCTGACTGGAATGGTGTTTTGAAACCTGGCCCGCTCGAAATTGGCTTTGATCGCTGTTTTCTCCTGCCGACCACCAATGACCGCGTGCCGCAGGTCTTTGTGGCAAACCACCGGGTAAAAAACCTCGATCCGGCCGATCCGCTCTGGGTTGGCGACAAAAAGCCGTCAGACGATCACCCAACTGGCATTACTCACCGAGACAGCCTCAAAATGGACTGGTCGCACGGCCACAACTGCACCATCCACAATGGGATTAGTCGAATTGGATTCTACACCGGTGGTCATGCTGCCCGCTTCCGTGATGAAGACCTAGCCGACACTTGGGTCAGTCAGAGCAAGGCCTTCATCAGTGAGCAGAAGCAGGCAGACAAGCCGTTCTTCCTCTTCTTCGCTGCCCACGAATGCCATGTGCCGCGGATCGCCCATGAACGCTTCCAGGGAAAATCACAGCTTGGCCCCCGGGGTGACGCCATTCTTGAACTCGACTGGTGCGTCGGGGAACTGACCAAGACCCTCGCCGCCGCAGGGCTGACCAACAACACACTGATTGTCTTCTGCAGCGACAACGGACCGGTCCTTGATGACGGCTACCAGGATGATGCGGTTGAGAAGAACGGCAGCCATCGGGCGGCTGGCCCCTACTCAGGCGGCAAGTACAGTGTCTATGAGGGCGGTACCCGCACTCCGTTCATCACCAGTTGGCCGGGCACGATTGCTCCTGGGGTGTCTGACGAAATGGTCTGCACCATCGACCTGGCGACGAGCCTGGCCACCCTCGTTGGGCAGACAATTCCAACTGATTCCTGCCTCGACAGCCTCGATGTCAGCGGTGCCTTGCTGGGCAGGCCCAATGCCCACGGCCGGGAGTATCTGATTGAGCAGGACAACGGCAACAGCGGCAACTATGGCCTGCGAGTCGGCACCTGGAAGCTGCTGCGGCACGATAAAAAACAGGCCCGTAACCTTGTGGTCGAGGGGCAACTGGCCAACACTCCGGTGTCGCACTATCAGTTGTTTGATCTGGCCACCGACCCTGACGAGCAGAACGACCTGACGGCCGACCGCCCAGAGCTGGCCAGTCAGCTCGCGAATCGGCTCACTGAACTGATCGCTGCTGGTCGCAGCCGACCGACTCACGTGCGGCCTGGCGGTCCTGCAGATTGATCTGCTCCGCTGGCTCTCGATTTCCTCAGGGCGTCTGCCCCCCAGGGCCAGCTCCGATCTGCTCTGCATGACACCACCCAGCCCAGCCTCGGCGCAGCTGACCAATGTAGGTGTGCTCGCCCTGCCACTGTGGAAATACGAATGCCTGGTGCCCCAATCGGGCGACAGTGGACTGTTCATCGAACAGGAAGGGGTTCGCGGGGTTTTTCAACTGGACGGCGGCGTTCTGAAATATTTTGAAGCCTGTGGGGTGCACACTATCGCCGCGACTGTTTCGTGTTCGATCAGCGGGGGTGCGGTCAATCTACAGCTTGAGGAAACAGTCACGACGACGCCAGCTTCCCTTGCCGAGCGTGAGGACGCGATTACCGCGGTGAGGGAGCCGGCTGCGGCTTTCCCAAAAAACTATACTTCCGTATACTTATAGGCAGATGCATGGACCGGCTCTCTTTCCGAGAAGGCTGTAAGCATGGATTTCATTTGGGATCCACAGAAGGCTACCACCAACAGCCGGAAACACGGAATTTCCTTTGAGGACGCGATTGCGACCTTCCATGACCCGTTTTCCCTGACAGCTTTCGACCCGGATCATTCCGATCAGGAGGATCGATTCGTTACGATGGGGAGAGACACGGTGGGCAGGCTCCTAGTCGTTGTCCACACTGATCGTGGCGAGACGATTCGAATCATTAGTGCCCGAAAGGCTACTCGGCGGGAGCAGGAGGACTATGAAGATGGGACGTTCCCCTGAGCAGCGTGATGAGATGCGGGCTGAATACGACTTCCGGAGCCTCCGGGGCGTTGTCCGCGGCAAGTATGTTGGGGCGACAGCGGAGGGTCAGAGGACAGTCCGCCTCGAGCCGGACGTGGCCGCAGCCTTTCCTGATGAGTTGGCGGTAAACGCGGCGTTACGGCAATTTCTTGCGGAGCATCCGCCGGAAAAAGCCGGCTGACCTGGTTCGCTGCGGGGCCACTACACGCTCAGGAAATCCGGGAAGATCTCACGGCACACCCAATGCCTTCCACTCAAGCTCGCCCACGTCAGCGTTCTGAGCCGGATGCCTGCGTGGTCAATGTGGCGGCCTATCTCTTCACCCCGCTCGACAGGCTTGCTGAGCGACGTGAGGAATTGCGCGGGCTCTGCAAGCGAGGCGGCCTCAAGGGCACGATTCTCCTGAGCCCAGAAGGCATTAATCTGTTCATCGCCGGCGCACGGGAAGGCATTGAGCGGCTGCTTGTGCATCTTCGCAGCGATCCGCTGCTGGCGAACCTGGAGGTAAAAGAGAGCCTCAGTGACCAGCAGCCGTATCGGCGGCTCTTGGTGAAACTGAAAAAGGAAATCATCGCCTTCGGCGTAGCTGGCATCGCCCCCGGTTCCTCCACCTCACCAAAAATTTCGGCAACGCAGCTCAAGGAGTGGCTGGACGAGGGTCGTCCGGTCACCCTGCTCGACACCCGGAACGACTACGAGATTCGGCTGGGCACGTTTCAAAACGCCATGCCAATCGGAGTGGATCACTTTCGCGACTTTCCCACAGCCGTTCGAAAGCTACCCGAGGCCCTGAAAGACCAGCCCATTGTCATGTTCTGCACCGGGGGCATCCGCTGTGAAAAGGCTGGGCCGTTCATGGAACAGGAAGGCTTCCGTGAGGTGTATCAGCTGGATGGCGGCATTCTGAAATATTTTGAAGCCTGTGGGGGCGCACACTATCGCGGCGAATGCTTCGTGTTTGATCGGCGGGTTGCGGTCAATCCGCAGCTCGAAGAAACGGCTACGACGCAGTGCTTCGCCTGCCAGCACCCACTGACGGCCGATGATCAGCAGTCGGCGCACTATGTTTACGGTGTGTCGTGCCCGTATTGCTGGACGCCACCGGCCACGGCGACGCCAGTTTCACTTGCCGAGCGTGAGGCAGCGATTAACGCGGTGACAGAGCCCCTTCCTGGAGCTAGCCCCTCCACCAACGAGCGGCCACTCAATGTGCCGGCAGCCTATGACCGCTGGCGATTACATGATTTTCTCTGCAGCCTGCATCCGCACAGAGGCCGGGAAGAGTGGCTGCACGTCATCCAACAGGGTCTGATTCGTGACCAGCAGGGGCCGTTGACGGCCCAGCAGCCAGTTCGTGGAGGGCAGCGACTGATTCGGCTCGAGTCCAATACGGTCGAGCCGGAGATTCGAGCGACGATCGGGGTTCTTGCCTGGGAAGACGACTATGTTGTCTTCTCCAAGCCGGCCCCGCTGCCGCTGCATCCCTGCGGACGGTTTCATCGCAACAGCATGACCCATATCCTCAGCCTGGCTTTTCCGGGCGAGCGACTTTCACCCGCCCACCGGCTCGACGCAAACACAACTGGTGTGGTGGTCTTCGCGCGAAGCCGTCGGCTGGCGCAACTACTCCAGCGGCAGTTTGAACATGGGGCGGCTGAGAAATCCTACCGTTGTCGTGTCCAGGGCCATCCCCCATGGGATGAAATCGTGTCGAGGCGGCCGATCTCCTCCCAGCCTTCCGACACGGGCTGTCGTGTGATTGACGATCACGCAGGGGATGCTGCCGAGACCCACCTTCGCGTCTTGCGGCGGTTTGCGACGGGAGAAGCCCTGATTGAAGCCAGGCCCCGGACCGGCCGGACCAATCAAATTCGCGTGCACCTCTGGGATCTGGGCCATCCGATTGTTGGCGACCCGGCCTACCTGGAAAACAGACAGCTTGGAACCCGGCAAACCCTCCTGCCCACCGACCCACCCATGTGCCTCCACGCCTGGCGGCTGCAGTTCCAGCTACCGGGTAGCCAAGACGCGGTGGCCTACGAGGCCGATTGCCCACTGTGGGCACAACACGCCTGAAGGCCCGTGAAAACCGTCTGGTAACGGACGATCAACTCCATTTGTACCTGCCAATGAAGACGGCGCGGCAGGCGAAGGGTAAGAAGTGACTGCGTGGGGTGTGGCCAGCCTCGAGGAAACCCGAGCCAGTGTCGGTTGTAGTTTTTTCGGGCTCTTCGGGGATTTTCGTGGGTCGTGGGTCTTTTCCGACGCGTCGGGGCGGTTCCCATGCCATTTCGCCGGACGTTCGCTCCGGTCATCCTGACCTTTACTCACTTGACGGAACCCGCAGCGTCACTCACAGGCAACTGCCACCGCCCGGGAGCCGGCGTCGCAGGAAATTCATCCGCTTTTCCACCGGGAGGGCGAGCCGGCGGGCAATGAGATCCACGAGCTGAAGGTCGCTCTCGGCCGCGAGGCTTGCGCGTGCTGCGCGACGGGCATCAGCCGAGACAGCCGCGGTCCGTCGCCTGCCAGCCGTCTGCTGCGCTGGCTGCCGTTTCGTAGCGATCTTCCTGCGGGGCATTCTTCACTCCTCGTCACAAGCCACCTCGTCACTGCTTGCGAATGACGCGGAGCGTCTGCTCCAGAACCGGGATCACAGCACGATCACGAGCGCGGTCGGCGGCTTTCTTGCTCTTGATGATATCGTCGAGCGATGCGACGAGCACCGGTTGCTCGCCGACAACGTGCCGTGTTGCTCGACTCTTGAGCCCCTTAAATGACCGCACGCCGTGAATCACTGGCATGAAGTCGGCCTGCAGGCCGGTATCGTCGTTGACCATGCGATAGAGCTTCGACACCGGGTAGTACGGTCGCATCACCATCGCAGGCAACCTCTGGGCCACTGTCTTAAGCTTGCGGAGGTTGGTCGGCGTGTCACGAAACATGAAATCGAAGTCGATCGTGGTGACGGGGGCGGCCTGGATTGCCGCCGCTGCATTGCCGATCAGAACCACCTCCGGCTTCGCCTCGGCGAGGGCAGCAAGCAGACTCGAGAGCAGCGGGGTGGCGTTCATTTGAACGATTATAACAGGCTGAAGCCCGCACTCCTTCTGGAGGACCGCTCTCCGAGCCGCCGTGGCAGATCAGAAAACCTGCCCTCCAACAGCATGGAGATCCGGTCATCGGCGAGCGAGTCGGCAATGAACCGGGCCGCGGGAAATTCAGATCGCCGATGGTGCCGCTGAGCAGGACTCCAGCTCCGGGCTCGACGGAGGCCGCCACCTTCACTGGGTGAGGGCGGACGGCAACATCTCCCGAAAATCCCGGGAGAACCACCCGAGCCTCAGTGATGCGGTATTTTTCTGTTAGGTCTGGGAGCAATCTGGCTATCTCCTGTCACCACCGCAGCACGCCGGCCGGCCGAGAAAGTTTTCGTCTCGAAACGATCTGAAAAACACGGGCGAGACTCGGCAACTGAGCGGCAAAAGGCATTTCCCGAACCTGAGACACCATTGGAACAGCGGCAGATTTCCACGGATGTCGCGGTCAGCCTGGCAACGATGCAGCCGCGGCTGTACGGATTTTTGTTCAAACGGCTGGCGAACCGCGACCAGACCCTGGAGATCCTCCAGCGAACCAACCTTGTCATCTGCGAAAAGGCCTCGGATTTTGTCGCCGGCACGAATTTCGACGCCTGGGCCTTCACGATCGCGAGATTTCAACTCATGGCCTGGCGAAAGACCCAGGCCACCAGTCGGTTGGTTTTCACCGACTCGGTCTATGACCTTGTCGATGAGGATGCCACGGCTGAGGCGGAGACTGCCGACGGCAGGGTCGAGGCATTGCAGAAGTGCCTGGCAAAGCTCCGCCCAGAGGATCTGTCACTGATTCAGCAGCGGTACCGCGACTCGCTCTCGATCGCAGCGATCGCGACGTCGCTGAAAAAGTCGGTTGACGCGGTCGGGATGAGACTGTCGCGGGTTCGTCGTCAACTCGGTGATTGCATTCGGTTCAGGATCAGTATCGACGCACGTGACGAGTGGATATCGTGGATAAACCACTGACCAACGCTGAGCGCATTGAACTCGACCTGCTTGTCGATCGGGTGATCGAGCAGATGCTCGATCAAGCTGATGTCCGACGTCTCAACGAGCTGTTGCAGACATCCCTTGAGGCGGTCCGGCGATACAACCAGAGCATCGACACACACCGGGCGCTCTGCGAGATATTTCCCACCGGCATGCTTGAAGAGACCCTCCTCCGCGAGGCCGAATCGCAGGTACCAGGCACGCTGCTTCTGGCGGGATCATCCAGCGCGTCGCGGCAGGTCGCTTCGTCCCGGCTCACGCTCCTGGCGGTAGCCCTCACTGTCATGGGCCTGGTCAGTGGCATCAGCTACACCATCGGACGACGGGACTCGCAACCGCCAACGAACCCCTTGGCGGACAACTCCCAAGGAACGGGTGTACTGTCGGCGACGTCAGCCGACCGCAGCGGTCATTCAGACAACCCGCCGGACACCGCCGCCGTCCCAGCGGAAGCCACCCTCACCGGCCATGGCATCCTCCGGCAGACCCTCGACATCGTCTGGCCGGACGGACAGCCGCCCCGCCCTGCGGGAAGCCTGCTCCAACCGGGAGAACTTCGCTTTGAGTCCGGCGTCGCCGTCCTCGATTTTTTTTCGGGAGCCACGCTCGTTGTCGCCGGCCCGGCGAGGCTGGAGGTCGTTTCAGACTGGGTTGTCACCGTTCATCAGGGCAGGCTCGAGGCAACGGTTCCGCCCGCCGCCCAGGGCTTTGTCGTCAAGGCTGCTGGCGCCGAGATCATTGATCTCGGCACCCGGTTCGCCCTCGACATCTCCCCGGACAGGGCCCAGGTCGCGGTGCTCGACGGCGAAATCATGCTGCGAACGAAGCAGGCTGCCGACGATCGTCTCGTCACGGGCGACAAAAAAACCCTGCGTGCTGGCCCGGTTCAGCCTGGCTTCATCAATGCGATCCCTCGGCTTGAGGACATCGACTCGCGCGGAGCAAGCAGAATCCGCAGCCTGTTCGAGCGGGCCGGCCGGTTCATCCATGAACTCGCCGCTGATCCCCGGCTGATCGCCTGCTTTTCCACGTTGGCCGAGATTGACGATCGCCGGGTGCGCAACCTCGCCACAACAGGCTACGCCAGCGATGCTCAGCTAATCGGGCCGGTCGAGATCGTACCCGGTCGCTTCCCGGGGCGGTCGAGCGGCCTGCATTTCAGCCGCCCCGGCAGCAGGGTTCGCGTCAAGATCGACGGCTCGTTTACCGCCTACACGTTCGCCTGCTGGGCCAAGATCAACAGCCTCAGGCATACCTACAACGCCCTGTTCCTCGCCGACGGCTATGAAAATGGAGAGCCGCACTGGCAGATCCGCAACGACGGACGGCTGATGTTCTCGGTGATGGTCGATGATCGTCGTGCGGCTGGCACCAAGCGGAGCCCCACAGGATCGCCGAGTGAGACGCGGCGATTCCACCGGGTCTACTTTACAGAGCCGGTCTGGGAATCCTCGATGATTGGCCGCTGGGTCCACATTGCTGCCGTCTACGACCCAGCGTCGCGGCTGGTAACGCAGTACATCGACGGCCTGGAGGTCAGCCATGAAGTGATCACCGATGCGTATTTCATTGACGACCTCCGCATTGGCGCGGCCGAAATCGGCAACTGGGGACAACCCTTTCGAAAAACACCCGATTTCGCGGTTCGGAACCTCGACGGTGTCATCGATGAAATGATCATTTTCGATGCCGCTCTTTCGGCCGCGGAGATCTTCAGCCTTTATGAACAAGGCACTCCCCAATGAAACGACTGCATGCAGTCCAGCACCACACGCTGGGCGGCAAACCGCCTGCGGCCTGCAGGCGAGTGGCGACGCCACCATCAACAAGGACCACACCGGGAACACCCGAAACCGCCGCTGGTTCTTGGGGTTGGCGGTCGCCGCGTCCTGCAGCGTCCGACCTTTTGCAAAGTCTGTTCCGTCTCCTGATTCTCTCCAGCACCGTCACCGCAGGTCAGGCGGCACCCGTCGATTTCACCCGTGACATCCGGCCGATCCTCGAGGAGAACTGCTGGCACTGTCACGGCCCCGATGAGCAGGAGTCGGGGCTGCGGCTCGACCGGCGGGCTGCGATGCTCAGCGGTGGCGACTATGGCCTGCCGACTGTGGCGCCGGGTCATCCGGAAAAAAGCTATCTGATCGAGGTGGTCAACCATGTCGATCCCGACATGGCAATGCCGCCCGATGCGGAGATCCTGCCACTCGACCAGCGGGAGCTGCTGACTCGCTGGATCGTCGAGGGGGCTTTCTGGCCCGGGCAGATGGACGATGCTGCCACCAGTCTGCCGCAGGAGCTTCCCTGGTCGTTTCAGCCTGTTGTGAGGCCGGCGGTTCCGGAGGCTGGCGCCGAATTACCGAATCCGATTGATCGGTTTCTGCAGGCCCGCCTTGAGAAAGAATCGCTGAGTTTCTCCCCGCCGGCCGATCCGGCCACGCTCTTCCGGCGGGCTTCCCTGGTGCTGACCGGACTGCCGCCGACGTCCGAAGAGGTCGCAGCCTTCACCCGGTCGTTCTCAGCGGAACCGGAGAGTGCCTACGAGCAGCTGCTCGATCGGCTCCTCGCCTCGCCCCACTTCGGTGAACGCTGGGCCCAGCACTGGCTCGATGTGATTCGCTGGGCTGAGACGAACGGCTCAGAGAGCAACCTGTATCGCAAGAATGCCTGGGTCTACCGCGACTATGTGATCCGGGCATTCAACGAGGACAAGCCCTACGACCAATTTCTGGTTGAGCAGATCGCCGGCGACACGGTCGGCCAGGGCGACGCGACCGGGTATCTGGTTGCCGGCCCCCACGTGCCCGTTGCCACCGTCGGCCAGGAACCAGCCGCCCGCCGGCAGGCGCGGGCCGACCGAATGGATGAGATCCTCCAGACCGTCGGGGCCTCGGCCCTCGGCGTGACCATCGGCTGCGCCCGCTGCCACAACCACAAGTTCGACCCGATCACCATTCGCGACTACTACGCCCTGACGGCCGTCTTTGCAGACATCGAATTTGGCAGCCGCTTTCCTGAATTTGGCGACGACCATCCCAAGCGGCGGCGAGGCCAGGAACTCTCTCGGGCAATCGCCCGGCAACGTGATCGGCTCCGGGAAGTCGGCCCCTGGCTGGAAGACTGGACCGAATCTGCCGAAATCCATTTTCCCAGCACGACCACCGCCGCCCTGCGGATCACCTTCGAGACGAAGTATGTCCAGCTGGACGAGGTGGAGATCTTCGGGCCCGCCGACCTCGAGAAAAACCTCGCCCTCGCGACGGCCGGCACGACGGTGACGGCGGCCGCGGGCATGGACGTCCTGCAGAAGGAGGTCCGCAAGGTCAACGACGGCGACTATGGAACCGAATCGTGGGCGGCTCGGGTGCCGCAGAGCTCTCTCCGCCAGCCGCAGCTCACCTTCAGCTTCACGGAGCCCCGGACGATCGACAGGATTCGCCTCAGCGGAAACCGGGAGAACTTTCGGGGAACCGACTACCTGACCGATATCAAGCCGTTCCGCCTGCCCCGCTATCGCGTCGAGGTTCAACAGCCGGACGGCAGCTGGGGGCAGGTGGCGTCCTCGGCTGCCGAGCCGCGGCTGAATCGGGACCACCCCGATCGCCGGAAGACGCTGGCGGGCCTGCAGGCTCTGATCAGCCAGTTCAACCGCGAAGGCCCGCGGCCCAGTTTCGTCGGCCGCCTGATCGAGCCGGCACTGACCCGGGTCCTGCACCGTGGCAGTCCGGAAAACCCCCGAGACGAAGTTGCGCCGGCTGCTCCTGCCGCCCTTGCCGGCGACCTCCAGCTGGACCATTCCGCCAGTGGGCCGGCCCGTCGCCGGGCCTTTGCCGCCTGGCTCATCCGGCCGGCCAATCCGCTGCCGGCCCGGGTGTTCGTCAACCGGCTCTGGCACCATGTCTTCGGCCAGGGGCTCGTCACCACCCCCGGCGACTTCGGTGCGGCCGGTGCCGCGGCCAGCCACCCGGAACTCCTCGACTGGCTGGCGGCGGAGTTCGTCGCTCCCGCGCAGCGGCCTGGCGAGGCCGAGCCGCCACAGCCCTGGTCCGTGAAGCACATGCTGCGGCTGCTGCTCACCACCCGGGCCTTTCGCCAGGCCAGCGAGCCGCAGCCGGGGCCGCTGGCTGTCGACGCCGGCAACAGCCTGCTCTGGCGGTTCGCCCCTCGGCGGCTGGAGGCCGAGGTCATCCGGGATTCGATTCTGGCTGCCTCCGGATCGCTCGACCGCCGTCTGGGTGGCCCCAGCTTCCGGATCCACAACGTGAAAAAGCGGTATGCCCAGTGGGAAGTTATCGACAACCGCGGCCCCGATACCTGGCGGCGGATGATCTACCAAGAGCGGATGCGGCGGGTCGACGACTGCATGTTCACCGCGTTTGACTTCCCCGACTGCGGCCAGGTGCGGGCCAAGCGTCCGGTCTCCACCACCCCGCTGCAGGCGCTGAACCTGATGAACAGCCCCTTTGTGATGGAACAGTCGCGGCTGATCGCCGAGCGGGCGGTCGGGGACACGGGCGGAAATCTCGCCGCGGCCAGCGACCGCATCTTCGCCCTGCTGCTCACCCGGCCGCCGCGGCCGGGTGAGCGGGCCGCCGCAAGCGTGGTGACATCTGCCGACGACCTGCCCCTGCTCTGCCGGGCGATCCTCAACTCCAATGTCTTCACTTTTCTCGAGTGAGCCGGCACCACTTCCTCCCACTGAGGTCCGCAGCATGAATCAGCCTGAACACCTTTCTCTTCAAGGCCGCCGGCTGCTTGAGCGGCGTTCGTTTCTCCACACTGCCGGGCTCTCGACGACGAGCCTGGCCCTGTTGCAACTGCTTGCAGCCGACGGTCTGTTGGCCTCCCCGGCAACTGCCGGAGGCACCTCACCGATCCGTCCGGCAATCGATCCCAACACCCCCTACGCGGCACGTCCGCCCCACTTCCCGATGCCGGCCAAGCAGGTGCTGGTGATCTCCTGCCCGGGTGCGGTCAGCCATGTCGACACCTTCGACTACAAGCCGGCGTTGGAAACGTTTCACGGACAAAAGCCGCCCGGCATTCCGGCCGTCACCTTTGAGGGGCCAACCGGCACCATCGCGAAGCCCTTCTGGAAATTCCGGCCCCGCGGAGAAACCGGCAAGATGGTCTCCGACCTGCTTCCCCACCTGGCCGAACAGGCGGACACCTTCTGCTTCATCCACTCGCTGACCACCGAGACCAGCGCTCATCCGCAGGGTGAGAACTTCATCAACACCGGCTTCACGATGGAGGGCTTCCCTTCGTTTGGAGCCTGGCTGACCTACGCCCTCGGGACGGAAAACCAAGACCTGCCGGCATTCGTCGCCATCAATGATCCCCGCGGCCTGGCCCGCAGCGGCAAGAACAACTTCGGCAGCGGCTTCCTGCCGGCCGCCTTTCAGGGCACCGACTTCAACGCCTCGAATCCACCGAAGAATCTCGCCCGGCCCGACACGCTGACGGCGGCTGACGATGCGAAAACCCGCGACCTGCTCCAGCGGCTCAATGCCAGTCACCTGGAAAATCATCCCGGTGATGCCGATTTGGCGGGCCGGATTGCCAGCTATGAACTGGCCGGCAGGATGCAGCTGTCGATCCCCGAGGTAATGAGCCTCGCCGACGAATCGGCCGCGACGCTCGCAGCCTACGGCGTCGAGGGGGGCAGCGACCTTCGCGGGGCATACGCCCGCAACTGTCTGCTGGCCCGGCGGCTGCTGGAACGGGGCGTGCGGGTGGTGCAACTGTTCAACGGCAGCGACCCGTCAGGCGGCAACGGGATCACCAACTGGGACTCTCACAGCAATATTCTCACGACCCATGCCATGCAGGCGGAGATCATGGACCGGCCGACCGCCGCCCTGATTGCCGATTTGCGGCAGCGGGGCATGCTGGAGGACACGCTGGTGGTCTGGGCCACTGAGTTTGGCCGGATGCCCTTCCTGCAGGCCAACGGCACGGGCCGTGACCACAACCCCGATGCCTTCACCTGCTTTCTGACCGGCGCCGGCGTGAAGCAGGGGTTTAGCTACGGCGAGAGTGACGAGTTCGGCTTCAAGGTCGCGGCATGTCCCACCTCGGTGTATGACTTCAACGCGACGCTCCTCCATCTGATGGGCCTCGATCACGAACGGCTCACCTTTTACCACAACGGCCTCGAACGCCGCCTCACAAACGTCCACGGTCACGTCATTCGGGAAGTGCTTTCGTAGCAGCCGCTGCAAACGTCCGCCGCTGCAGCCACCGGTGAACGAGGTTGCCACCGGGCTGCTATCTGTCTGAAACATTGACAACCCGGACGAAGGCGACAGGCGTCCGGCCCGCGGGGCACTCCAGAACGATGTCGTACGGTTGGTCCCGATCAAACACCGCATGCTGAAAAAAGAAGGTCGCCGTACGGATGCCTCCTGTTCCATCCGTTTCGAGGCTCTGCGCAGCCCATCCGTTCGCTGCTGCCAGCCGCACCGCCAAGCGGTCTGCATGATCGTTGAAATAGGTCACCTTGACGGCGACACAGTCGGCTTGCCCTCCGCACCACCGGTCATCGACATCAAAGCCGATCTTTTTCCCGACGCGGGCGACGCAGTCATAGTCCATTCCCTGATGAACCATCCACATCCGGCAGGCATGGGGCAGCCGGACAGCGGGCTGCGTGGCATGGGTTTTATCGTCCCGCTGGTACAGCCACCGCTCAAAGTTCTTGACCGGCAGGGGATGACGCCACGCCTGCTGCGGTTTAGTTTCGCTCCCGTCGATTGCCTCGCGCAGGTAGCCCGCCAGGTAGCTTTCCCGGAGCGCACACCAGACATCCGGCGTATCATTGATCGTTCTTCCCAGGCTCTGCCCAACCCAGACGAACTGCTCGGGAATCAGCGAGAACTCATTGAAGAGCGCATAGTTGCACCGCATCTGCAGCATTCGCAGATTGGCCGTGAAGTACCGGTACGAAAAACTGTCGGTCGTCCGGCCAAATCGACATTCATAAGCCGGAGTGGCCCAGTAGCGTTCGTATTCCTCATTTTCTTCGCCATGAAATCTGCCGTCGCGGAGAACAAGGGCCGCTTCATCAACGACGAGGTAGCCATCTTCATCCAGCTGCTGGCCGATCATCGGGTCGGGAATGTGATAAAGGTACATTTCAACGAACCCCCTCCGGATGCCGAAGCCGAGCTTGTAGCCATGGTCGCTATCCCCTCCCATGAAGACCTTGTGCTCGACGCCCCGGAAGGCCTTTGCCCAGGTGTCGAGACGCTCCACCACATGGGGAACGGTGTCCGGATCGACACCTTCCGGGCCAATTCCCTCATCCCCGAAACTCGGTGAAGCGTATCCCACATAGGCGGCTCGCAGGGCGGCCATTCTCGGGATCCCGCTGTCCCCAAACCGTTCGACGAGCCGTCGATACCGACAGTGATATTCCGGATGGGAGATGTCATAGTTGGTCACCCGCGGCCGCGTCCCTTCCCTTTCGCTTCTGATCGGAATGGTATGGTTGGCGAGCCACTCCGGGGCGAATTCCCGGGCGGAGCAGAGCAGTCGGACTGTCACCGCATACCCAAGCGATTCAGCCTCCTCCACCCGCAGCCGGAGGAGGTCGAATGCATAATGCCCTTCCTCGGGCTCAAGTTGCCTCCACCGGATCCAGAGAGCGACAGTGGGGTTGATGGGAAGGTTGAGCGGCGTGAGGAACCCATGCATTGACTTGTGGAGATCAAAGCTCCGCTTGACTGCAACCAGACCGCTATCCGCGGGCTCCACCCGAGGTGGAAGTGACCAATCCCAGCCGTCGATGACATCTGCATCAGCCCGCCACTTCCCGGGCCGAATCTGCCCCAGTGGCGTCTGCCGGTATGCCGGCCAGTTCGCGTAGTCAGCGGACAATTCCTCGCCCCGCAGCGCCGCCGACGAAGCGAACATGCCCGCCCCCACCAACAGCACAAGCAACACCGCGACGTGAACAGCCCGAGGATCGGTTGTGCCGCCGCGGAATGCGGCAGCAGCGAGTCCCGAAACCCTCCGGCGTTTTCGGGTGGTGCCCAGGTGGGTTGTTTGTTGCCCGCAGCCGCGGGCAAGGGCCACGGAGGGCTTTTTCCACGGACAGCTAGCGACCGGCTCGCGGACGTTGAACGGGGGCATCCGGCACCTCGATGGTGAGCGAGTGCCCCGATCGCTCCGGGAGATCGACTTCGAGGCTGTACGTTTCAAAAAGCGGCTTTCCCAGCGGGTTTTCGTCGAACGTCCCCCGGCTGATTTCCTGCCGGAACGGCACACCGTCGAATCCATCAACCATGAACCGATAGCGGCCAGCCCCAGGGCTTCGCCCCGTGCTCGTATCAAAATGCCCATCGCGGATGGCTGCGAATCCCGGGGCACCCCGCATTGCTTCGTTCCCTGCGGGCACGAACGTAATTCGGCCGACCGAGACCGATTGGCCGCGGAAGGTTACCTGACCGGTGACGTCAAAGCGATCCGGTCCCCTCGTGCAGCCGCTTAGCATCACAAGAGAACATCCGATCCCGATGCCAACCATGTGGCCATATTTGCTCACGGCAGTTGCTTCCCTTTCGTCGCAGCTTTTCACGGGAACCACCCGTATTTTTTTGGGGAGTGCCCAATCCGAAAGAGGGCATGGACGGCCTTTTCCACGGACAGCTAGTTCTGAAAAACTTCCCCACCATTTCGCGTCGCCCTGCCAACATGGACGTTCATCGAAATTCCCTCATTCACGAAGCGGACGGCCCCATCCCCCATGACAAAGTGACCACCACCGGGATGGTTGCTTCCCCACCCTAACGAGTTCCATTTCTCGTTGTTGGTCAGCGAGCCGCCCGCCTCAAGCAGATTCATCGTCTCGTTGATCGGATTCGACAGATGAATGTGCCGAGCTGCGTTGACACACCCCACAAAATTTTTGGAGTACCCAGCCAAGAAGCTCCTGGTGCCAAAAATACTTTTTGTTCCGACGCCGTTCCAGGAAATTTCACCGAGGAGATAGGTCGCTGAAAGCCCATCGGTGACGTCCTTGAAATTCACTCCCAAAGGCGACTTGTTCGCCGCCCCCGTCTGCGGCTGGCAGCTGAATATCCCATTGGTCGCCAACAGGAGATGAGCCTCATTGTGACGATTCGGATCTTTGATGCCAGGAAATGAGGCCCATGCTGACCAGGGAATGAAACCACCGGTCACCCCCATGTAGTGCGTGGTCTTCCCCGCCCAGGAAGCGCCCTGGTTCGCAGCATTATCGTCAGACTGCCGGCGATCGGCTTCCGCCGGATTGCTCGGGCAGGAGAGGCCACTGAGGCTCGAACTCGCGGTCAATGCTTGAGTGGGGTCACTGTTCGTCGTCGCGCCGGCGATATTCCGATCGATCTGATCGTAGAGCGACTGTTCCTCAATCATTGGCAGGATCTCAACGATCCACGAGAGCCCGGCACCCGCCGGCCCACTCGGCCAAACGTCCGCTGCCTGAAATGCCTTGGGGAACGAATCGCGGTTGGCACTGGCATAGTTGTGAACCGCGAGCCCCAACTGCTTCAAGTTGTTCGTACAGGCGACACGACGAGCGGCCTCACGGGCCTGCTGCACCGCGGGCAGCAGGAGCCCAACCAACACTCCAATGATGGCGATGACAACCAGCAGTTCGATGAGTGTGAAACCGTATTGTTTTCCGCGGAACGACATGAAAAGCCCCTCAAAAACAGGTGTCGAAAGAATCTGAGATCGAAATCGGATGGGTCGGCGGGTCTCCGCGACGGAACAGTCCCAAAGTGTATAGGCTGGTCAACTTTGACCTAACAAAAATCTGGACGATTCAGTGCGCTAGCTGTCCGTGGAAAAAGGGATCCATGGCCCTTGCCCGCGAATGCGGGCGACAGGCAGCCCACTTGAGCAACTCCCGAAAACGCCGAGGGTTTTCGGGGTTGCAGGTCGCCGCATCCGAGCGGCGGCAGAATTTATCCACAGTCTGCTAGGGTGTGGCGAAATGGCGTGGGAAAACCCTGATGCGTCGGAAAAGACCCGCGACCCACGAAAATCCCCGATGGACCTTCCACAGTCTGCTAGCAGATCCGGGGCAGCTGCTCGCCGATCGGCAGCGGGATGATGCGGCTGCCGCCGATGGCCGTCCGCAGCACCACGCGGCCGGCATGGTCGCCGGTGACGCGGCCGAGGGCGACCGCCCGCCGGCCGTGTTCGTGCTGCCGCATCGCCGCCAGCACGTCCGCGATGCTCGCAGCCGGCACCACCGCCAACAGTTTGCCTTCGTTGGCCACCTGTAGCGGATCAAGCCCGAGCAGTTCACAGGCATGGGCCACCGGCGGGGCCACCGGAATGGCTGCCTCGTCAATCTCAATGCCAAGGTCAGTGACCGCCGCAAGTTCATTGAGACTAGCCGCCACACCGCCCCGGGTCGGATCCCGCAGCAGCCGCAGCTGCGGGCAGACCGAGAGCATGTCGGCCACCAGGGTGTGCAAGGCGGCTGAGTCACTGGCAATCTCAGCCTCAAAGCCGAGTCCTTCCCGCACACTCATGATCGCCATGCCGTGGTCGGCAATCGTGCCGCTGAGCAGCATCAAATCCCCCGGCTCGACTGCCTCCGCTGATAGCGACACGCCGGCCGGTACCACGCCGATGCCGGCGGTGTTGATCACCAGCCCGTCGCCCCGGCCCCGTTCAACCACCTTGGT
>Ga0209986_10000995_pt1 | contig 27622 bp, 25 predicted proteins | sample BlataG_FD_183168 | JGI IMG/M metagenome (GOLD analysis project Ga0209986, IMG submission 183168) | Deep subsurface microbial communities from Black Sea to uncover new lineages of life (NeLLi) - Black_00105 metaG (SPAdes) (version 2) | ecosystem: Environmental > Aquatic > Marine > Oceanic >...
GGCGGCCAAGGCTATTGCTACGCGGATAGACCGGCAAGCCCCTGATTTGGGGCTGGTGGAGCCGTTCATCCAGGCGTTCGAGGAGATGCGTGCGGTCGCCGGACCGTTGGCGGTCCTGATGGTACCCGGTCATGCCGGTCAATTCGCCGGTGAGGTATTGCAGCGTCGAGCACTCCGTGCCGGTTCCGGCCTCACCTTCAACGTCAAGGATGTTGCCAGGTATCCGTTCCAGCCGCGGGCGATGACCACCTACGACGGCAGAGGACCGGAACCACCACGAGACGTTAGTGATCTGCGCGACTGGCCCGGGCGCGTGGGACCGATGATCGCCCGGTTCGACGAATTGGCGGGCGATATTTCAAAGGACCCGAAACGGGACGATCCGGAGGTCACCGTGGCGTATCATCGGCAGGTGATGGTGTTACTCGGAGCACTGGAGACCCTGTACGGGGGGCGCGACAAGCTCTCCGACAGCGATCGCAACCTTCTGGATGCCTTCTTCGCCCATTATGACGGAAGAGTCGTCGGGAAACGGACAACAGCAGAAATGGGTCCAGGGGTTGAGCCCACGAGGGTTCGAGAGCCCGAGAAACCGGCCGAGCCGGCACCCGCCGAAGTGACGCCCATTAAAGTCGGATATGAAAAGGGCAAAGTTCCGGAAGCTCCTGCGGCGCAAGAGGTTAGGAAACCGAGCATCCCAGGATATGCACCACTTCGCACCACCAGTGGAGAGTCCATCTCGCCGCCGCCCGAAGCCGCGGCTACTGACCTACAAGGGATGCGCAACGAGCTACTACGAATACTTAAGCTCCTGCGAACAAAGGACTTGACGCGTGATTCCTGGGAGCGGATCGAGCGACGACAACGCCTTTTGAAGCGGTTGATCTCAGAGGAATGGGAGCGTCGGGGCGGGGTCCCGACTACAGCCGCCGGGCAGCCGGAACATCCGCAGCCGAAACCAACGAGACCGGCCAGCGAAGTGGCGATGGAGTTTCAGAGGCCGGTCGAAGAGAAGGCGGAAGGCGCAAGGCGGAAGGATGAAATCGAAAGGCCGACTCGTCGGGTGGGCTTGGGACAGGCACAGCAGGACGTGCTGGATATTCACGCTCGCCATGCGGATGTGATCACCGGCGCCGAGCCCGACGCATTTGTCCGGGCTCCAGAGGAAGCAGGGGAGTCGCCTTACCGGGCAGGATATACCTTCAGTAATACAGCCGAGGGTAGATCCGCAGCCAACGAGCTTCGAGAGCGCCTGCCTTTGAACCTCGTCAACCAGGTGCGGATCCAGAAACCGGGTGACGCGCGGCGGCCTGACGGGCTGGATGTGATGGCGGACATCGGCACGGACGCGATGGCCCGTGCGATCGAGGACTTCGGTGGGCGTGGCAAGAGGGATGTAATCGAGCGGACGGCTGCGTTTGTGGAAGCGAACCCCGAACTCTTCACGCCGGAGGACGTCCACGCCGTACGGCGGTACCGCCAGACGGAGCACGCGCCGGAGACGGCGGCTGGAGCGATGAAGGGCCGGCCACAGGTAATACGCGGCGAGGACCTGGCCGTCGGCGATCGGGTGGAGATCGCCGGTGAGCTCCACGAGGTAGTTGACATTGATCCGGACACGCGTTCGGTGATCCTCAAGGACGGAGACACCATCGAGGTCCAGCCCGATGAGCCGATTGCGATTGACCGGGGAACGCTCAGAGATGCCACAGGAGAGCCTACAGGGCCGGCGGGGGTGCAAAGACCCATAATCCGCGAACCGGGTGCAGAGCCGTTGCGAGAGCCTGCGGAACCGGCCCCTGAGCCGAGCGTCTCTACGGCGAAAGAGTATGCAGTGATCGCCAACGATCTCCCCTCGCTTAGAAAGGCACTCGGCCGGGCACAGGCGAAGTTGGACGCCGGGGCTGACGCGGAAATATGGCGGCCGCGGGTGATATGGCTACGCGATCGGGTGGACACGTTCACCCGGGACATCGAAGCGGCGAAAAAACGGGCTATGGAGGCGGCACCTGCCGAAAAAAAAGGTATACTTGAGGCAGAGGAGCCCGCCGGTGTCGAACCAACCGAGCCAACCCGAGAGCCCGTCGAACCGTCTCCCACCAGACCCCGTGTTCACCCCCGGGAGCTACGCCCAGAGGCTGGTGGACTACTGGAAGGCGTACCGCCCGAACGACTACAGGTACCTCCTGGAGGAAGGGCTCGCGGAGGAGTCGTTCAGGGGGCAGGGGAAGCGGGCGCTAGACCTTCAGAGCCGATTGACACAGGACGGCCTGGACGAATCCCAGATCTCGGAGATCGTGGCAGACCAGGTGTTCCCGCCGAGCGAAGAGGAGCAGCCGGACCTCCTGAGCCCACCGCCGAGCCCACAGAACGACCTGAGCGTCCTGGAGCAGGAAGAGGAGAGCCAAGAGGAATTGAGCCCAGAAGAAGAGGAGAGCCTGCTGGCTTTCCTGAGCCGGTTTCGGGAGAAGCCCCCGCCCGTAAACAAGCAGAAGCCGCCTCCCCCACCGGGAGCGACTACATCATCGGGCCCGACGAAGTCGTCTTTCCCCGAGGGGAGAAAACCCGCGTCCGAGCCAACTTCGCCGCCATCCGTCTCGCCCGAGAGCTGATCGAAAGCGGGCGACTCGCCACACCCGAAGAGAAAGCAATCCTCGTCCAGTACAGCGGCTGGGGAACCGTGCGGGCGATCTGGTCCGGCGAGTACCCCTACACGGAAACCGAGAAGGAGTGGCAGCCGCTCTATAAGGAAATGGTCGAGCTGCTCAGCCCCGAAGAAATGGAAGCTGCGAGGGGGGCACAGCTTAACGCGATGTTCACGTCGCCGGCGATCATCCGGCAGATGTACCGGGCTGTTGAAGAGATGGGATTCCAAGGCGGTGCGGTGCTCGAGCCCGCGATGGGTATCGGGCACTTCTTCGGTGTCATGCCGGCGGAGATGCGTGCAGCGTCTCGGCGGGTCGGCGTTGAACTCGAACCGCTCAGCGCCGAAATAGCGAAAATCCTCTACCCCGAGAGCGACGTGCGCGTGTCGGGGTTCGAACAAACTCGCCTCCCCAGGGACTACTTCGACCTCGTGATAAGTAACGTGCCATTCGGTGCTTACGGGGTTGTCGATGCGCGGTATCCGGATTTTCTGACTGAGCGAATCCACGACTACTTCTTCGCGCGGTCGGTTGATCTGACCCGCCCCGGCGGGCTCGTCATTTTCATCACGAGCAGCGGCACACTGAACAAACGAGAGACCCGCGTCCGACGACACCTGGCGAAAACCGCAGACTTTCTGGGAGCGATCCGGCTCAATCAGGAATCGCTACCCGGTACGAAGGTCACCGCTGACATCATCTTCCTGCGTAAGCGATCGGAAGACGCCGACGTCGCGGGAGAGCCCTGGACTGAGGCCGTGCCGATGACAGTGTCGTTCCCCGATGAAGGGCGAGACGTGTCTCGGTACGTCAATGAATACTTCGCCAAGCATCCAGAGATGGTCCTGGGCAAGATTCAGGCGGGGAGTCAGTACGGCCGCGGCGAGGGTAAGGGCGATACCGTCGTTGTTCCCAGCGAGGACAGCCTCACGCTCGCGCAAGCGATAGACAAACTGCCGAAGGCGATCATTTCGGAGCGTGGGGATCCCGCCGCGGTTCTACCGGAGGATCCCGTCGACCTGGTGCCGGCACCTGACAATCTCCCGCAGAGTGCTTACGCGCTGCATGAGGGGCGGATCAAGCAGGTCGATTCTGAAGGGAACCTGGTTGCCGTCGAGGCGGACATCCTCGCGGCACCCGGTGGCAAGGGAAAGATCGAGCGGCTCAAGGAGATGATCGGCTTGCGCGATACAGTGCTGACACTCCAACGAGCGATGCTCACCGAGGGGACTACCGATGAGGTGATCTGGGCGCTCCAGCAGAAACTCAACAAGCAGTACGACGCCTTGGTGAAACTCCACGGGACCTTCATCCACGGGCCCCGGCGTAGTCTCCGCGATGCTTTGGAGGGGGACGAGTTTTCATGTGCGGTTCTGAAGGGGCTGGAAAACTGGTGGCCGGAAAAAGCTACCCCTGCGTTCATGCGACGTAAAGGTGAAAAGCCCACGAAGGGGCTGGCCACGAAGGCCGACATCTTCTCGGAACGCGTGCTGACCCCGTTCGCGCCGGTCACGCGAGCCGACAGCTTGGATGACGCGGTAAAGATTTCCCTCAACGAGAAGGCGGCGCTGGATTTCGACCGGATCGGCGAGCTCGTGGGCATGGCGCCGCAGGAGGTCATTTCGGAGCTGCTCCATACTCGGCAAGTGTTCCGGGCTCCGGAGGGCAGGTACGTGGTCCGCGACGAGTACCTGTCGGGCTATGTACGCGACAAACTGGAGCAGGCGGAAGCGGGCAACGAGATCGAAGCCGGTCGTTACGATGCGAACATCGAGGAACTTCGCAACGTGCTGCCGCCGGACCTGGGGCCCGAGGACATCAAGGTGCGGCTCGGTGCCGACTGGTTGCCTCCCGCGACGGTCGAAGCCTTCGTGGCGGACATTTTCCAGGAAGCCGGGGCGGCGCGGACGCGATTAACCATCACGTATACCGCAGAGACGGGCCGGTGGTACGTCAAGGATCCCCACGGTGTTCGGATGGATGAGGCCGCGCGTGCCCAATGGGGCACCGCCGGAATGAGCCACGAGAAGATCGTCGAGGCTGCGCTCAACCTGAAGCTGCCGACGATCTACAAGAGGGTACTTGATCCCGTAACGGGGGAGGAGCGCCGGATCCGCGATGAAGAGGAAACCGAATCCGTGCACGGCAAGATCGAAGCCATGCAGGACCGGTTTCAGAAGTGGATATGGGAAAGTGCCGAACGGGTCGATGACCTGGTCCCTGCGTACAACCGGCGATTCAACGGCTACGCGCCGCGGGAGTGGTCCGGCGAGCACCTGACGTTTCCGGGTATGAGCCCGCAGTGGCGGAAGCAGTTCCGGGCGTACCAGAAAGCCGGCGTCTCGCACATCATCATCAATAAGAACGTCCTCCTCTACATGCACGTCGGCAGCGGGAAAACGGCGATCATGGTTGCGGCCGCGATGGAGCTCAAGCGGCTCAAGATCGCCCGTAAGTCGCTGATCGTGGTGCAGACCAAGACCTTCGAGCAGTTCCCGCGCGAGGCGCAGGACATGTATCCTGCGGCCAAGATCATCTCCCTGGCACCCGAGGACATGAGCCCGGCGAAACGGAGAGAATCGCTGGCTAAGATTGCCTTCGGTGATTGGGACATCGTGATCCTTTCCCACGAGACCATGAAGCGGATCCCGATCAGCGAACAAACGGTGCAGGCCTATTTCGACGAGAAGATCGGCGAGTTGCGATCGGCACAAGCCTCGTTAGACCCGAAGGAGGACAGGCGGGGTGTACGCGACCTCGAAACGACGATCAAGAACTACCAGAAAAGGCTCGCACAACGGCTGGCCGCGATTAAAAAAGACAAGACGGCACTGTCGTTCGAAGAGCTCGGGATTGACTACGTTTTCTACGACGAATCGCAGGCGCTCAAAAACCTGGCGTACGTGACGAGCATGAACAGGGTCAAGGGCCTGGGTGCGGCGGGTGGGAATCAGATTACCGACGACGCCGAGATGAAGGCCCGGTGGATTGTGCAGCGAAACAACGGTCGCGGGCTGGTGTTTTCCTCCGGCACGCCGGTAGCGAACAGCCTGGTCGAGCTCTACACGGTGATGAAGTACCTGATTCGGCCGGATTTGCAGCGTCTTGGAATTGAGAACCTCGATAGTTGGGCTCGGGTGTTCACCACGATCGAGGAAAAGATGGACAAGGCCGTCGAGGGCGTCTACCGGCCCATGACGAGAATGCGGGCCTACCAGAATGTCCCCGAGTTGCTGCGTCTCTTCTGGTCGTTCGCCGACATCGTGACCGAGAAGGAGCTCGTCGAGAAATACGGTGTAAAGCTGCCACTGGTTAGGGAGAACAGCAAGGGCGAGCGCGACTGGGAAACCGTCATCATCCCGGAGAGCGACGAGCTCCGCCGGCACATGGCTCGCGTCGGCAAACTGACCGAGTGGATTCGAGACAACTGGCACAAGGCGAAAGAGCAGGGGATCACGTTCCTCAAGGTCGTGGACCAGATGAAGAAGGGGGCTCTCGACCTGCGGCTGGTGAGCGAGAGCGCCGAGGTCATCCAGCAAAACAAGGTCGGTGTGGCCGTCGAGAAGATCGCCCACCTATGGCGGAAGTACCGGGCCGGGTCGGATGATATACCGCAGCACCTGCGCGGGCAGGACGTCGGCAAGGGACTTACGCAGATCGTTTTCTTGCATCAGGGGCTTGTGACGCCGACTGAGTGGGGCTTCCTGCTTGTGGACGAGTTCATTGGCAAGTTGACCGAGGCCGGGATCCCCAGGGACGAGATCGCGTTTATCAACAACTGGGAAGGGAAGAAGGCCCAAGCCCTCTTCGACCGGGTCAACGCGGGCAAGATTCGGGTAGTGATCGGCTCGAGCCAGAAACTCGGCGTCGGTGTGAACGTTCACAAGCTGCTCGTTGCGGCACACCTGCTCGACCCACCGTATCGGCCCGACCAGGTTCGGCAGGGGCGAGGGCGCATCGTGCGTCCGGGGAACCTCAACGAACAGGTTGAGCTGTACCGCTACGTTGCCGAGGGGAGCGGAGACGAGTGGCTGTACAATATCGTATTCATGAAGGCGCTGGGCCTGGACCGGCTGCTCCAGGGCGATCTCAGCGCCCGGGAGATCGAGGACGTGGACCCGGAGACGATGACCTTCGGCACGGCGTTCGCGCTTGCATCCAACAACCCGATCATCAAGGAGTTCCAGGACCAGGAGCAGGCCGTCCGGAAACTGGAGTATCGCCTGGCGGGTTTCGAGCGATTGCAACGGCGTCAAGAGTACGCACTGGCGACTGCACGGGACACGCTACGGACATATCGAGAGCGGACCAGACTCATCCAGCAATTCAATCAACGCCGGGGAGATCCCGGCAAGTTCAACATGACCGTCGGCGCCGAGAGCTACGACAAGCCTGGGGAGGCGGGGAAAGCCATCCTGCTGCGGCTGTCGCGCGAAGAAGGGGTCGAGGTTTCGAGGGTAAAAGGATTCGAGGTCGAGATCGGGAAGGTCGGCGCGGTTGCATTGACGGCGGAACGTGCCAAGGCCGTCGAGGAGGTCAAGTGGTTTCTTCGGCTGGACTTCGGGGAAGCTGGGCGGGCACTAGAACACAGCTTGGCTGTTGGTGACGCCACGTCCGCTGTCGGCATGGCTCAGGGGCTCTGGAACCGGTACGCCGTGCGACCGGCGGCCGAGCTGCAAAGCGTTAAGAACCAGGCCGACGACGCGGAGGAGAAAATCGCGTCGCTAGAAAAGCTGTCGGGGGCTCAGTTCCCCGAGGCTGAGAAGCTGGAGACCGCCCGGACAAAGCTGGCCGACCTGCAGGAGCGGATGCACGCACTGTCCGAGGAGCACGTTAAGGAGCGAGCAAAACAAGCAAGGGTTCAAGGGGTTGAGGGTTCGAGGGTTGAGGAGGCGAAGGGTGTAGCTGAGCCCGGTGCCGGACGATTCGTAGGCGGGCATCTGACGCCGGATCAGGAAGCGTATCTACGCAAGCTGGGGCCGGACAAGCCGGGCTTCGGCTTGGGTGCGATGGCCGACATCCCGGACCCACGCGGCGTGTGGAAGCGGAGCTTCGACGCGTTACGAGAGAAGCTGCTCCACCCGAAAAGCGAGCTCGGCAAGAAGATGAGCAAGCTGTTCGGACGGGGCCTCTACGGTCCGGCCTGGGGTTTGTCGGAAAGAGACTACAAGCTCTTCGAGACGCTGCCCGGTACGCAGCGATTGGCGCACGTGCAAGCGCGCGACCTGGCAAAGCAGATCGAGCAGCGAGCCGCCAAGCTCGACAGGCTACTCGGCGGGGAAGGGCTCGAAGCCGCCAATCAAGCGCTCGCTAACGTGTTCGACGGCAAGGAACCGCCCAATACCTTGGATCCGGATCTGCGCAAAGTCTACGAGGTGACGATGGAGCGGGTCAACGAGATCACCGACCGATGGGAAAGCATGCCCTGGCTGCACCAGTACGCCGACGCGTGGGGCTTGCGAAACCTTGCGGAGATCATCCGGCTCCGCCGGGAAGGGAAGGGCGGCTGGCTGCGTCGAGTTTTCCACCCCGAGAAACCCAAGCCGCTGCGAGAAGGCCAAAAGAACGAGCGTTACTACGCGCTCCGCCCGCGGTTGCGCACCGGCCTTTTCAAGCTGCGTCGAGCCGACTTGGGCTCCGAGCTCGAGCTCTGGACGCTGGAGCACGCAGACGGGACGGCGACGCAGTACCCGGATCCCGACCTGGCCGAGGAAGCATGGATCAAGGAACAGGATGCACAGCTCAAGCGCTTCGGCGTCGACGCAGAGGAGTACCGAGCCGGCCAGGTCGAACTGGCGCCCGGGGTTGCCGAGGCGCTTGGCCGGATCAAGCTGCTCGATCCTTTCGGTGAGGAGAACATCATCAACCGGGAGCCGATCAAGGACGTCCGCATACGGATCGCTCGTACGCTGGAGGACTGGGCGCTAAACGTGCAGATTCTCGAGGTGTATTATCAAATGGCCGAGCTGCACGGACGCATCGACGAACCGGGCCCCGAAGAGGGACTGCCAGAGCACGTGCAGATACCCGACCATGCGATCTTCGGTCCTTTGGCGGGCAAGTGGGTCCCGGAGCCGGTTGCGTACAACGTGCTCGCACTGAACAAGGTGAAAACGGGCTTTCTGGATCAGATCTGGAATGTCTTTAACTACGCATGGAAGTCGGCGCACGTTGTCTGGTCGCCCCGCACCTGGATGAACAACCTCTGGGGCCTGCACTTCTCGTACATGCTGGACGGGCTGCATCCGATATTGCACAAGAAGTGGTTTGTCGAGGCACACAAGCAGTTCCGCGATCGCGGGCCCGACTGGCAACGCCTCATGAAGCAAAACGTGATCAACGTAGGCTGGTCATATGAGGTGTGGGAGCAGCTTGATACTTACCTGAAGGAGCCTCGCGCCACGGTCAGCCGGGCATTCTTGAAGTGGTTCAACTGGGCGAAGGTGGCGAATAATAGGATGGGTTCATGGTACGATTACCCCGACCAGGTGAGCAAGCTGGCGGCGTATCTCAAACACCGCTACCAGGACGGCATGAGTCACGACGCGGCATTGCACGAAGTCGACAGCTGGTACCCCAACTTCGCTCGCCCCGGCAACTACGCCGCTTGGGCCCGGAAAAGTCCGCTCGGCGTCTCCTTCATCATGTTCTCGGAGCAGTACGTGAAGATCGGGATTCGGGCGGCGCGCGACCGGCCGGCGAGGCTGCTCTTCCTCTGGATGCTTCCGAAGCTGATCGAAAAGGTCGCGATGGTCGCCTTGGGCATCACGGCCGCCGAGTTGCTCGTTATCAACGCCGATCGCCGGCGAAACCGGAAGGGCATTCTGGACGGCCCGCTGGGGTGGATGACTGATGCGGTCAACCAGTGGTTCCAGCCGATTATGCCGTGGAGAAGCCGCGACGGGAAGTTACAGTGGTTTGATCTGCGCTGGAAGTTCCCCTTGGCTGATGAGTTCCGCGTCGAAAGCGGTGAGGGCGGGATTGGTGTGCCGTTCATCTTCAACACGCCGTTCACCGAGCTGCTGTTGAGCAGCGCCGGACACGACACCTACACGGGCTGGGAATTGTGGCACCGCGATGCCACGGCCGACACGAAGCTGGCGGAGTATGTGAAGCACGCCGCCAAAGGGGTGGCCCCCGTGCCGACGCTCGTGGATCGCGGCCTCAGGAAGATGATCGACGCCGCGCGAGACGGGGACAAGTCGTTCGGCAAAGTGTTTATGCAGGAGTTTTTCGGGCTTGCGCCGAAGGAGCCGTGGATCAGGCGTCAGGACATGTTCAACGAAGCCAAGCGGCTGCTCGACGAGAAGCAATACCAGACGTTCCGTGACGTCCTGAACATCTACAACGAACTCTATCGAAGCGAGTGGGACAAACCGATTCGGCCGTCTGCTGTGAGTAAGAGCCTGAGAACACAGAAGAGGGAAGAGCTCCGCAGGGAGCGAGCGAGCGAGAGATGATGGAAGAGGCTGTGGACGATTCGAGTGTGCCCCTGGAGTTGGCGACGCAAGATCAACTGCTTGCGGAGCTCGGGCGCCGGTACACGAACTACGTTTTGGTGACCGAGGTGCCCGGTGATCGGGGAAAAGAGATTCAGAACAATTTGTACTGGTGGGGTGCGATCGCGACTCGCCTCGGGCTCGTAGAGTACGCTCGCGTCATGGTCGTTACGGAAATAACCGAGTACGCGAAAGGCGTGTACCACAAAGATGAGTAACCGGTTCATCCTTCCGCCTTCCGCCTTCCTCCTTCTCCTCGTTGGCTGCCAGGCCGTTGGACTGAAAGCCGATCGGGATCTCCGGCAGACCACCGACGTGAACACCGACGTCGAGCAGGCGGTGGCGGCCGGCGGGGAGGCCACGGCGATCACGCTGAACTGGGTCAGCCAGGGTGCAGGCCCCGCCGCGACGTTGCTGGCTATCGGGGCTACCTGGCTGATGATCCGAAATCGGCGGGCCGTCGACCGACTCGTACTGGCAATCGAGTTAGAGCATGTCGATGCCGTGAAAAGACGGGTCCGAAGCTACGGCTATAAGGAGCCAAGGTTCCCCTGGATCAGGCATGGAGTGGACGGGGTCGAGCGCGTCATCCGGGCGAGCTTGCGGCGGGTGGTGGAGATCAAGTAAACAAGAAGGGTTCGAGGGTTTGAGGGTTCGAGGGTATAAGGGTAACGGCCCCTCGAACCCTTAACCCCTTGCACCCTCAAACCCTTCTTTTTAACGGCTGATACGGGCTCAATACCCTAGTCTCCAGACGCGGGAAACTAGCAGTCGGGGAAGGTGTCAAGTACCTGGCACTACCGTAGGAAATCACAGGGGAATGCATCGTAACGAAGCTTATAGGACCTTTTTATCTCGGCGAACATGGGTTAGATGAGACGTCAAACCATTCCAGGGTGCCGGTCATTGTGAGTGTCACTTCGGTGAAAAGAAACCGCAACACGACAAACGCGTCGTACACGTTTGGTGCTATGGAAGTTCCTACAATGGTGACTTGGATCCTTGATTCGCCGTCGAACACAGGAAACTCGCCGAACTCGGACGTCGGCCGAAAGTTGATAGTAAAACTGGTGGCTAAGATGCCGTGATCTACGGTTACGGGTCTCGAAGGCCACGGTTCCTGCGTGATCGGTTCGTAGAAAGTAAAGTAGCAATCGGGCCGGTTGTCGAGGACGGCCAGCAGGAAATAGTGCTCCCCGATGAGTACCTGTCCGGGATCGAACGTTCCATCGAAACGCCAGAGTCCGTCCCATTGAGTTACTTCCTGGTTGGCGGAGGGCTCTTCCGGCTGTGAATCACTTGCCGAGCCCGCTGGATCTTCTACATCAGTCCAGGGCGGACCTTGTTCTCCGGGGATGGTCTGTGCCGGCGGGTTCTCGTCAACTCTGAGATCTGAGCCGCAACCGCAAAAGAGAGTAAGTGCCGCTGAGACGGCGAGTGCAAATGCGAGACGGTACATGCGAGGCTCCTTTCGACTACCGGCATCGTACCACAAAAAAATCCGATGCAAGAGATATTTTTCCTTGACTTGGGAAGCGCAGGCGGTTAAGGTTATCGGTTGCTGGATGGATAGCCCAGCCAGTGCCACGGCACGGTCGGCTGTGAAAAGGTGTGAAAAGGCCCGCAAAACGGTGACTTTCCTGTGAGTAAAGCTGTGAGCAAACGTCGGTTTCCTAACAACCCGAGGCAGGCCCAGGTTGTCCTGTCGCTTTATAAGGAAAAACTCACACCGGTGGCGCTCTCGATACTGACAGGCACTCACACGCGGACGATTCGGACGTGGCTTAACCTTTTGCGATCGCGAGGCCTGGCGACCAACTACATGTCGTGGACGAATAACGGGAAGGTCTCCATCTGGTATTGCCGCGATCGAATGCGATGGCGGCGTTTACTTGTCCCGAGAGCGAAACAGATTCTCGACGAGTTGAGAAAGCACGGCGTTGGGAGTGGCCGTAAGGCCTCTAGGACCAAGGAGTTGTGTGGCGGGATTGAACTGTGAGTAATGTCCGAGAAGCCAATGCAACGTAACATATATCGTCGGACTGTTCACACACTTCACAGTGCCACCTATTGTCATTAAGTATATAGCATCACCTTAGTAGAAGGTGAAAGTCCGAGCAAAAGGAGCTTTGCAGTGTCACGACTGTTTGAGACGTACATTGAGAAGGTGAACCCCAGCGGCGTCAACCCGCTTACGATCTGTCAGTAAACGAGGTGAAGCGTGGCGGACGGGCGCGATCGCACCGACCGAAACCCCCTGTCGATCAGTTGGCGAGTGTGGATCGGCGCAGCAGCGTTGATCGGTATCTGGCACGCGGCGGACTGGGCGGGTCACACAATCCACTGGTACGTCATGGAAATTGTCTTGCGAAGAATCGGATGACACGGAGAGGGACAAGAATCGAAACGACCGGTTCAGCCACCGTGCCCCCCGGCGCATCGGCCCAGCGGGTAGGCCGCAGGGGACAAGCCGGGCGCCGGGGGGCACAGTCGGCGGAGGAACGTGCTCGGCAACAGGCGATCGCTCCGTTGGCGGCAATCACTGTTAAGCAGGACCGACTGACGCGGATCGGGCCTGATGGGAGTGTTCACGAGTTTCAGATCATCGAGCTGTCGTCGCAAACGGGGCTTGTGTTCCCGATACCGATAGACGTAGCCGCGGGCGTGGCGAACGGAATCCTCGAACTAGTTCCAAAGAATAAACCCCTTCATAGCATGTTCAAGGAGAAGGAGACGACGGAGAAGGTGCCGCTCTGAGGCGGCGCGAGCGCACGCGCTTCGGAAACAAAGGGAAAACCACGATGACGTACTCGTATACGTTGTGCGGGGCGATCGTGGAGATGATAGACGAGAGGGATGAATCATGTTTGTGATCACATCACTGATTCTGGTACTGGGGTTGGCAGCGCCCATCGCGCCGCTTGCCGAGACTTGGAACGCGGAACTGAATTACGAGGAGGCGTACGGATGGGCGCTGGATTTGCCGGGGCCGGGCTGCGATTGCCTGAGCTATCCTATCGCGGGCGACCCACCTGGGGAGGATGAACCACGGGTATATGACGGCTACATTGTAAGCGCGTACGACGAAAATGCGGGCACAATTACGCTGTCACACGAAGAGGAAGGCGATCTCGTTTTCGACTTCCCGTGGTTGTCGGAGTGGCTCGACATCCAGGAAGAATGGGAGATCCTCATATTTCAAGCGCCGCAAGAGGACAAGCCGGAACAGCAGAACTGCGCGGGCGGCTCCTGCGAGTGCGACGGCAAGTGCTCGGCTTGTTGCCCGAAAGGGTATCTGCCGGATTGTAATTGTGTAGGCTCCGGCAAGTGCAAGTGCGTGCTCGCCGCGAAAAAGAACGACGCCGTTCCTTTTTCGTCCTGACTGCGTGAAGCGGAAACCCGATCACTCCGGCGAGAGGGGTGTGCCTGCGATTGAACGAAAAAAGGCACGGTCGGGTAAGAGAAAGGTCACCAGGGACCACACGCAACTAGGTAACCTTTCAGGCGGAGATGATCTCCGTCGAGGCGCGCTCCTCTCGCCGGAGTTTACTGCGAACCACCGTAAACACGAATATGAAAGGGCACAAGAATGGGCAGGAGTAAGCTAAGCCTCGCAAGTCTGGCGGATCTTGACCTCGGGAAAGTAGACGTCGCGTTCAGGGCGACGTTGCAGCACATCTTGGCGGACCTCAAGAACAGGCCGGCCGAGAAGAAGGATCGCTCCATCACGGTGAAGGTGGTGTTCTCGCCGGAAGAGATAACGGCCGGCTCGCTGGACACCGTGTGCGTCTCGTTCGAGATCTCGGCGAAGGTGCCGGGCCTGCGGAGCAGAATGTACAGCATGTTGGCCGGCAAGGACGGCCTTACGTTCGACGCAGAAAGCCTGGACGATGCCAAGCAGTTGACATTCGAGCCGCCCGATAAGCAGGTTCATAGAAAGAAGGGAGATCAGTGAACCTGTGGGACGTAGCGAGGGTCTGCCACGAGGCCAATCGAGCGTACTGCAAGGCGTTGGGAGACCACTCACAAGAGGAGTGGCAGGCAGCGTCAGACTCGCTACGAGAATCGGTCATCGCCGGGGTGAAGTTTTTCAAAGCCAATCCGGGGGTGAGTGACGGTGAGATTCACGAGGCGTGGCAAAAGCGATCATCTTCCAGAGTCCGCGATCCACTTTTGTTGGAGATGGAATCGAATGGCCGGCTCTGCAAGGTGCCGGGGGCGAAGGAACAGCCGGACATGCGTCCGTTCGCCGAGCTGCCGTTTGAGGAGCGACTGAAATACTGTTTGTTTCGTGTGATTTGTGGAGTCCTGGTCCGGGATGACTGCAGCCCAGGGGCGGATGACGAATAAGGACAACGCATAGGAGAGCCTGAACATGTTGACAGCAGAAGCGGTTATGGAAATCAGGAAGATCATGGAGGACGGACAGAGCACAGAAATCCTTCTGCCAGCCCTCGATCCCGGTGTTTATTACACCCATGTGCGGGGGGCGGGCGGCCAACCACTCGAAAAACACGTGTCCCCGTTGGGGCAACGAGTGTACCAAGCGGACTCCGTTGCCGACCTTGTGCTCGCAATGCAACTATTCGGCAAGTCCGCCCCGGAGGCGGACAGTTGGTTCATCGCGGTCGGTCACGGCGGCGTTGTGGCCGTGGCGAACGATTGTGGGGTGGACCCGCGGTTGCGGCATGAAGTGCGTTTTTCTCTTTGCCGAAGCGGGCAGTTTGCCGAGATCGAGAAGCTGGCAGTGAGCCGCGAGGGGACTGAGACCAAGGACTTGTTCGGCTTCATACGGTTCCTTCGCGTGAAGTTGGGGGATGCGGTCCCGGCGCCCTTCCTTCAGTCGCTCCGAGAGATGCGTTATTCCTCGACGAGCAAGGGCCGCGCGTCGGTTCATACGGGCGCGGAATCGTTAGGGGCCGAGGTATTGCGCGAAGCGACGCTCGGAGGGGCCGACCCCGATGCCGGTCCGCTGACCGCCTGCCGGATTCCCGACGAAGTGACAATGGACGTCAACGTATACGAAGAGCTGCCAGATGAGGGATACGCCATGGAAGTGAGATGCATCGTCGATGTCCGATTCGAAGAAGCCGGGCCCGCCTTCTCGTTGATCCCCGTCAACGGCGAACTCAGCAGGGCGGAGCGGGATACCAACATCCTTCTCAAAATAGCTGTAGAGAAAGCGTTACAAGGACCCGGGATGGCGGATGTTGGTGTTTTCTGTGGGTCGTGTTTGGCTAAGCATTAGCCGACAGAGGCTGGATGAAGGACCCGAGCGTCTGAGCGTTCGAGGAGTTAAGGCATGGATCGGCGAAGGCAGGGACATGGCTGCGTGTGGGTTCTGCTGGGACTGTTGGGGTTGATGTACTCGCTATCCGGCTGCACCACCCGAAGTTCTCAGTCGTCCGTTTTTAGTGGTCAGTTGTGCGAACGCCCTGCTCGACTGACTCGGGCCTGGCAGTTCCAGACGTGTATGACCGGCCCGTGGACGCGGAGATGGCACCAGGGGTCATGTCCGATCGTTCGTGGCAAACTCTATCCGGATGTCCGGTTCAACGTGCTCGTGCTACCGGCAGCATGTAGGGCGTATGACCTGGATGGGGACCGCGACGTTGACCTGCGTGATCTACAGAGGTTTCAAAATGGACCAGGGTGACTCGGCTCGGATGTTGCGCGAGCTGCTCGATTACGATTTCGACGACGGTGACGGCGGGCGCCGGAGGCTCAGTGATTGGGAACTACGATTCATCAAGGCACTTGAACTGCGCCTCGATCACCAGGGAGCTTTTCTTACGCTGAATCAGCAGGCCAAGCTGGCAGAGATTTGGAAAGCCGTATTCGGGTAGGGCATGCAATGGGCGAAGGCACGGATCGTAGTGTGACGGATGTTTCACCGGCACTGCCGGCCGATCTGGTCGCTTTGCGTTCGGAACTGGAGGAGAAATGGAGAACCATGCTTCAGCAGATGTATGATACTGCTTCGGCGATTGAGTCTATGACCGGCCGGCCCGCCGGGCATGGCATGCCGAGGCTAGTTGATGTTCTGTATACCCTTTCCACGCTACCGCGAGCCGTATTTCTGAAAGAACTCGAAGAGTCGCCAGATTCGGTAATCCGCGTTGTGAAACAGTTGCTGGGTCTTGCGGTGGGTGAGATGGCGTACCGGATAAGGTTGGACGAGGTGACAGAGATGGGAGCGACGCGAATCGAATGGGTGGAGAACCCGGACGGGACACCGGGTAAATCCTGGAATCCGATCGCCGGGTGCACCAAAGTCGGAGAAGGGTGCGAGAACTGCTACGCCGAGCGAATGGCCGTCCGTCTCGCAGGGATGTCCCGCGCCGACCGAGCGAAGGGCCGAGAACCGGGGCGGAAGGAGAAGTACGAATGCGTGGTGACCCCTGGGGGGCAGTGGAATCGGAAGGTTGTCTACGACCCATCGGCCCTTGGGGACCTGGGACGGTGGAAGAATCCGCAGACGATCTTCGTGTGTTCGATGTCGGATCTGTTCCAACCGGGCGTCTCGAAGGACTACATCGGGGACGTGTTCGCGGCGATGATCGCGCAGCCGCAGCACCGTTACATCGTGTTGACCAAGCGGCCGCACCGAATTGCCCTGCTGTTGCATCCGCTGGGGATAGTGCCTACCAGCCTGCCGAACCTCTGGTTCGGTTTCTCCGCTGAGAACCAGGCGACCTTTCACCAGCGGGCAAGATTCCTCCGGTCAGTCTCTTCCTTCGGGTGGAACACCTGTGCGTCGCTGGAGCCGCTGCTGGGGCCGATTCGTTGCGGGGAGGCCTTAACATGGCTCCAGTGGGTCATTGTGGGCTCGGAGACGGGCGTAGGGGCGAGGCGGGCCGACCTGGCGTGGGTCGAGCGGATCGTCGAGGAGTGCCGAGGCGCCGGCGTGTCTTGCTTCGTCAAGCAGGTGGGTACCGTACCCGGGCCCGAAATAGGCAAGCTGCCCAATAGCGTCCAGGTCAGAGAGTGGCCGGAAGGGCTAAGGGTTCAAGGGTCTGGGGCTTCGAGGGTTGGTGAATCCGCAACAGTTGGGAGTCCGAGCGTGCCGAGGGAGAAAACGTCGAAACGAAGCAGCGTTCTCGAGCAGCTTCGGCGAGCGATCAAGGCCGATAAGCAAGGTCCTTACAGGATCGCCCGGATCGTGCGGATGGACGATTCCGAGTTGTATCGCTTCCTGACCGGCGAGCGCGGGTTGCCCTTTTACCGGGCCGAGGCAGTGGCCGAAGCTATCGGAATGGAGATTGTCCTGTTCAAAACTGACGACTGGAGCACTGGTGACTGAGGGCTTGCCATGATCGTGATTCGAGCGACGAAGGTTTCAACGAAGTTGCGGGTTGACCCGTTCACTGAAACGGCCGTGAATACGGTGTACGGAGTCGTGTACGCGCCGTCTATCGTGGTGGTCGAGAAGGACCCGCCCGATCAGGGGACGTTCGAGCAGGGGTTGCACCGGATCAGCGGCCATGTGTTCGCCGTCGATAACGGCGTTGCAGAGACGCTCTTTGCGGTCACGGCGGCAATCGACCTGATCGTTCGGTACACCAACGACGTCGGCGAGAACCGCAAACGGACGTTCAGCGATGTGCTGTTCGCCGGCGAGACGCGGGCGACGGAAGGGTTGCTGCGAGAGCAAGCCCGGCCGGCGCCCGAGGCGATGCTCTTCGGGGTTCCGTTCGTTGTCCACATTCGAAGCGACGAGACGATCGGAGACCATGTGAGCGATGAGCCCGACAATTAAATGGGAATGACAGAGTACCCTATTATCTTCTCCGGCCCGATGGTCCGAGCTCTTCTCGAGCGCCGCAAGGCGCAAGCGCGGCGGTTGGTGAAGCCGCAGCCTGCACATACGCCCGGCGGGAATTGGCATTGGAAGCGCACGAAGCACCGAATGATTATTGGGGATACGCCTGAATTGTTAGCCAAACACATGATGCCATTCTGCCCCTACGGTGTCGCGGGCGACCACCTCTGGGTGCGGGAGACGTGGGGGGTGTTCAGTCGTATCTGTGGTGGCCGTCTAAGCAGTTTTCCTGGGTGTTGGCTAGGTTTGCAGTATCGAGCAAGTGAAGAGCAACCGCTAGAGCCCAAGGAAGATGACAGATACGTGAAGGTATCTAGGGACGACTGGAATCGTTATCGAGAGCCTGGGCTGTGGAAGAAGTGGCAGTCCCCTGTTGCTATGCCCCGGCGGTTCTCGCGCCTCACCGCGGAGCGCAAGACCAACCGGCCGCCTGAGCGGTTGCAAGAGATAAGCCACGCGGACGCGGTTGCTGAGGGCCATGATGCTACGAAAGGAGAGGGCACGCGAACGGCGAACTTCCCATGCGAGCAAGGCCTATTCCGCACGTTCTGGAACAATCGCTACGGGCATCGCGGCCACGGCTGGGATGTGAATGACTGGGTATGGGTGCCTGATTTCGAGGTCATTGATGGGTAGCTCGCGTAGATCGTCACTCCGCAATCGGGAGTCTTCAGACGCTATGCTCTCCGTCTCGGAGGCAGCGGCGCGGCTGCAGATCTGCTACACGACGGTCCGGCGATGGTGTCTGTCGGGGCAGTTGGAGTGTGTGAGACTCAATAGCGGGCGGATTGTTTTGCCGGTTAGGGCACTTGGGGCCGGTGCCGAGATGGCTCGCATGCAGCGCAAGATCGACCGGCTGCTGGATAGCCTAAAGACCTTGCAGGCTCGCGTGGACCGGTTGACGAAGGAGATGGGCACGGCTCGCACCCTGCGTGGGCGGGAGTGTTTCATTTCCAATCTCTGCGAGCTCGGTTTTCTGAAAAACGCAGCCGAGGAGGCATGGGATAAGATGGCCGGGGTTGGCGAATCCGCAATCGTCAATCCGCAATCCGCAATACCGGGAGGGAGTGCGTGATGCCGGAGCTGCTTGAACGGCGAATGCTCGAGGCCGTCGTGAAGGACGATCACGGGGGACTTGACGGCCTCGCTAACGACGATCACCCGCAGTACATCAAGGATGCTGAGTTTACGGCTGCGGAGGAAGTACTAGTTGGTACTGGGGACGGGACGTTCGGACAAGTGACATTGGCCGCTTCTCAGTTCTTGGCTAAGAAGGCTGCTGGTGCAGCGACCAACGTGACGGCTGCTGAAGCGAGAACAATCCTCAATGTCGCCGATGGTGCGGACGTTACCGGGGCTAATCCACCGCAGGCACACGAGGGCTCCCACGATCCTGAAGATGGTTCTGACAAACTCGACTGTGCTGCTCCTGTGGATATTGGAACGGCGAATGCCGAGGGTGACGCACACTCATTTGCCAGAAGCAATCACGTTCACAAGATTCCCAACAAGTGGCGGACGCGGACGTTCAACATCGAAATACCTCTGCCCGATGCGGCTGACGGTTTTCTGGTTCACTGGTTTCCTAAAGCGTCAACCTTGGTAGCCATACACACCGACACAGAAGCTGCTACGAGTGTGACCTTCAATATGTACGAACGTCCGACCTCGGATTCATGGTCGGGCGGTGTCAAGGTTGATGCCTCTGATCACGTGGCCACGACCGGCTTTCTCGATATGGACTTGGACAACAACACCGGCATGGCGGCGGATAGCTGTCTGATCTTTGTAGCCTCTGCGGTATCCGGTTCACCGGGGAATATGCGTGTTTGGGGAGAGTACCTAGTAGACTAATGGCGTTGAAATTGGAAACCTACTGCTCTGTTGAATCCGGCACGTTCGGTGCCTTCGGAAACACGAAGAACGGCCCGACGATTGTACTGGACCCGGCACCGCCTTACGAGAACGCCACCCGTACTATTGCCTGCATGAAAGCACTTTTGGGTAAGTCTGTTACTACCCGTGCGTTTGCTGAAGGACTCAACGACTATATCCCTGCGTTCTACGTTCGATTCTCCAACATTGATCCTGACCCCTTTGGTTTCGCAGTGATCCAAGGCGGTGTCACGGACACGCATCTGTCACTGTCCCTCAACAATGGAAAGCTGGAAGTACGTGACGCAGACTTCAACGTGGTAGCCACGAGTGCTGCGGTGCACTTCACGAATAATACGTGGCATCTAGTCGAACCGCTTTTCACGTTCGGCGACCCCGGTGACATGGTGATTCACGTTGACAAGATAGAAGCGGTTACCGCAACCGCTGAGAAGTTCGATTGTGGGGCGGGAACTGAATTGTATCTGAAGCTCAGCGGCCAAGGCGGCACACCTATAAGTTACACTAACGTGTGGTTCTGGTCCCCATACATCTACAGCGGTGCGTCAAGTGTCGATGACTTTGTTGGTCCTTACGGCGAATTGGAGTTTCGTCAAGACGAGAATACTGCGACACCCGATATCGGTGACGACTTGGACACGGGCACCTGGCAAGACATCATGGAGAGCCCGTTCAACGACGCCAATACCGCGACGTACACGGGGGTGGGCGACCGTGGGGTAATGACGACGGACGGTGGTGGCGCGGCTCCTGCCGGGCCACATGGGGATGCTCGCCTCGATGCTGATGACGAGATTCTCGGTGCTACGTGGTTGTGGCGGTACACTGGTGCGTATGTCTACGGTTGTTATGGCAAGACGCCGTTCGGTGATCCCGGTGTGGACAACACGACCACGACAGGGGCGTTCCCTGAGACGACGATCAAGAAATATGTACTCGTTGTCAGCGATGATGCCGGAGACGTGCCAACGAGGGATGATTATGCTCAACTTGGATGGGAAGGTCGCTGGGGGGCCCGAAAAGACGTACCGGAGATGCTGGACTGTGTGTGCACGTTGTTCTTTAAGCTGGCACCACCGGCCTATCGCGGCCTTACGTTGGGTTCCGGTTTTGCCGGTAGAGGAAGCGATCGAAACATACTTGTAGGATGATGGGAGTAGCGAGATGTCCTTCTCTTAGACAAGGAGTCAAACAGTGACGCAAGACGCAGACGTTGGTTCGGATGACCGGACCTTGGGCCTGATGATGGAGTTTGAGCGATCGGGACACCGCTACGCGTACCTTTCTCCGCTGGACATCACGGCGATTGAGGAGGGAGGTTCGGTGGGCGGGAAGCCGACCTCGCGATTGATGGTCATGCGAGCGGGTGCCACGTATTCTGTCGACGTGCTGGGCAAGGCACGGCACGTTGCGGAGCGGGTCCACGAAGGCCGGAAGGCGGCGGCGGACTCGTTTGCCTATGCGCTGCTGAGCGACGAGGGTAAATCGACGCTGGAGACGCGGCTTCGAGACGCGATCGTCAAGAAAGTGGAACAGACACTGACCGATCGAGTGAAGGACGAGACCGAGCGGATCCTCCCCAAGGCGGTGGCGCTGGAACTCGTCCGACTGGAGACCGGGCCGGTCCAGGATCCGGTCCAGGATCCGGCCCCGGAGCCGGAACCGCCGACCGAGACACCCAAGGATGTGCCGGACAAGCGGCGCAAGCGAAGAGATTGACATAGGTCATCGCCCCGCACCCAAATCCTAACCAGGGCCTGTGGTCTACGCACGGGCGAGATCATGCCTGTGGTTCAATTTGGGTGCGGGAATCCGCTGCGGAGGAAGGGGAATCGGCAATCCGAAATCCTCAATCCGCATTGCGTTGATCGGCGTGCGGGCGGCCAGCACGTCCACGAGCAGAGCGTGTCGCCGTCCAAACGCGGTTGACTGAGAAAAGAGGGGCGTTTTTGGGGGGATGATTATAGTGTCGGTGTGCGCGAGCGGGAGTAGCGGAGTTGGCATGATGATGGTCTATGAGCAAAACGTCAGACAGCGATGGCGAGCGTTGCTACTGTCGATCAAGGCGAAACTGGAAGCGGTGGATGCGGGGATATCGACAATCGAGCAGGAGTTTCTCCCCTTTGTCGTCATGCCGGATGGTCGGACATTTTCGGATCATGTACTCCCGCAGATTGAGTCGATCGCGTCAACGGGCAAGATGCCGAAACTGTTGACGGCAGGATAGAAGGGTTGGGGGGTGTTAATGCTGTTCGGTAGCCTGTTCGCCGGTATCGGCGGCCTTGACCTCGGCCTTGAACGGGCTGGGATGAAGTGTCGGTGGCAGGTTGAGATTGACGACTACTGCCGGAAGGTGCTTGCAAAACACTGGCCCGACGTAGAGCGGTTCGGCGATGTCCGAGATTGCGGTAAGCACAACCTCGCCCCAGTTGACCTTGTTTGCGGGGGATTCCCCTGTCAGCCCGTCTCGTGCGCGGGGAAACGGCAAGGCGAGTCCGATGAGCGATGGCTGTGGCCCGAGTTCGCCCGTGTTGTTTGCGAAGTTAGGCCCCGATGGGTGCTGGCTGAAAATGTGCCGGGATTGCTGTCAGTGGATGCTGGACGGGTCTTCGGAGGAATACTGCGAGACTTGGCCGCGCTCGGGTACGATGCAGAATGGGACTGCGTATCGGCGGCGTCCGTTGGAGCACCGCACATGCGTAACCGAGTGTTCATCTTGGCCCACCCCTACCGTGGGGGACAGCAAGAGCGCTCGCAATGCGACTGCGAATCGGCGCTCGATTCCTCCGACCGGGATTCATGCGGGCACTACGCTCACCGATGCCGTGACAATGTGGCCAACGATGACGGCTTGGGATGCTCGAACATTCAAGGGCTGGGAAGGTCGCTGGGGGGCCCGAAAAAATGTGCCACTAGCAGGGCATACGAGCGCCCCATCTTTAGGGCAGACCATTGGGAACCCGCAAGCGAGTGGAGCATTGAACCCAACGTGGGTCGAGTGGCTGATGGGGTTTGCGCTCGGGTGGACCGACTTAGAACCCTCGGGAATGCAGTAGTGCCGCAGGTTGCGGAGTTCGTAGGACGGATGATAGCCAAGGCTGATGGCCAAAAAGCCGATCAAGCGACACAAGCGTAGCCGGGCGGCGCTGAAGAAGAGCAAGGCCGCGGCGCCGGAACTGCCGGCGTACCTGCGGCGCTCGGATGCCGGGCCGCTTCTGGTTGTCGGGCACTGGGCTCGGCGCGATATCCAGGACGAGAAGCTTGATCTGGATCCGGCACTGGCGGTCCTCGGCCCGCGGTTTGCGAAAATGGCGGCTACGGCGAAGGATGCCAAGCTCGCGTGGCTGGTTGGTCTCATGAAAACCCTGCACAGGATGGCCCTGGACCGGCGCCGAACAGATCAGGAGCACGTCGCCGAGGTGCTCAAGTGCCAGGTGCAGCAGAATCTCGCGGAAGCACAGATAGCAGCGAATTCCGAGTCGAAGGGCATCGCGGACACGCACCCAGGGGACTTCGGCGGTGAACATACCGAGGATCATTAGACCGAAGGGTAGGCGAGTCGGAGCGGCCAGGGGCCCGCAATCGGAAGACCAAGAGATCGAGGCGGGGCTGTGTCACCCGCGACAAGGGTCTGCCGGCTTTGTCCGGTTCTGTTATCAGCACATCAAGGTCGAGGACGCGGAAACCAAGCAAGCGGTGCCTTTCGTACTGTTCCCGGGACAAAGACGGATCGTCGAGGACCTCGTCGCCGGACGGTGGCTCCTCCAGCTCAAGGGGAGACAGCTCGGTTTCACCACGCAGTGGGCGGCGTACATCCTGTACCGGATCATCTACGCACGGTCATTCCGAGTAGCGGTGATTTTCCAGGAGCGGGCCTACGCGGAGGAGTTTCTGGTCAAGCTCAAGTACATGTATGACCGCCTGCCGACGTGGTTTCAGCCGGAGGTCACAAGGGACAACACGAAGATGCTCGAGTTCGGGTCGACGCGGTACGTTAGGGCAATGGTAGGGTCGGACAAAGCGGCCCGGTCGACCACGGGGGACCTGGTGCTCTATGACGAGGCAAGCCGAATCCCGCGGTTTGCCGCGAGCCTGGCGGCGGCTCAACCGGCGCTCGAGGCCAGCAAGGGGCAGATTGGGGTCCTCACGACCTCCGCCGGGCCCACCGGGGATTTCTATACGCTTTGGCAGGAGACGTACGGCGATCACGGCGAGCGACTGGACGACGACGGCGTTGGGCCTACCGGGTTTAAGCTGTGCTTCCTACACTGGTCTGAGCGTCCTGGGCGCGACCGAGCATGGTACGAAGAGCAGAAGGCCAGGCTCGATCGCATCGGATCGACAGTCGTCAAGCAGGAGTACCCCGACACGCCCGAGGAGGCGTTCGAGTATGCGGCGGGGCGGGTCTATCCGCTTTTCACGAGGGATACCTGCATTGGGGATATCTCGATACCGAGCACGGCCTACCGCTACCGGGCGATCGACTGGGGCGAAACTAAGAGTGCCTACGTAGTTCTCTGGATAGCACACATTCCCGGTCCGCCGGGCTTCCTCGTATCCCCCAAGTGTCCCAACACAATCCGTGAGTTTCTGGGGTACCGCTGGGACGAGGACAGGCCGGGCGAACCGGTCAAACGCGAGGACCACTGCCCGGATGCCGTGCGGTACGCGGTGATCCACTGGTCTTTGACCGGCCTAGTGTACGTGTACCGGGAGATTTACCGGACGGACTCGCTGGCCAAGGGGTGGAACCCGATGCTCGAAATCGAAGAAATACACAAAGCCAGCGGCTGGGTCCTCGCCGAGCCCGAACTTAGGGACATCTGGCGGCCTTCGCGGCGCGGCGAGCTGTATTATGGGACGGTCGCGGACCGGAGCTGGGGTAAGGCGATAGCTCTAATGAACGCCAACGACATCCCGTGTCAGGGCAACAGACCGATTGAGCGCCGGCTCCGAAAGGGTACCACAGGAACGGATAATCCGCTTTCGGAGGTCCAAGAGGGCATTCGGATGGTCTCGGCGGTCATCGACGGGTCGATCGACATAGAAAAAAGGATAAAAGTGTCACGCGAGGGGGCCGCTTTGCGAGTATACTATGAGAGTAGGGTGCAGCGTCGCCTGGTGCCACATACGGTGGGTTTACCTGAAAGACAGCTCCAGCAGATGGCGCGTGACCTGCTGAAGCGACGAAGAAGAAGGGTCTGAGGGGCCGAGGGTTCAAGGGTTCAAGGGAATCGGGCCCGCGCGAGTGATGGAGCGGGTCTTTAGAAAGTAAGGCCGAAATGGGACAGAATAGGCAGTTCGTCGAAGACTGGCGGGAGATTCTGTCGGGAACGATAGATAGCGGGGACGAGTTGTTCTCGTCTCCGATCGCGGTTGGGGACGTAACCGACGACTTAGGCGAACCTTGTGCCGGGCTTCTATGGTACGTCGTTCTCTATTCCACCGTGAATGATGTCAACCTGCGCATGTATACCGCAAGCAAGGTTCCACCATTAGCGGCCTATACGCGTTCCTACGAGGCGAAGTCTACTACGCTGCTGGCGTGTGGTGGTGTGCCCACGTACCGGCAATCTGCCAAACCCGCCGAAAGTGACGTTGGTGAGGCGGTTGCGTTTTCTGTGCAGAGGACCGGCGTGGAGGTTATTGCGGTTAGCCTGTGGGCCCGGCGATACCGCTACGTGTGAGAAGAAGGGTCCAAGGGTCCGAGGGTAAAGCGATGCCACTGAAGAAGGGCATGAGCAAGAAGGTCCGGCAGTCGAACATCGAGGAGATGGTCAAGGCCGGCCACCAGCAGAAACAGGCGGTAGCGGCTGCGTATCGGCAGCAGCGGTCCAGCGCCGCCAAGAAGGCGGCCAAGACGCGGAAGCGGAGACACTAATCCGCGATCGGAAAAGAAAGAGGTAGGCCGGATGCTGGAAATCCTCGGTCAGGCGTCGGACGCTGGATTTGATTTTGGGTCGGTGGGAGCCGGCGGCGCATTCGGTGCCGGTGTGATGCTGGCCCTGCATTGGATGCAGAAGCTTCGCCAGAACGGCAAGCAGGGTGAAGGTTTGATGGGCGATCTTCGGTTTCTCATGGACCGAGCAGAGAACCGGGACGAGCGGATTGTCGAAGGGCTCAATCGACTCACCGAAAGCCAGGCGCGAATGGCCACGCTCCTGGACGTCTTAGTTCAGAAAACATGCCAGGGCGGGCTGGTGAAAGGAGTCAGCAGATCATGAAGTGGCTTTTAGGAATCCTCGTAGCGATGCTGGCACTCCTCGGTCTGAGCGGGTGTGCTTTGAACGTCAAGCCGGGAGAAATCAAGGTTTGCATGAGTGCCGGATTTGTTCCGGAGGCTAAGGGTAAGGAAGGAAAGATCGAGATCACGCTGGCGGACAACATCATGACCTTGGCGGAGACCGCCATCGGGATATGGCAGCCGGCGAAACAGGAGGACCCCGAGAAACCGCCAGAGGACTAAGACCGACAAAACGCGGGCACAAGCGGACTGATCCTTCGCGACGTGCTTCACCACGGTTGGCCTGTGACAGGGGCGAGCCTGGGGCCTTGGGAGACCAAGGTGACCGGCTCGCCCCTTTTTTGTCGGCGTTTCATGAGGAGATTGGAATGCCGAATCGCGATGGTACCGGACCGGCGGGGAAAGGACCGAGAACCGGTAGAGGTTTGGGGACGTGTAAGCCGGTAGCAAGGCCCAAACCGAAACCCAAGAGTAAGCAGAAAAAGGGAAAGTGAGAACGCGGGAAGGGTTCGCGGGTTTGTGAATCCGCAATCCCCAATCCGCAATCGGCAATGGGTAAATGACCGACTCACCTTACAAGAGCGCAGCTAGGGGCTCGCCCCGCGGGATGGGGGCCCATGAAATCGACTGGGCCAAGCCGGACGACGACGAGATCGTTGATTTCGTTTCCATCCAGTACCGGGCGGGTAAGGACCGGCGCCGCCCGTGGGAAGCGGTCTCGATGGAAAACCTGGCGTTCATGGGTGGTGACCAGCACGTTAAGTTTTCGTCTGCGACCCTTGATCTCGCTCGGGAGATCGTCGACGCGGAAGTTCCGGAGGAGTGGAACCAGCAAATTGAGGTCAACACACTCAAGGGGTTTGTGCTGCAGCGCATGGCCTTCCTAGTGGGTGTCCCGATCACCTGGTTCGTGCGTCCCTTCAGCGCCGACGACGATGACGTTTACAGCTCAAAGCTCGGGCAGAAACTCCTCCAGTACCAGTGGGCCGGGGGTGACCCGGGTTTCCAGACGCGCTTCCTCGAAGCGCTTTGGATCATGTTCGGGACGGGTGTGATCTTCGCGCATCCCGTGTGGGATCCTACTCGCGGTGAGCGGACCGTGCATCGGCCGCCCAAGGGAACATCTGAGGAATCCGGGAAGGGCCGCGAGGGCCTTCGTCGCTGGGTGGATCGCATCGCCGGGCGACTACGAAAGAAACCTTCCGACATCCGGCTGGGGTCGGACGGCGCGTACGCCGGCTCCGCCGGCGAAGTGCACGTCGAGTTCGCTACCGGATTTGAGATCACCGAACCGGCCCATTGTCAGAACATCGAGGACGCGGCTTGGCTCATCTACTCGAAGCTGCGAACGATCGAGTCGCTCCGGGAGCGATACGGGTCCGTTGTGGACGACCTCAACCCGGACAACGACTCCGACGTCTTTCAATCCGGGTGGCGCGCCGAGTACGGGGACTTCAGTGAATACAGCAACGAGGGCTCCCCGGAGGATGCACCGGCGGATCATGCGTTCGTTCAT
>Ga0209986_10000996_pt1 | contig 27609 bp, 43 predicted proteins | sample BlataG_FD_183168 | JGI IMG/M metagenome (GOLD analysis project Ga0209986, IMG submission 183168) | Deep subsurface microbial communities from Black Sea to uncover new lineages of life (NeLLi) - Black_00105 metaG (SPAdes) (version 2) | ecosystem: Environmental > Aquatic > Marine > Oceanic >...
TATCTTGATTTTATATCTACCATTGTTCTATTACCTCCTTTCAGTATCCTTTGTAATTCTTCTCTTACTTTATTATATCTTCTTTCAAATGTTTTGTTTATCATCTACTTCTCCTAATTCCTTTTCAATATTATCAAATACTTTCTTTTGCTGCTTCATTCCAAGTGCTTTTAATCCTATAGTAATTATACTTCCTAAAAATATTAATATTAATCCATAAGAAAGTAAACCAATCTTTTCTCTCATTACTATTACTGCAACTAAGCTTGCAAAGAATCCTAATAATGTTATTACTGTTCCACGATACTCATTTTTAATCCTCTGCTGTGGCGTGAGATTGGCAATTCCAACTTTCCAAAGAGTAAAGAACTGTTTCCAGGTTATTTTCTCGCCTGATTTTGTAGTAGGACTCATTTTCCTTTCTCCTTAAATTTTAATCTCATTGATCCTTTTTCTTGACCATATAATAATATCTTTAAATCTTTAGTAACTTTTCTATGATAACCAAGTTGTTTTTTTATTTCAGTGAGATAAACTGCACAAGGACTACAATACTTTCTTCTAAACATTGCTTCTATTTCTCTTTTACAACATTCACATTTTATTGTTTTTTTAACTTCTTTAGTTTCTTTCTTTGTCATCTTCTTTTTCTAAAACCTCTAAGTATGTATCTATCTTTTTATTTATTTCATAGAACTCTTTCATGTATTTGTTATACAATCTTCTAAGTTCTTCTCTTGCATTGCGTATTTTCTTTTCTGGATATTTCATTTTCTTCTCCTATATAAATAAAAATAAAAAAAATAAAAAGTTTAAAATTTCTTTGGGACTTCTTTAGGTTCTGTTACTCTATCTTTGAGATCTCCTTCAATAACATTGTCTAAATCTTTATCTTCCATTTGTTTTTTCTTCACCCATTTTTTGAATGATTCATATTCTTGATTTAAATCAATCTTATCTTCAGTTGCTAATTGTCTTATTCTTCCAGCAACATATAAATCTGTTAATTCTCTTCTATATCTTCTAGACTTTGTTGGAACTAAAAATTCCATTACAGCTATTAAGATTATTATTAATAGAAATAACATTATCAAAAAAGGTATTAATACTTCTAAACTCATTTTTGCACCTCCTTATATTTTATAGATTTCATTTCATACTCCCCAAAGTTTTAGAACTGTAATTACTGTAAATACTGCCACTTTTTCTTTATTCATATTCTAACCAGTCCAAAGTTTTTCTAATTGACCTTAATTCATAAATCAAACTTAAAAGAATTTCAGGAATATAAATAGAATCATCTTCGATTAAAGTGTAAAGGAGTTCTCCTTGTCGTAGTTTTAATCTCTTTTCAATTTCTTCAAATTTATCAATTTTGTCCACCATCTTTGATATGTTAATATATGATAATGATTATTTAAATGTTTTGATAATTAAAAAAAATAAAAAATAAATTAAAATAAATTTTATTTATGCTTCTTCACAAGTAATTGTGGTAGTTATCGGATAATCTCCAGGAATAGCATCTAAATTTGCATCATATATTACATGAAATGTAAATACTTCTGATGATTCTAAAACCTTTATATTATCTACAATTAACTCTGAACTATAACTTGATGTTACTTCATCTCCTACTGTTGAAGGAGTAGTTATTGTACATTTTACATCATGATAACCATCGTTATTTGTTAATATAACATTTCCACTTGTATAAATTCCATTACCTTCATAAGTTAAAGGAGCAGTATTATAAGTTCCAGTTACTGAAACTATCTCCATTTTCTCTTCTGTTCCTCCATCTCCTGCAATATGAATTGTTTTAGTAAAACTCATAGTCATAGCAACATAAATTAATGCACTAACTAACATTACACTGAATAATCCTATCCCTGCAAACATCATTAATTTTTTCTTATTCATTTTTTTATACCTCCTTATAATCAATTAGATTATTCTTTTTCATATTTTTCTTTTATTTTTCTAAGATTTATTTTATTATAACATCTAGGACAAGTTAAATAGTAATCACTATCTCCCTTGTATTCCCATTTATGATTACATTTAGGACAAGTTATAGTTTTCGCCACTTTATTTTATCTTTGAATTTCAGCAAGTTGTATCTCTTGAGGTATAGTAACTTTCTCGTGGTGTTCTAAATTTTCTGTTTTTAACTCAATTATCTCTCCTTTATACTCTAAATTCCTTTTTTCACTATCTATATCAAATTGTTGTGTTGGAACAAAGTATCTATATTCTATTTTTCTCTTGTTATCTTCATCTTCTACATAGCCATAGGCACTTCTTAGGTATATTCCATAAGGTTTCCCATATCTATTCAACAAAGAAATAGCTTCATAGATTCTACCATTACAAAAAGTTCTTTTTCTTCTTCTTTCTACCTCTCCTTTCAATCGCTTGAAACTCAATCCCATATCCCAAGATTTCTTAGGTTTGAGTATAACATAAATCTCTTTCTCTATGCTATTTTTCTTCATTCTATACTCAAACTTTTCCTGAGTTGTATTAAATTTAATTCCCATTATAATTCTCTTGATATATAAGCATTAAAAAACATCTTTTGATTCCATTTTAAAAATATATTTCCTCATTTATATTTATTTCTCTAAGAAACCAATTTTGTTTTTTAATTATCTTTAAAAAATCATCTATATTATATTCCTCATCTTTTTGATATTCTTTTAATCTATTTTGAAATAACTTTAAAAAACCTTCTTTGATTTCTATTAAAGGATATATGTAATTTTCATCATCATATAACTTTATTATTATTGTGTTCTTCATTTTAGTTTTTTAAATCATCATTTATTTGTTTATAGTTTTGATTATATGTTTTGTCTGTTGTAAGATATTTTGTATTGTTTGCTTTTGAACTTCTTACATCTAAGGAATTATTAAAATCTTCTTTTGAGATCCTTATTTTTTTGATTTTTTCAAAATCACAATTAACACAGAAATAAGTATATACTTTATAGTATAAAAATAAAAATCTCTTTTTATAATTTATACTTTCTTTTATATTATTATTATTGCAATTATTACATATCATTTTTTAAGATCTTACATTTACTTTTTTAGGATGATATTTCTTAATATGATTCTCATATTCTTTTAACTTGTGAAAGTTGTGGGAAAGAGATGAATTTAGATAAATAATTTCATTCTCTTAAAATCTCAATTTCAATAGTTTCTCTCAAATCATCGAGTTCATCTGCCCATTTCCTTGCTCTTTCAGATGCTCCTCCTAAAAATTTAAGAAAGTTATCTTTCTCTTTTGGAGTATGAAGATAAAATTTTGTTTTTCTTACTCTCCTAATCCTTGACATTAATCCACTAAGTTCATTATGTGTTTTATATATTCCTTCTCTTATATCTTTCAAAACATCTTGAGAAGTTTCTATTTTTATTTCCTTTTCTCTTGCTTTTTTAAGTGCTTCATTTTTGAATTTTAATTCTTCAAGCTCTTTTTTATCCTCAATTTCTTTTTTCTTAACTCTAACAAGTTCTCTAATCAAATCTTTTTTCTTATCTTCTTTTGGAATATTTTTAAACTCTTTTATTATTTCTTCTCGTTCTTCTTTAGGCAAAGATTTAGTTTCAGAAATTATATGAGGAGAAACAGACTTAGCAAGTTCAGGTTCTTGTTCTGCAAAGTCGCAGTAGTCGAGGGCTGAATTAATCATACCATAACTAATTCCTAATTCCTTAGAAAATTTTTCTTGAGTAATATCTGGACCATATAATTTATACAACCTAACAATCGCTTCATACCTTTCTCCCGTCGGAACATCATCGTTTTGTAAATCAGAAATTAATTGCCTCTTTAATCTTTGAACTTTATCTTTTTTTAATTTAACAATTCTAACAGGAATAGTTTTTAGTTTAGCAAGTTTAAATGCTCTCCATCTTCTCTCACCGTCTATAATACTATAATCTTCATCAATGTCTATAGGAGTTATTAATCCATTACTTAAAATTGATTCTGCTAAGAATTTTAAACTTTCTTCATCAAAAGTTTTTCTTGGTTGTTCTTTATCTGGTTTTATTTTGTTTATTTCAATTTCCATTTTATTAAAATCACTACTCACTATCACTATTTAAATATTTATATGATAATATATTATCATTGTTTTTTAACCCTTCTTAACTCTTCTTAACGTTGAACTCTTCTTATTACCATTCTCATGTTTCCTTAATGCTTTAATCTTCCTAGACAATCCAGCATTAGAACAACTACTACAAAACCTTAGTAAAGGATGTTTTATTTCTTTCTTACATATCACACATTTATATTTCTTCATGTTGTTATAACCTCATCCATTTTTCTTTTATGATCTCTAACTAAACAAATTGGACAGTAATTAACTTTTAATAATTCTTGTTTAGGTATTGCTTCTAAGGTTTTACAATATCTGCAATGGAAATATATGTATTTTATTTTTTTGGATGTCATCTTTGAATATGAAAAGGAAGAAGAAGAAAATAATAATAATTTTCTTCCTTTGTGATTGTTTAAGCTGTTAAAGTAGCTTTCTTTATTTAGTTTGTAAGCTAATCATTGAACTCTTTTTCATCTCCTGTTGGAGGACTTACAAATTTAACTTTCTCTAAAAGATGTTTTCTCTTAAGTTTTGATATTTCTCTATTAAGTTTGTTTCTTCTTCTCTGCATACTATCTAAACTTTCTTCAATATCATTTCCTTTTATAACATCAAAGAGAGTTTGTAGTTGTGAAGTAATATATTCGTTTGAAGTTATTCCCTCGCCAATAGGTCTATTACTTGGACAATCTCCAAACCATTCACATAATACATCATCTAGTATTTCTAATGCTTGCTCTTTCTGTTCTTGTTCCATTTTCTAAAGTTACCTCCTTACAATTATTTTTAAGTTTCATTTTTATCTTCTGTTCTAAACATCTTAAGTTTTTCTTTTGCTTTAGATACATTTAACATAACATCATTTCCTTTAGACACTCTTCTTTTATCAATAATTAAAGATAATCTCTTTAATGCTTTTCCAAACCATTGATTATTACACCAATTATCATTACTTTCAAACTCATATCCTATAAACTCTTTAAATTTATTTGTTAATTCTTTAACTGAAAACCATATTAAACCTTCTTCTTGTTTTGAAATGAAATCCAACACCATTACATCCTTACTTTCTACTTCTTCATCATCTTTTCTTTGATTTATTATTTCTTTTGCTATAATTAACATCTTTTCAAAAACTTCTTCACCAAAAATCCTAGACAAAAGGAATAATGGTAGGAACAACTCTAAATTTCTTCCATAAATGCCAGTATTATTAATTTTATAAAAGATTTCATCTAATTTGATATTTTCTAGTAAAACTCTAGATGATGGTGTATTTAGTGTAGTTAGTGTAGAGTGTGTAGTATATGTATTAAGTGTAGATGAATAATAATCAACAAGGTAGTTATTCCACTTTTTTGATACATTCTCTGACAGATATACACTATACACACTATACACTAAATTTAAATCATTTTTTAATTTTGAGACAATTTCACACTCAGAATAGTCCTCAATTAGCCTAGTTTTCACTGGATGGTCACTTTTCTCCAAAATGATAGATATACACCTATCTTGCAAAACTTCTTCCATTCCCCAGATATTTGCTAGAACTATTGGTCTATATGGTTCAAATTCTTCAACAACCATCTCTTCACCACTTAAAGTCTTCTTTTTCTTTAGTCTCATAATCTTAGTTCCTTTTTTATAAGAAGCATTAAGAAGTTCTCTAATTGAAGACTTTTCTTTACTTGCAACACTCTCAAACTCATCTATGCCTAAAGTTCCAGTAGTTCTAAATAATACTGCTTCTGTAGGTGAAGCCATTAAAATACCATCTTTTGCTAATGTAGTAATTAATTTTAAGGTTCTAGTCTTTCCAGAACCTCTCATAGCATTTAGAAATAGATAAGGATAACTTTGAAATTGTTTATGAAAATAAGTTCCTATTATCCATATAGTTATTAAATCATAATATTCTTCCTTCATATCAATATACTTTTCTAAGGTTTTTTTTATAGTAATAAAACATTCTTCTAATTTTTTAATACCCTCTATATCCCTTTCATTTTCTCCTCTTTTAATTCTTATAATCTCTGCAGCAATATCTTCTTTACTATCACTATCATCCTCTCTTGTTACCATCCTCTTTTAATTCCTCCATTTTTAATCCAATAAAAAATACTCTAATCCTTTTTTGTTTCATTCCAATATCAAGTCCATTAACTAATTCTGTTTTTACATTATAACCTATCTTTTTAAAATCTTTAATTATTTCCTCTTTATGAATCTCAATCTCTTTTACATTTTCCATTATGAATTGTTTTGGTTTAAATTCCTTAATAAATCTAAGAAAATCTAAGTATAAATTATTACGACTATCTCCTTTAAATCCTAATCTTTGACCTGCAGAACTAAACCCCTGACAAGGAGGGCCTCCAATAATAAAATCTACATAACCAATCTCTTTATGAATCTTTTTTTCATTAATATCTTTTACATCTCCTATAAAAACATTTGTATCTGGAAAATTTAATTTAAAACTATGACCAGAATATTTGTTAAAATCATTACACCACAAACATTTTTTACCTAATTTATGAGCACCTACACTAAATCCACCACATCCTGAAAATAATTCCACATAGTCTTTTCCTTTAATATATTTCTTAATAATATACTCTCCCATCTTTGGAGATACTGCCTCTCCTATTTGTCTTTTAATTTCCTGACTTGTTCCTACAAATTTAAAATCTTCTGGAAAGTCTTGTACTCTGGCATAATCTCTTAAACTAAATTCTTTCCCTAATCTATCAACAAAACAACACATAGTAAGAACTGTTGGATAATAATTAGAATAATACCTAACATCATTTTCTCCATGTGTTACATTAACACAAATGACTTCCTTAAATTTATAACCTAAAGATTCATCTTCATCATTGAAATTAAGTAAATCTCTTTTGTTATTAGTAAAATGAAACATATTAGAATCATAAGGATTTATTTTTTCTAGGTTAGTTTCTATTCTTGTATTTTTTCTTACAACTTTATTATCTTTTATTTCATAATTATTAAGAACTTCAGAAACTTTTTTCTTTTTTAATTCAGGGGATGCTTTAATAATCTCTGTATACTTCCTCGCACTGGCAACAGTTGATTTACTAACACCAGTTGCTTTTGCTGTCTTTACTAAAACATCATCTCTTTCTTGTTCTTCAACTGCTGTATGTCCAGAAGTTGGACTTTCACCACTTGTATATTGATTACCTTGAAACTCTTTTGCTCCTCTTCCAACTTCATAAACTTCACTTAAAGTTGCAATAAGAATATATTTTTGTTCTGTAACTAAATGTCTTCTTAGAAGATTATCTTTTATTACATATTCTTTTACTTTATTTTCATCTGATTCATCAATTTCTACAATCTTAACAGGAACTTCGTCTAAACCTAATTCTTTTGCAATATTCCATCTTTGATGTCCACATAGAATAGTATTAGATTTTGTTATGTGTAAGTCTACTTTAATACCATTTTCTATTATATCTTCTTTTAAAGAATCATAGTCATCACCCTTTAAATCATCAAAAAATTCTTTATTAAATTCATAAGGTTTTAGTAGTTCAATTTTCTGATTCATTTTTTAAATATTCCTCCATAGTTAGAAGTAAAGTTTTCCATCTATTAGTTGTATTATCTTTTATTTTTATGTCAATATACTCATGTTCTGATGTGTATCCTCCAGAAGGTTTTGAACCATCTAACACATAATAAATATTTGAATTAATCTTCAAAGAATTAATTAATCCATTATTTTTCATTAATGAATTAAAATCATTTTTAGGTATTCCCACAGTTAATTGCCATTGGATATTTTTACCTAAAGGATTTCTAAAAAAGAGTTTATAAGGTTTATTCATTTTTTCAATAATATCTTTAAATCCTTTTTCCTTAAATTCCTTTATACATATCTGATGACATAAATTATTTTTTAATTCAATTAATTCATTTAAATTGTAGTTTTCAAATTCTTCCATCATCCATGCTCCCCTCTTTTATATTTAACTTTAAGAACTCTACAAGTTGGAATTAAAACATTATTTCCATCTCTAGTTTTAAATTCAATAAAAGAAGCATCCCACCTTATAATCTCAACAAACATTTCAATAGTTCTGTTCCTCTCGTCTAAAAAAGAAATAAATGCAATCTCATTCTCATGCTCATTCTTATCTGCCATTTATAATTTTGTTTTCCATAGTTTAAATATCTTCGTAAGTTATTTAATAGTGGTAAAAAAAAGAAAAAAATAATTAAGTTAAACAGAGCACTCCAGATGTTCTAACAAATATTAAGCTATTGGAATTACTTGATATTTAGTTCCTAAACCAGTTCCTGATCTTTTAACTCTAAATGATTTAAGACCTGGATTACTTTCAAGTATTCCTCTTAACTGTTCCAATACCGAAGCTGGTACTCTATATTCCTCAGCATTAACAACTATGAAGCTAACAGTATAGTCTTCATCCTTTTCTGTATTGTGTCTTGTTTCGGTTTTGAAATCTTGGTTAGTTTGAACACTTTCAAGTTCGGCTATGTTTTTCATTTGCTTTGACTCATAGTCTTTTGCAGTTTCTCCGATTGTTGCCATTTTTGTTTTGTATACCTCCATTATCATTAATTATAATAAAAATAATAAAAGATATTTAAACTTTTCTTTTAACTTAAAAGTAATAATAAAATAATAATAATTAGAATGGTTATCACTAAGTAGTTGGTAAGATTTAGAAAGCTAACTAAAATCTTACCTAGCTACTAGGTGATACTATCTTTTCTTTGCTTTCTTTCTTCCTTTTTTCTTTGCCATTCTTTTTCCCCCAAAATTTAATTAAGTAGGAACTCTGTCATCTCATGTTTCTTTATTTTCTCTAAGGTTGTTAAGTCCTTTTCTCTTCTGTAAACATTCTCAGGTTTCCTTACAGACCTTTGAATAGATTTCTTAATTGAAGATAAGTCTTTGTATTTAACACCAAGAATTAATTTTGTTTTAGGCTTACCCCTTATCTGTGTATAATCTGCAACAGTCTTATCATTTACTTTGACTTTATAAGTTCCAGGATGTTTTGCTTTCTCTAACTTAATGTCATAACTAGAATACTTCTTTAACTCATTTACAAGATCCTGGGCAGACTTTTTTGGTTTTTTAGTGAGTATATCATAGTCAGAAGTTTTTTCTTGTAAATAAACAGGTAATTGTGGATTGACAGCTCTAGCTCCATAAACTACCTGTCCTTTCTTTTGAGCTAAGTTTAAAATAGCACTTCTAATCATTATTTATAATCCCCCAATTAAACCAGCTTCAACTTGAATCAAGCTAGTTCCTACAATGTTTGTTACTCCAAGCTCTGTAATACTCTTTACATTTTGTTTCTTCTTTGCTTGTTTTACATTGGCACTAACTAAAGCTGCTGCTTGAATTGTTGGTATCAAATTCATTATTGCTTTGTATGACATTTTCCTTTTATCTCCCTCTAAGTTTAATTATATTTTAAAAAAAAATAAAAAAAATTATTTACCTGTGATTTGTTGCAAGACTCCACTTTTCAATACAAGATATAACGAGACCATTCCCACTGCCAATGCTGCAAAGATTACTATTAGACTAGCCATAGATCTTCCACCTGCGTTGTCAATGTAACCATCTTTTCCGTAACTGTAAGATATTAGTAATGGATAACTTGAAATATTGTTTGTAAGACTTGTGAACCTAATAGTTTTAACTCCTGTTGAAGTACTTACTCCTTCATCAATAGTATAGTTTGCTGCTGTGTAAACAACATTATCTGTAGCATTATAAACAACTGGTGTACCACTTAACTCTTGTCCATCAAGGTCAATAATTGCATTTAATGCTGGAGCAGTATAAGTTGAGTTGTTATGATAGTAAATAGTAGAAGCATCTCCTACAATCTGTGCTATTGGAAGTATTAGAATAAGTCCTATAAGTATTGCAATAAATACTAAGATTACAGTTCCAAGTTCTGTTTGTGCTTTCTTCATTCTTTTTTTCTTCCCTCCTTAAGATTTGAAAAACAATTTCTTTGTTTGTTCAAATTCGTCGTTAAAAAACCTTGATTTGTCATGAAATACTGATTCTGGTGTGTGTTCTTTTATTGTTAAAACTAAATTTGAAGGTCTTAATATTTTTCTTGAAGTTACTTTCTTTGTTAATTTCTTTTCAAGTTGTTTCCACTTCTTTGCTTTTGCTTCTTTTATTTTTTGTTCTGTTCTTAATTTCTTTTCTTCAGCAGTAGTTTTTTTTGTTACTGCCTGAGCCAGTTTTGTTTTTGCCTTAATCCTTTCTAAGTCTTCATTTACCATTTGAAAAACATATCTCCTCCATTACTTAATGGGATATCATTTCTTCCTTTAAGAAAGATATTCTTTTCTTTTAAAATAGGTCTGTCATTCTTTAGAATATCATTCTTTTGTTTTAATATGTTATGACTACCTGATGACCACATTTCTTGATTATTCTTTTTTCTTATCTTATCTAACTCTACTTTTACTTGTGCTTCTTCTTTTTCTTTATAGTATCTTTCTAGCTCTCTCCTGTTTGAAGACTTCTGTCTTTCTTCTAAAGTCTTTTGAATATTCATCTCTTCTTCTGCTTCTTTAAACCTCTGTTTATGAATAGATTTTTTCTCTGAAAATTTTTTGACCATATCCATTATTGTCATATTAGTTACATGTATTATTACTTTATAAATATCGTTTACTAATTTACAAAGCAAAGATTTTTGCCATTACAAACCCTGAAAGTAATCCTCCTAGTATAAGCATTAAGATAAGTATTGGTGAAGATACAAAACCTGAGAACATTAAAAGGAATACTCCCATCATAAAGAAAGTAATTAAGATTGTCATTCTAAAGTAACCAGCCATTATTGCTATTGCAAATAAAGCTACTGCTATAAATATTTCAGGTGTTCCTGCAAACACTGACATTACCCAGGTTTCTAGTTCTAATGGTGGTATTAAACTCATTTTTTATTTTATTAGGTTATCTTGCACCAAAGTAGTCAAACAAAGACCAAAAAAATCCTACTAATAAACCTCCCATTATTAAAACCGTGACTGCTGACATCCAAAGTAAATTAAATCCCTGCACATATTGAATCACTGACCAAAATGTTGAAATGTATAATGTTCCTACAAATATAATTATTGGTAGAAGTACTAGACTTGTATCATATCCTCTTGCAAACATTCCCACTATTACAGCTGTTCCTGCTAATATAATTAATACTCCTGTAGTGGTATTAAAAAGAAACTTCCAGAATGGAGAAGTTTTTACATTAAAATTTGCCACTGATGAAGAACTTGTTGCATCAGAGGTTATATTGATAGTTAATCCCATATCTTGAAGTATTGGTGATAATCCTACTACATCAATTCCTACAAGAGCTAAGAAAAACATCATTACTGTAAGCATTACCAACCAGGCACCTAGTTTCATGTTGATACCTCCTTGATTATTACAATAGCAAGCATTGCTGCAGTTATAAATGTTAAGAGATGTGGAACTGCAATTCCTCCAAGAACAGCGATAGTAGGAATTAATCCAAGGACTACATCAAACATAAATGTTATTAGGAAGACTACTGTTAAAACAACCAAAGGACTTGTGAACCCAAACTTATAAGATAAGATTCCTATTGTTACAAACATGATTAAGAAGATTATAAGATAACGACCAAAGTTATCTAATCCAAATATTCCTGCATTCATATAAGCTTTTAAGTCTGTTACAAAATTATTAATGCTCCATTGAGTATTACCTGTATTATAAACAATCCATTTGAAAGTTCCATTATGAGAACATTCATCAGTTACAATCCAGTAGTAATCTAAATAAATAGCAGTTTGGTTGGTTGTGTTATAAGTTTTACTTAATTGAGTTCCAGAAATTGTTGAAGTTCCACCAGTAATTATTGTTCCATTCTTTAATCTTAAACTAAATCCATACTGACCTATGTCCCAGTAATCTGAAATTAATTTAAATCCAAAAGAATATTCTGTATCATTTGTCAAAGAGATATTTACAGGAGTAAGATAATAATTCATTCCATCAATACACCTATATGAAATCTGGTCTACTACTCCTCCTCCACCCATATTTATTGTATATGAAGATTGTGTTGGAAAGAAACTTGTTTCAAAAGTTGTATACCCTGCTTTGATTAAAGTAAAATCATGATTATAATTAGGGTCTAGCCAAAAAGTTACAGTTCCAGCTGCTCCTGTAGTTCCAGAACCAATAACTACATCAACTCCTCCAATACTTCTTGTTACATTTATATAAACTCCTTGAAGAATTTGGTCTGCAGAGTTTACTACTTGGATAGTTGTATAACTTCCACTTGCTGTAGGCAATAAAAGAAGAGTTTTATTAAATGAAGAGTTAGTCATATTAATAGTTGAACTCCAGATTCTTTGTGGATAACCTGTTAAAGAATAATGAACAGAAACATTATTTGATATTCCTGTAGAAGGTGCAGAACCTGAAAAACAGAAAGTATAATTTGTTTCTATCTTTGAAGCATTTCCAAAAGTATAAGTTTTATAGTTGCTGTTATTATTTATCCAATAGTTTACAGTCATAGAAGTAATAGTTCCATTGATAACAGATCCAGTGTTCTCGTCTTTGAAACTAAGATTTAAGTATGTGTCATTTACAAATGTTGAATTACATAATCCAAATATTGAAGGATAAACAGTTTGGTTTTTAGTTGTGGTATTGTAAAATGAATGTCCTCCATAAACAGAAGTTAGATTTACTGTCCAGTAAAAAGCATTTGTTTGGTATCTATGAGTAAGATTATAATCTCTATCAGGAATAGGTAAATCTACACTAAATGTAGATAAACTTCCAGAAACAGTCCTGGTTGCAGTATAATTAGTTCCCACACTATCAAAGGCATAGTTTAGTTTTGCTTCGTGAGTAGTATAAATACTTTGGTTATAATTAAGTGTAAGAGTAAAAATTTCTTTGGTAGGTGAATAAGTTTTATTAGCATAAGTTTCTGAATCTAAAGTTACACTAGAACTATAAGTAAACCATTGTTTTTCTGTATTGTTTATATTCCCTGAAGAATCATTACACCAAACATTCACTAGATAACTTCCATCAGTAATTGAAAAATTGTTATTAACTCTATAAATATCTAGAGTACTTGGGAAAGTAGTATAATTAGTTGTGTAATTATCAAATGTAAATATACACCTTGGAGTAGTTGATGAATCCATATTATCTATTACTGTTATCCAAATTCCCAATGGTGCAGGGTAAGTTATATTTAGAGGACGATTTATTAAAACTGCAGGAGGAGTTGTATCTATTCTTAAGTTTCTGCTTGCAGATGCATAACCACAACTGCCATTGGTAATACAAGCTTCATAATTCCATATAAAATTACCTTCTGGAAATGTGATGTTTAATGTACTTGTGTTTATAGCTCCCATTTTAACTTCAGTTTTGTTTCTATGCCAAGTTCCTGTGCTATTATGCCATAAACTCATATTGGTTAAGTTTAAATCACCAACTGAAGCTGTTGCACTAAATGTTATTGTAGCATTTGAAGAGTGTGTATTATCTGCTGGAGAATCTAAAGTTATAGATCCTGAAAAAGGATAACTTAATCCTGCTCCACTATTATAAAGAGTAGATATTTCAGTAGCAGACAAATTCCTATTCCATATTCCAAACTCATCATATTTAATAGCTTGATTATTTGCACCGTCTTTCCAATTTAATAATAACCAATAGTCTGCTCCAAAATCACTTCCATTTTGAGTTCCTGTATATTTTAAGGTTCCATTAAGGTATAAATCTATATGAGTTTTATTTTTAACTAAAGTCATCATAACCCATTTATCATTAGGGTATGTTTGACTTGTTGGTATTTGTTCAGCAACAGCTCCACTACTTCCAATATTATAAGTTAAAGGATTATCAAAAATATAAATTTCATTAAACCCAGATAAAGCTATTTCATTATTATATCCTAATATTCTAGCTGTTGAACTTCCAGTAGACCTATTAAACCAAAGATTTATAGTATATTCAGTTAAAACTCCATGCAGCGATGGTATATTTGTAAAGTTTATAGATTGACTATTACCTGCATAAGAACAATTACCAATTAAACAATCTGCTGTAGAGTTCCATGTTGCACTTAATAAAGTTCCATTATGAGAACCATTGACAGAATTATTAACATGAATACCTGTTCCTTCATCAAAAGTCCAGTAGTCTGAAAGATTATTATTTAAACTAGATTCAAAGGTTACTAAAGAGACTACTGTTGTATTTCTAACTAATGTTCTGTTTATTGTAGCAAATCCACAATTTCCTTCTAAATCACAAGCATAACAATTCCAGACAAAATCTCCATTAGTAATATCTCTTCCCCATTGAGAATTATTAGTAGTTCCAATTAATCCTGTTGTAATATTCTTTGCTTCCCATACTCCTGATTCATTTGTGTATAAACTTATATTTGTTACATTAGCTCCAACAGTTGTTACAGAACAATTAAAAGTTATTGATTGTACTGAAAATAAGGCAACGGTTTCATTAGCAGGAGTATTTAAAGTAACATAACTATTATTAGAATATCCCCATACAGCAATTAAGTCAAAGCCTAATACATCTCCAGTGATAACAGAATTATCGTGTGGATTTCTTGAAGCATTAATTACAAAATTTGATGTACTTACTGGCATAAGCGAGGGTGTATGAACTTCTGTTCTTCTAACATAACTTCCATTAACAAGTATCCAATATGTTTGAGAAGCATTTAATGTAACTGGAGATGAAAAATTATGATAATTATTAACACTAGTTGTTTGAGCTATTATAGATGTACAATTATAATCATGACAAATATATCCATTTGTTTGGATATTAGAACCTAAAGAGCTTTCGAAACCAGTTACAGTAAAATTAAGTGAATTATTGATAGTTATACTCCATCCACCTAAACCATTATAAGATCCTGCAGTCTGGTCAAAATAACTTCCAATAGATACACTTTCAGAATCAGTTCCCCACAAAGCCCATTCATTTAACCATTTTCCCCTAGTCTTTATAATCCAGTCCACTTCTTTCATAGGATTTTTAGAACCTTTAATTATAATATTATAAATTCCTGCATCTACTTCATCTCCAATATTATAAGGAATTAAATCATAAGTATATTCATTATGAATTCCTGTTTTAATTTTATTACAATTAACTTTTTCAGAACCATTTAAATGATATTCTCCTGTAGGATTGCATTGAAATCCATAATCATCTATTTCTTTAACTTTGATATTAGTCTTAATATAAGTCTGGTAAGAATATGGTTGGTTTATTTCAAACCTAATATCTTCAATAAGAACTCCATCTTTTGGCAGGACTATTGTCTGCTCTGCACTGCAGCTTTCTCCACAGTTATCTGTATTGCTTGTAAGTTCTCCATCCCATAATGTAGCACCAAATCCAAAGAAGTTTTTAATAGTAATCTTTCCATACTCTCCTTTCTCTTCAATCTTTTTTATATTATCAAAAGTAAAAGCACTTGCTAAATTTATCAGCAGAATACTTATTACTAGAAACATTAATATCTTTTTCATTAGAGAACAAAACGACTAGTTACTCCTCCTATAACTCCTGAAAAAACTAATAATATCCAGTAAGGAACTGTTCCATCTATAGCCAAACATAATAGTTTAGTTCCATCAGATATGCTTGCAGCATCAGAACAGCTAAGACTTTCTCTTGTTCTTGTAATCTCTGGAGTCATGAAGTTTATCACTAACATTCCTATTACTAATACAATCAAGCTTGTGATTATTGCAATAGGTAAAGTCTGTCCTTTCTTACTGTTCATTTAAAAGTTTGTCAAGATTCTCCCTTATCTTTCTTAGATCATAATATCTTCTTAAAATTTCATTTGACTCTTTATGTTTCTCTTCTAACAATTCAAATTCATCAAAGTTTATATTAATTTTTGGTATCATAAGTTTAACCTCCTGTTAAATTCTTGTAAGTTTATCATTGAAAAATTAATCGTGCTGTAAATATAGCTCCTCCTATAAATAATAATCCTCCAACAAAGTAAAAGAGATTGATGTCCGTTGCTACGCATGCAGCTTTTGTGAAATCACTTATAGTAGCATTGTTACAATTCATTCCAATAATATTTTCACTAGAAGCATTCCTTGCATCATTTGTAAACTGAGAAACAGAAGGTGCTAAGGCAAGAGCTAAGATTATTATTGTTAATGATAACATCAACCCATATATTAATACTGATCCTTTTTTGTTCCACATTATTTCTTGCTCCTTTTCCTGAAATATTGAATCTCTGGAGTTTCTTGAGTTCCTCTTTTTAATCTTCTTTCTTTCTTTTCTACAATAATAAATGGACTAATCTTTGATTTTCTATAACTTGGAGATTTAAGTAAAGAAACTTCTTCTGCTTTTATCTTTTCACCAGATTTTTTTTCTAAGAATCCTGAAGCTCCTAATGTTGTAGAAAGGAACTTGCCTAATTTAAATTCTGCCTGAGCTTTTGTTCCACCACCTAACTTAACTTCTTTTCCAAATCTAAATCCTATTGCCTCTACACTGCTTGGTTTTTCTTTAACTCTTCTTATGGCTTTGGTTACAACAGAACTTAAAGGAAGAGGAAGAGGTATTGTAGGAGTCTTAGGAGTTACAGGTTTAGGTCTTTCTTTTAACTTTTGAAGTAAGGATGTTTTTTGTGCTTGTAGTTCCCTTTGTCTAGATTTTTGAAGACTAACCTGTAGAAGTTTTAATCCTTCTTTTTGTTTTGTTTCTTGAATACTTTTTTGTAGAGGTAATTGTGTTTCTATTTGTCCTAACTTAGTTGCTGTAACAGTTAATGTTTTCTCCTTAGTTTTAGTAAGTTCACCTTGGTCTAACCTTGGAAGACTTAATCCTTTAATTTTTTCAGAAGAAATTATTACAGGAGAAGTTCCAACTAAATCTCTTGAAGGAGTTATAGGAGGTGAAGTATAAAATGTTTCTTCAACAAATCCTTGACCACCTGCAAAGATACTCCTTGTTCCTGCATAAGCACTTCTTAAATTCTCACCAGTTCCCCCAACATAAGATGGTGTTCCAGGAATATCTGTAAGTTTTTCTTCTTCTAATTCAAAAGGTCTTTTAGATTTAGGTTTAGGTTTTGGTTTAACAGAAAGGTCTCCTAAAGCTGCTAATTGTTTATCAGATTTTAGTTGTTGTAATTCAGAAATTGTACTTGTTGTTCTCTCTTCTGTTTCTTTCCTAAGACGATCTCTAATTTCTAACCATGTTTTTTCTTTACTAGGTAACTTAAGAGGTTTACTTTCTTCAAGAAGTTTCATAGGTTTAACTTCTCCCTTCCCCATTACTTTTTGAGCAACTTTTATAAGTTCTAACTTTCTTTCTTCAGACATTACAGTTCCTTTACTAGGTAATTTAGGAGGTTTACTTTCTTCAAGAAGTTTCATAGGTTTAACTTCTCCCTTCCCCATTACTTTTTGAGCAACTTTTATAATTTCTAACTTTCTTTCTTCAGACATTACAGTTCCTTTACTAGGTAATTTAGGTTTTGTTCCTTTAGGTTTAGGTAATCTTGCATCTTTAGTTATAGTAAACCATCCACCCTTTCCAGTATCTACTATGTCTGAAGATAAAACTTCAAGAGGTTCACCTTCACCAATATATCCTTTTGCTTTAGAGGCAATAGGTAACTTTTTAGAAGGAATTAATCTTTTTGATAAAGTAGTTGTATCATAAATTCCTATACTTTCACCAAAGAAAATATCTTCTTCTAATAATTTTATTCCACCTTTCTCTTTTATAGCAGTCAGTTGTTGATATGTTTCTTCAGTTTTTCCTTGCCATTTTAAAGGAGTATATGGTTTTTGATCTAGTGTAAGTTTCATTCTTTCTACTCGTGATATAGCAGATACATATTCTAATTCTTCTTTTCCAGGTAATATTGCTTTTTCTAATTTAACATTTAACAGTCTCATCTCTCCAGTCTTACTTTTTGCTATAACTCTCCCCCCTAGTTTAGCTCCAATAGGTTGATTAATTTGAGTTATTATTGCCTGAGTTCCAGCAGCTTCTCCTTCTACAAAAGTAGATATAACTATTCCAGTTGAAGATGTTTCTATTTTTATTGGTTCTGTTAATCTTATTTGTTGTCTTGCTACTGTTTCAGACCAACCTTTTTCTTTCATAAGTACTCTAATTGTTTTTTCATAAGCTTTTTGGCTACCATAAGGTGTACCTTCATATATAGGTTTAAATCCAAATGTCTTTCTAAAAGCAGTAGTAACTTCCACTTTTTCTCCAGGAACTGATATTGAAGATGAAGAAGTAAGTACTCTTGTTTGTTTAACTATAGTTTCTCCTTCTGAAGAAACATAACCAAACTCAGATACTGGTCTGCTTATTTGAAATGTACTTGGACTTCCTTTGGGTAAAACAACTGAACTTTTAAATAATAAAGGTGTTTTGAAAAACTTAGTTGTTGCTCTATAAGGAATCCTAACTGCTGTTGCTACTTGTTTTCCAAAAAAAGGAAGCATCATAAATGCACCTTCAATTCTTTCTTCTGTTCCAACCCAAGGAGTATCTTTTGGAGCAGTTACTAATGCAGTTCCTGCTATAACAAGTGCATAAGGAGGTGCTATAAAATAAGGAGCAGTTTTAGCAACAGCTCCTCCTATAAACTTTATTCTTTCTTCATTAAGTAAAAAATCAAACTTTCTCTGAGATTCTATTTCCCATGAACCTAATTTTTCTAAGACTCTTTGTTTAATAGAAGGTGTTTTTGAAATAGCTTTTTCACTAGCTACATCCTGAAACTTTTCTGAAGACCAATATCCTTCACTACCTTCAAATACTCCTTCAGGGTATATTTTTGCATAGACTTTACTAGGAACTGTCCCTCCTAGAAATCCTAAAGTTATTATTCCTCCTGCTGCCGAATATCCTGCTATTCTTCTAATATCTTTTACAGGTTCAAAAGTTAATTCTTGTGGTTCTCTATACATGGGGTCATAAACTTCAGGTTGAATTGCACTTGTTCCTGGAGCAGTTGGTGGTTGTGAGATTATTGTAGATTTAGTTGGTATTGTAAAACCAGGAGCAGAGAAACCAAGTTTAGTTTTAATAAATGTTTTATAACTAGGTTCAGAAGGAAGAGAAGGTAAACTTTCACTTGTTGGTGGTTGTGAGATTATTGTAGATTTAGTTGGAGCTGTAAAAGGATTATAAACTTCAGAAGAAGTTGGGACTATTCTATATTCTTCTGGTTTAGTTTCTTTTGTAATTTCAGTTCTTTCAACAACTTGTATTTCTCTTTTAGCTATACCTTCAGGAGTATAACCTGTAGTAACAACTTTAAAACCATAAATCTCTCCCATAATTTTTTCTTTGTCATCTAATGATAAATTTCTTCCTAATCTTTGAGCTTCTTCATTTAATCTTATCTCATATTCTACTTCTCTTGGATCACTTTCAGGAGTATATGTAGTAACACTAGGTTTAATTTTCTTTCTTTCTTCGCTCTTAATTCTTCTTAAATCCTCTCTTCTTAATTTCTGTCTTGTAAATTCATTTATTCTTCTAGCTTCATCTGTTTTTTTTTGTGCAGTGTCTCTTAATAATTGTTGTTTAGCGGCTTCCTGTCTTTCTTTTTCTAATCTTTGTTGTATTTCAAGTTGCTTAATTCTTTCTACTTCTCTTTGTAAGGCAGCTTGTCCTCCACTTCTAAATGCAGCAATCTGTGCTTCTTTTTGAGCAGCAGAACCATATAAATCACTTGCACTAGGTGTTGGAGTTTCTGGTGTAGACATTCCTCCACCACCTGAACCTCCTCTTCCAGAACCTCCTCCTCTAGAACCAGGAGGACGATAAGGGGGAAGATAAGGAGTGAGTACTGTCTCTGGTGGTGTTATTACATCATAAAAATCCCTTTTTGTTGTTGTTGGTACTGAAACCTTTTCAGCAGGGATTGGAGTTATCTTAGTTGTTTCTCTTGCCATTTTAATTTAGTTTACCTACTATTATACATTTATTTTGTGAGTTGCATATCTGGAAGGGTTCATTATTCATAGAACTAGAAATATCATCTAAGGTAGATTTAGAAATTTCAAATCCATTAATATCATATACCTTATCTACATTATTTTGTTCAACTAAGTTTAATATTAATACTACACAAGCTATTATTAACATCACACTTACAATTTTCCAAGTTAGTCTCACTTTAATATTCTCCTTATATCTTTAAGATTTATATTTAAAATATCATCTTCAGAAAGATCTAATTCTTTTAATTTTCTTTTCTTAGGATTCCAGACTGTTTGGTTGTTTGCAGAATTCTTTACTTGATTAAGTACATCTTTTAGCTTCATAAATAATACATGTATTATTACTTTATAAATATCGTTTACGAATGTCTAGTCCAATCTAAATCTGAAAGCCATTTAATCTTAACAGGGAGACCATGTTTCTTAATTGTAATGTCCATCCACTTAGGAAGATCTCTTTTTTGAACTTTCCATCTTTCTAATATAGCTCCTGAAGAATCTAAGACTTTTATCTCCCACAATTCATCAGTGGAACTATAGTCTATCTTCTTGAAACCCATTAACCTCCTCCCCCAGTCATAACTGCATAAATTATAATCCCTATGACTATTGCTCCAATTATCCACTTCATCCAACCACCCATATTTACTTTAGGTTTTATTTGTTCATTCTTCATCCTATTCATAAGTAATCTATATCCTGCTGAGTTTGTTCCAGTAATTAATGACCTATTGTAATTTTCTAGGGGTGAAAATGGTTCAACACTCCAGCTTGGAAGAATTATCATTGGATTGTTTTTCCAGTAAGTAACATAACCTGCAGCTGCTAATCTTGGTATTCCTTCATCCATAAAGGTTTGTTCATCTATTTGAACTTTCTTAAAAGCTATTTGTCCATTCTCATTTATTCTTTGAAGTGTAACATAATTCTTTTTCTTTTGTAATTTTCCAACCTTTGAACCAAATGGTAATCTAAAGACTTTTTCTTTAGGTTTATCCTTACTCTTCTCTTGAATTATTTCTTTCAATTCCTTTATTTCATCTCTTATATCTCCCATATTTTCCTCCTTTTACTGGTCTGGTTTATTAGGATCTCCTCCAGAACTTTCTTCTTTCTGAGTAAACCATCCCTTATTTGATTTCCTTCGTTTAGTTACATCAGCTATATTTTTTGTTTGTGTAGTCCCTTGTCTTACTAAGAATCCTTCTCTTGATAAACTAGTTGCTAAAGTATCTTCTGCTTCTAATTGAAAATAGTTATTGAAGTATTGGTTACCCATTATCATTAAACTTATTCTTGCTAAATCCTTACTCCCCCTTGCTGTATGAACAGGAGTTCCTAATTCATCCATGTCCTTATCTACTCTTAGATTTCCTATTTTAGAAGTATCTTTTGCTTGAACTACATTGAATAAAAATGTATGAACATTATGTTTTTCTTCAGGACTTTGAACATTATCTTTCATAGCTTGTGCTATTTTTAATAATGCTTCTTCATCACTTAATTCTTCTTCTGCCATTATTTATCCTTTTTTGATACTATATTTATTCCTACAAAGACTGAGACTACTGAAAGAAATAAAGTTCCTATTGCTAAGACTAAATTAATAAATAACTTTTCAATACTACTTGTTGAAATATTTATTATTTCAGGTATTAAATATATTGAAATCATAATTACTGTAAATCCTCCACAAATAGCTGCAGCTAATATTAATAAATCTATAAATAAATTTAATATTCCTTTTCTTTTTTCCATTAGTCTATAGCTCCAGAAATTCGTATTGCTCTAAAAAGTGTAGCAAGGAGTCCGAGCCCATAAAACATAAATACTTTCCAGTCTCCTAATCCTGCAACACTAATCCACAAAGCAGCTAGAAGTATTGGTGTGAATAACCAAATAGTTGTATCAATTCCTCCGAGTACAGCAACTATTATTTTTATTACTTTATTCACTTGAAAATCCCCCTCTTATATCTTTGATTACATCTAAAAGAGATTTTCCTGCTACCTTGCAATAGATTATTACAAACAATGCTAGGATTATAAAAAGTACTAATAGATTTGAAAATAAATTGTCTTGCCATGCCACTAGATATTTTCCTCCTTCTTTCTTCTCTTTTGTAATTTATTAGTTATTGTTATTTGATTCATTGTATCCTCTGGGTTCTAAACCCTTGTCTCTGAATATAAAGAGGTTGATACCCATACCTCCTTAAATCTTCGATGATATAATTAGCTCTTTCCATTTCTGTATTATAATCTTTTATTTTATCTTTGAATCTTTCTCTTGCTATCTTCTGCCAATTTTGATTATTTATTAAATCAGGAAACTCTTTTATTACTCCTGCCTTACTCAATTTTAATTCATCAATAGTAACAAACCCAGCAGACTGTCCTGTTCTAAATGTTACAATAACTCCATCAACTCTTACCTCAACTACTTCTGAAGCATATTGAAATATTATTCCTATCATAGTTTACATTGAATCAGCTGTTGCTTTTCTAATAGCTTTAACATCATCATATATTTCTGTTAATGCTTCGCTAATTGTCAAAAGATTTGCAATTTCTCCATCAGATAACTCAGCTTTCCTTGCTTGCTGTGTCGGTAACTCTGGAACTACTATTGTCTTTTCTATCTTTTCCTTCTCTGCCATCTTGTCCTCCAATTTTATTTATTTCTACAAAATCTCCCTTCTTGAAATCTGCTTTCTTTGGGATTATTAAATACTTGATTCCATCCTTTCTTTCTAAAACTTTTCTTATTTCCATTCATTTTCACCCTCCTTAAAGATGATAACCTGTTATAACTAATTAACATCTCTTTATAAATATCGATGATAATAAATTATCAGATTTCTAGAAGTTCTAAGGAACTTTTCACAGAGATATATGCTGCAACCATTAAGACTATTATTCCTATAGCCCAAGTATAAACTGGGTCTCTCATGCCATCTATTCCAAAGAATAAAATATATATTCCTATGAAATATAATCCAAAAGATCCTAAGATTACCAGTGGTGCATCCTTAACATAGAATCCTAATACCATTATTCCTAAAGATATTAGAAGAACTAAAAAATAGAATCCTAAAGTTCCTACAAATCCTGTTGGTGTAACTTCATATTCAAATGTAGCTGCTCCATTATCTGCACCATTAGTGCAGTGGATGTCTCCTTGATAAACACCTAAAGTTGAAGTTTGATTAGAAGATAAATTATATACTGCATAATTACTTGAGATTCCTGTTGTAACTCCACGAACTGCACTTGTTCCATTTGGAAAGTTTATTGAAATTGTACATGTGCAAGTAGTACACTTACTCATATCATTTTCAAAAACAGGAACTTCTAAAACTCCTCCTTTAAATTGTTTGTAAATCAAGGATTCGTCTGCTGAAACTGTAGATATTGTGGCTACTAAAAGGATAACTGCAAAAATCCATATCATTGATTTATTTTTCATCGAAATTCTAGTATGTAACATAACCTCACATATATTCTATTATTAGACAGTGGTATATTTAAATATGTATAATTTCCTGCACATTTACTTGCAGGAACTCCTGTGATATTAATAAAAAATACACCCCATCCTATATTATTACTTGTATCATTCACTGTTACATTTAACCAGTAGATATTAATAGCAGCTAAATGAGTTACATTTGTTATTACTCCTGTCGAGGAATTTATTGTAAAATTAGTTGTTTGATTTAATGTAAACTGATCCACTGCTACATTATCTGTTGCATCTAAATCAAAACTAAAACTTTGGTTTCCTTGTTGAGTTTGATTTGCTAAGTTGGAAAATACAGGAGGAGCAGAATCAATTACAGCAGTTACATTCAAATGCCAAGAAGTCCAATTCACATTATTACTTGTATCATTGATTGTTATATTTAAATGATAAGTTGCGATTGGTAAAGCAGTTATGTTTGTGATATAACCTGAACAATTAATATTAAAATTAGTTGTATCATTAACAGCAAAGCAAGAAAATCCTACTGCATCAGTTGCATTAATATCATAACCTAATGTTTCATTTGCTAACATTGTTTGATTTGTTATATCTGTGAAGTAAGGAAGAGTAATATCTGCTATAGGAACAGTAGTAACATTAAACTGCATTAGAGACCAATTAATATTATTGGAAGTATCATTAACAGTTATATTTAATGTATAATTTGCAAGAGCTAAAGCAGTGATGTTTGCTAAGTAACCACTTGCATTTATTTGAAAGTTAGTTGTATCATTAACAGTGAAGTTACCAAGAGGACTCCAATCACTTGCATTAAGATTAACAGCCTCAACTGCATTTTGCAGATAAGAAACATTTACCATTTGTAAAATATGAGGAGGTAAAGTATCTGAAACATTAACTTGGTATCTAGTCCAATTTATATTATTGGAAGTATCATTGATAGTAATATTTAAATCATAAGTTCCTATGGTTAACTTAGTTAGATTAAACAATCCTCCAGTTGAATTCATTTGAAAGTTAGTTGTATCATTGACTGTGAAGTTATCAAAGGCAATTAAATCTGTTGCTACAAAATTTGTGTCTAAACTATCTACATTGAATTCTAATGTTTCATTGTTTGGTATTGTTGTAAAATAAGGTGGAGCAGAATCAATTACTGCTGTTACATTTACATGCCATAAACTCCAGTTAAGATTATTTGAACTATCATTAATTGTTATGTTTAAATAATGTCCTCCAAGACCTAAAGCAGTTTGATTAATTAAATATCCCGAACAATTTATATTAAAATTAGTTGTATCATTAACTGCAAAGCAATCAAACTCTACATCATCTGTTGCATCCATATCATAAGTAAGAGTTGAATTCTGTCTCATTTTTTGATTAGTTATATCTGTGAAATAAGGAGGAACACTATCTATAACTGCTGTAACATTTAAATGCCATTGAGTATAATTAACATTATTTGAAGTATCATTAATAGTAATATTCAAATGATATGTTCCAACTGGTAAGGCAGTTTGATTAATCAAATAACCTGAACAGTTTACATTAAAGTTTGTTGTATCATTCACAGCAAAGCAACTAAATGCAGTTTCATCAGTAGCATTAATATCATAAGCAAGAGTTTGGTTTATTCTCATTGTTTGATTTGTTATATCTATAAAATAAGGAGGTACAGAATCAATAACTGCTGTAACATTAATATGCATTAGATTAGAAGCATTATTATTGTAAGTATCATTAGTAGTAATATTAAGGTTATAAGTTCCAAGACTTAATGCAGTTGTGTTTGTTAAATATCCTGAACAATTAATATTAAAGTTCGTTGTGTCATTAACTGAGAAACAATTAACAGCAGACCAATCAGTAGCATTAATATCTGAAGCTACTGTTTCATTTAATCTTATTGAAATATTTTCTATTTGAGTTATTGTTGGAGGAAGAGTATCTGAAACATTAACTTGGTATCTAGTCCAATTAACATTATTACTTGTATCGTTGATAGTTATGTTTAAATCATAAGTTCCAACTGCAAGTTTAGTTAGATTAAACAATCCTCCAGTTGAATTCATCTGAAAGTTTGTAGTATCATTTACAGTGTAATTATCTAAAGCTATATTATCTGTTGCTACAAAATTAACATCTAAACTATCTACATTATATTCAAGAGAAGAGTTTGCTGGAATTGTTGTAAAGTAAGGAAGTTCTGAATCAATAACTGCTGTAACATTCAAATGCCACTGAGTATAATTTAGATTATTACTTGAATCATTTATTGTTATGTTTAAATGATAATTTCCAACACTTAAAGCAGTTTGATTAATCAAATAACCTGAACAGTTTACATTAAAGTTTGTTGTATCATTCACAGCAAAGCAAGAGAAAGCAGTTTCATCAGTAGCATTAATATCATAAGTTAATGTTTCATTTGCTAACATAGTTTGGTTTTCTATATCTGTAAAGTAAGGAAGTGTTATATCAGCACCAGCAGTTATATTTACCCAATAGATTTCTGTATCAGCAGAACAATTTATATTTCCATCATAATTAAAAGTAATATTATAATATCCAATAGATAAATTTGTTATATTAAATAAAGGAAGTGTTCCTGAAATATAAGAAGTTCCATTTACTGTTATATTTCCATCACCAACACAAGGAGCAGTTACTGTTGCATTTAAATAAATATTTTGATTACTTGTTCCATCTGTTGCTGTAAAATTATCCTGAGTTCCATTTATAAATCCATTAACAACTCCTGTTCCCTGATTAACTGTAAAACCTGAACCACCACAATTTGCTTTATCTGTCCAGTTTTGTCCTCCAGTCATATTACCTAGATATAAATAATATCCAACTCCCAATATAGTATTATCTGGATTTGAAACTTCAGTTCCATTTCTATATAAATGAAGAGTTATATCATCATCACCAGTATCTCCTGGATTTATTGTTTGATATTGGTTTGCTGTTGGATAAGTAACTGTAGATGCTGGAAAAACAAATAAACCACAATTAGTTGAAGTTTTTCTTGTAATATTAAGATTAAAAATTGTCCAATTTATATTATTACTTGTATCATTAATAGTTACATTAATAGAATAATTCCCAACACCTAATATTCCTGTATCATTTAACCATCCACTATTATTTATTACAAATCTTGTATCATTTACACTATAATTTCCAAAGGCAGTTTCATCAGTAGCATTAAAATCTACACCTAAAGATTCTTCATAAGTTATACTCTCGTTATTAGGTATTGCTGTGAAGTAAGGTGGAGTTGTATCAGCAACAACACTATCATTAATTTCTATATAAATAACACTCCAATTCTTATTATCGCTTGTATCATTAATACTCACATTTATCCAATAAGTCTGAACACTTAAAGGAGTATTATTAATTAAATAACCTGAATTATTTATTTCAAAAGTATTAGTCCAGTTAATAGTAAAATTAGCAAATGCAGTTTCGTCTGTGGCATTTATATCTTGTGCATAAGTAACATTGTTTAACTGGCTTCTATTTTCTATATCTGTAAACTTAGGTTTAATAGAATCAACTATTGCAGTCACATTTAAATGCCATTGAGTATAATTAACATTATTACTTGTATCATTTATTGTTATGTTTAAGTGATAACCTCCTATAGCCAAAGCAGTCTGATTAATTAAGTATCCACTACAATTTATATTAAAATTAGTTGTATCATTAACTGCAAAACAACTTAAACTCGTTTCATCAGTTGCATTAATATCATAAGCTAGAGTTTCATTTTGCCTCATAGTTTGGTTTGTAATATCTGTAAAGTAAGGCAATACAGAATCAATAACTGCTGTAATATTAATGTGCATTAGATTAGAAGCATTATTATTGTAAGTATCATTAGTTGTAA
>Ga0209986_10000997_pt1 | contig 27603 bp, 19 predicted proteins | sample BlataG_FD_183168 | JGI IMG/M metagenome (GOLD analysis project Ga0209986, IMG submission 183168) | Deep subsurface microbial communities from Black Sea to uncover new lineages of life (NeLLi) - Black_00105 metaG (SPAdes) (version 2) | ecosystem: Environmental > Aquatic > Marine > Oceanic >...
TCTGCTAAAGCATATCGCTCATGTCTTGGAAATATCTTTACCAACTGAGCCATTTCTTTCGAGAATTCAGAAGCCAATCGCCAGACTACTAAATCTCTAAAACTTTTAAGCTTTTTCATATTATATCATCTCCAATCTGCATTGCAGATATGTCTCCAGCACAGCATGTCTGCAGCGCAGCGTGACTTCAGTCCGCCACAATTCCTGGCGGACGTGTTTCCAGGTCACTATAGTGACCATGACTTCAGAATGCTGGAAGCATTCGTGACTTCATTCCGCCTTTGGCGGAAATGCCGACGCCATTACGCGGGCTGTATTACAGTGAATTTCTATTGTATCTTCTATATCTGTAGCATAACCTCCACCCAATACTACACACACGGGAATTTTGTTTTTAAATGCCCTACTAATGACCATTTCATCACGTTTTTTTAAACCCTCAAGTGTCAACCTGAGACCTCCAAGTTGATCAAATATATATGGATCAGCACCGGCAAGATATATCAAAAAGTCGGGGTTAAATTCTCCCAAAATCCGGGTTAAAGCAAAATCCAGTTTCTGCAGGTATTCCTCATCTTCCATACCATTATCAAGTCCAATATCTAAATCAGATTTTTCTTTTTTAGGATAAAGATATTCCTGATGCATAGAAAATGTGAAAACTCTATTTTCTTTCTCAAAAAATTTTGCCGTACCATTCCCCTGATGTAAATCACAATCCACAACTGCGATTTTTTTTATTCCCTGCTCAAGCATCATTACTGCAGCAAATACTACATCATTAAGATAACAAAAGCCTTCAGCATGACCAGAAAAGGCATGATGAAAACCTCCACCAATATGATAACACGACCCACATTCCCTTGTCAATTTCGCAGTAAGATAAGAACCACCACAGCACAAAATTTGAGCATTAATTATATTTTTATTAACCGGCATCTCTGAAGGAAAAGTGCGTGCTGTTAAACGGGTATTCAAAAGATCATCAAGATACTCTTTATCCACTATTTTCAGTAAATCTTCAGTATGCGGTTTTTCGGGTTCAAATACGTTACTATCACTGATAATTCCCTCTTGTTTTAATCTATCGTATATCAGAGAATACTTATGAGTCGGGAATACATGTGTTCCAATATCGACTTGATATGCAGGAGAGTACACGAATTTCATATTCTCTTTACAATTGTACGAAACTGCTGAAACTTCACCCTTATCCTATCACTCTACGCTGTACATAGCACTAATATCATAGGCTGACATCAATAACCATAGATGCGCTTATATCTCTAAACCAACAGAACGAATAAAAGTTTCCCTCAAATACGTATTCATTCTTCTCAATTTTTCACTGAGTAAACGCACAAGATTTTTGTAAAAATTTAACCCGATATTAGGAAATTTACTTATAAGTTCTTCAAAATCCTCTCTTTTAATTATACCAAGAGTAGAATTTCTTGTACACCTCGCACTTGCTGAGCGCGGCTTAGGATCGACAAAGGCAAATTCACCACAAACATCATATGGTTTTACTACATATACAGTTGTTTCACCAAGTTGTGGCGCAATCTTAATCTGTATTTCGAGCTCACCTTTGATAAGCATATACAGTTCTGTAGATGCATCACCTTCAGAAAAAACCATATCACCCTCGATAAAGTCCTTTTCTTTTGTAATCTTCAGCAATTCATCCCATTCATGATCCTTCAAATCATCGAACAGCTTTGTTTGTTGTAAAAGATTTTTATCTACCATAAAATTATTTTACAAAGTTTGGGACGAATGTCAAGGGGGACAAAAAACAAGTTCCAAGAACCAAGTTCCAAGAACCAAATTCCAAGAACCAAATTCCAAGAACCAAATTCCAAGAGACAAGGAGACTGGGAGACCTTTGAAGACAAGGTGACCAGGAGACTTGGAGACAAGGAGAAATGGCACTGTCGACTGGTCGCTTCGCAACGGTTATGGTTCACTAACGTGAACGGTTATGGCATTTTGTGCGGAAACAGTTTTAATCCCAAAATCTTACAAGATAGTAAATAAGCCCGGTGATAATTAATATTAACAATATATACAGGTAAACAAGAAGATAACGTCTCTTTTTCTTTTTTCTTCTCTTTTTTTGCTTTTTTATTACTGTGGTTATCTGTTTACTCTGTTCAATCCTCTGTAGAAAATCAATCAGAATCTTTTCTTTTTGAAGAATATTTTTTCCGCCGACAAATCTCTCAAGATCCCAACACATATGTTCTACTGTCTTATATCTTCTTTTCAAATTTTTCTTCATCGCCTTGTTAATAATCCTGGAAATCCTCAGACTATGATGTGGGTCCTTCCACAATGGAGAAGTATATCTACCGCGACACACCTTTGCCGTAATTGCTTGAGTAGTTTCTCCGAAAAATGGCTTTTTAGCGGTAACCATTTCATAAAGAACAATTGCCAGAGAATAAATATCTGATTGATAGGTTAATTCTTTACCAGCTGCCTGCTCTGGCGACATATAAAATGGCGTACCTATCACAGTCCCGGTTGAAGTAAGATGTGGCGAATCTTCTCCTCGTGCAACACCAAAATCGGAAATTTTAACCTCACCCTGTCGGGAGATTAGAATATTGGTCGGTTTAATATCGCGGTGAAGAATACCGTTCTTGCAGGCATGGCCGATTGCAAGACAAACCTCTCGGGCAATAATTGCCGCAGTAACCGGATGCAGAGGTGCTTCATGCTCAATTATTTCAGACAGATTCATCCCATCAATATATTCCATAACAAGATAGCATGATGAACCAATATTAAAATAATCATAAGCGGTAACGATATTTCTATGACTTAAAGAAGCAGAAATCAATGCTTCCTGTTTAAACCGCCTGCGGGATTCGCTTTTTCCCATCTCTTTTATTACCACAACCCTGTTCAGAGGAATATGAATGGCTGTATAGACCCTTGCCATACCTCCCTTGCCAATAATGTCGAGGATTTTATAATTGCCTATATATTTAATCTCTTGCTTCATCGAATTTACAAACCCGGTTTCTTCCTGACTTTTTTGCCTGATATAGAGCTTTATCAGCTCTCTCAAGAAGACCTTTTAATGTTGTTCCGTCATCAGGATAAGTTGCCACACCAATACTCACCGTAATCCTTATACCCAGAAATTTTTTTGTTTGTTTTGCAACTATATTGTTAATCTCCTGGGCTACACTAACCGCATCACGAGAAGTAGTATTCGGTAAAATTACTACAATTTCCTCTCCACCATACCGTGCTACAAAATCACTTTTTCGACAGGAAGCACAAATCAACTGAGCGATTATCTTCAATGCATCATCACCTTTTTTATGACCGTACGTGTCATTCACCGATTTGAAGTGATCAATATCAATAAACAAAATAGAAAGCTTTGAATCCTTTTCTTTTGCTTCGATAAATTCCGTCCTGGATATTTTATCAAAATATTGTCGGTTGTGTAAACCTGTTAGTTTATCCTCATTTGCAAGAGACGATAACCGTTTTCTACTTTTTTTAACAACACCTATAATACGTCCAAATTCAGCCTTCAAATTTTCATCCTTTAATTTCTGTTTCAATTTAGTAAATTTGTCGTCGATTATTACTGTCTCCTGCCCCTTTCTACTAATCTCTGTCTCTTCAGGATAAGAGAAACTTCCAGAACCATCATCAAAAAAGATTGAATAATCTCCGATAGAAATTTCATCCCCTGCTTGTAGATTATGTTTAACAATCTTTCTACTGTTAACAAACGTGCCATTAGTGCTGTTAAGATCTTTAATAATAAAATCAGCTCCATCATAATTGACAGCAGCATGGTGGCGGGAAACATCTTTACTACTTATAATCAAATCTGCATCATCAGCCCGACCAATAACATAATAACCTTTTACTAAAGGCAATTTTTTAACAACAATACCGCTATCAATTAATAACAAGAAATACTTCTTTCCCATAATTTCAGAATTTTAGCATCAATTGAACATAGGTATGATTATGAAGCCATTTTGGCATGGGAAAATCACCCTCCATTGCCTCGACAAAATAGAACCAGATATTTTTGTAGCGGTATTCAAAACCAAGTAATAAACGCCGATCCTTAAATTCCCGTCCCTGATTATTATAATAAAACTGACGCTGCATACCAAAATGCCATATGAAATTACCACCCGGGTGAAACTCAACATCGATCAGATATGCATAGACATCTCTTTGATAGTGGCATAGGCTATCCTCAAGAGAACTAAAAACATGAATAGAATCATCCTTAGTTTTATAGTTGTAAGTCAAATACAAATTAGGTATCCATTTTTCAGTAAGTTTATATGCAATCATCGGTTCGATAATTATTTCAAAAATACTTTCATCAAATACTCTTGTAGTATTAAATTGATGGAACTCAAATTGTTTCAAATCAAAAATAGTCCCGAGACGTAACTTATTAATATCCTGCCAGAATCGCGTATAGAAATACCGGTGCAGTCCTTTTTCGCTATACGCCACCGGAGACACAAACCAGGGTTCGGTCGATTGAAGAAGATAGCGATTTGACACATCAAACTTTAAAGATAAGTGCCCTGTGTCCCAGTATTTATTAAAATGTGTTTTTAATTTAATCGGATGCCGTTTATATATTATTTTGTCCTCACCAGGAGGGACATCCTTCAATGAAAAATTTCGGTCAAAGGTTTCGGTAATAATAAACATTTCAAGATAGTTTAAATAATCCTTGCCCAGGAAAAATCCAATACCAAGCTCATCCTCACCTTTGTAATAGTGGGTTGTTATTGTAAATAGCAATTTCAAATTCTTTTTTACTTGAAAGAATGGTTCAAATCTATGATCTGAAATATGGTTTGTATAATCACCAAGGTATTTATTTCTATACCGAATGCCAAATATCTTTGAGAGTTTCACTTCAAACTTTGTATCAAGGTCAATGTACCAGTTTAACAAATCAAGACAACCCTGCGAAGTACGCATACCCCCAGACATGGAATCAAAGTGAATCTCCCAGGATGGAAAATAATGTATTATTTGTTTATCTAATAAATACTGGCTGTTGGAATCCTCAGGAACAAACAATAGAATGCAGATAACTAAAGTTATCATATCAATTCCTATTTATTATTTCACAGAGATAGTATCGTATTCATGGTACCAGATGCAAGACGCCAGAAGTTAGAAACAAGATTTTTGTCTTGCTTCTTGCCTCTTGCTTCGTGCTTTTTATTCTGTCCACAGTTGGGGATATAAATGTTTTGAATTTTGTGTTTCGGTAATTCGCCCAGCACTTTTTTGAAAAGTGCTGGGTCGGATTTCGGATTTAGATTTTTTTTCAGTATTATCATATTCATTTATCCACGCCTGCTTTACCCTTCCCCATTTGTGGGAAAGAAGATGGTGGGTGGTGTGAAGTAGGAGCGTATATGTAAATATCGCCGAAGTATTGTTTCTGTTCGACTCTTGCATATCCGATCTTAACAATTTCAAGCATGCCAAAAAAATATGCTACGGCAATTGCTACATTATTCTTTTCTCTCAAAAAATGCAGAAAATTTATCCTCTCTTGTTTACTTAACAAATTTTTTATCTCTTCTACAATAACCTCGATTGGAATTTCCTGACGCTGGACAACAAGTTGTTCCTCTTCCTGAGGTTTCAATTTACGGAAGGCAAGAATTAAGCTTGCGACATCACCTTCTTCAAGTAGCGGCTCTTCCTTGCTGATTCTCGGAAACTGTTTACTGCTCTCTGACTCCATTAAGCTAAACGCCTTTGCAATCTTCTTATACTTTTTATACTCTTCAACAATTTGCATTAAGGTGATGGACTTTACTTCTTCCTCGTCTGCTGGTGTACGCGGCAGAAGTGAACGCACCTTTAATCTTATAAGTATTGCTGCCATTAGAAGAAAATCTGCCGCATCCTCAAGGTCATCTCTTTCAATCTTTCTAATGTAATCAAGGTATTCTTCGGCAATCTGGGCAATGGGTATATCAAATATATCTACCTCTTTTTTCCGCACAAGATAGACAAGCAAATCAATAGGACCGTAGTATATTTCAATGTCGATCTTCATAATCCGTCCCGGATTATATGAAACGGAGAACGAGAGAAACGGAGACCTTTGAAGCGAAGGGGAATGGCACTGCCGTGTATGAATCCCAAGGGGATTGGAAGGGATGCAGAGCATGGAAAGGAGCCCGCCACAAAACATGGCGGACTGGAAGGGAGCTGCGCTGGAATAGTTGGAATCCCAAGGGGATTGGAAGATGGTAAAATACGAAGCTGCAGACACGATTCTCTGAAGACACGCCTTTGCATGCAAAGCTGCAGACACGATTCTCTGAAGACACGTCCGCCTATGGCGGACTGAAGACATGAATAATCATCATCTTCATAACTTCCTATCTTCACAGCTTCATTCATTAATCCTCTTCTATGCGAAGCATCATTTCTCTCTGCGCTTTGCGCCTCTCGAAAAACTCATCTCACTACCCTCCTCTCTCTAACTTCGTTAGACTCGAGACTATAGCGATACTTTCAGCCTCTCGGTTCACTCGAGATCTACGACATCTCACTACCTTCGATATCTTCGACATCTCACCACGTTCCTCTCTCTAACTTCGTTAGACTCGAGACTATAGCGATACTTTCAGCCTCTCGGTTCACTCGAGATCTACGACGAGACCTTCGGCTGGAACAGTTTTAATTCCCTTCATTTTAAACGATTGAGTGGTCAGTATCAACGAATAAAGTAAGTTTTTCATTTGTAATAGTCTATTCGGGAAACAGGGTAAGTCAAGTATCAAGTTAAATGAGACTTAGACTTATGGAGCTCACCGATAGGTGAGTGTTCATAAGTCTGTAGTCGAATTTAACCCCGCACCTTGTTCGGCATAAGTATGCAGATAAACCACTATCTATTCTTGGAACTCTACAGAATGCGTAATTAATGCGTATACATTAAGCAAAACAAGGTGCGGGGTTAATTCTCAGACGGCCTTACGGCCTACGATTTATGTTATTTTATTCCATAAGTCGTCTGCTCATTAAAGTCGCTCGATTTATCGAGCTGCTGCTTGTACAGAATAAACCAGCAATTCTTCTTCTTTACCTTTTACCTTTACCCTACCCAATTCTCTAAATTGCAATCCTTCATATTTTTCCTGCATCACTTTCTTATAGGTATTTGGGCCAATAATAATACTGCATTCAAAGTCTCTTGTTAAACGCTCAAGCCTTGAGGCAAGGTTTACTGAATCACCAATAACCGTATACTCCATTCGTATTGGTGATCCAAAATTGCCACTTATAGCATCACCAGAGTTGATGCCTATACCGATCTTAAAACCCAATTTTTCTGCCTTTTGAACCATATCTACTGCGGCATAACAGGCACTAAGGGCGTGATTCTGTAATTTTACAGGTGAACCGAATACTGACATAACACAATCACCAATAAATTTGTCAATCCTTCCTTGATAACTAAAGATTGTTTGAACCATTTCGTCTAAAAAACTATTCAGCCTCTGACTTACTTTTTCCGGGTCTGTCTTCTCAGCATAAGGTGTGAAGTTACGTATATCTGCAAACATAACTGTACAATCTACTTTCTCTCCACCTAACCGGGGTGGATTTGCTATAACCTTCTCAACTAATTCCTTTGAATAATAACGAGAGAAAATTGTTTTTATTTTTTTCTTTTCACGTTCTTCATACCAATACCTATAAATAAGTGAAACAAAGATTGTTATTAAAAATGTATAGGATGGTCGTATCACGCCAAGTTCAAGTCTTAAACTGAATAGAATAAAAGTAATGATAATGAATAATAAATACAGAATTGCATTAAATATCAGGTAGACCTTTATTGATTTATTAAGTGTTAGTAAACCTAATATTACACTTAGAATAAACGTTAATAAAATGACATAACTATATGAAATTTCATTTATTTCAATGGTATTAATAAAGTTATTTACTAAATTTGCATGAATTAATACTCCTGGGAAATTTCCTTCACTCTTAAATGGTACTGATTGAAAATCGAACAGACCTTGTGCTGTACCACCAATAAGCACAATTTTGTCCTTAAAATATTCTTTAGGTACCCTTTTTAAATATACATCAGAAAAAGATATTCTTCTGAATGAATTTTCAGAAAGAAACTGGATGAGGAACCGTTCCTGTTTGATTTCATGCTTAATCATCTCACCTATTTCAGCTGCAAATGTTTTCTGACCGAATATAGTGTAAAATCCTTTCCTGACAACCCCGTCATCATCAGTTAATATTTCACCAAGTCCAATTCTGTTAAATTTAGTGAATATTGGTTTATCGTCGAAAGACGAGACCAAAACGACCTTTCCATTCTCTTTGATTGCATTCTCCAACAATGAATCAAAACTTGGTTTGGCATAGTATTTCTGTGCCTCGATTGGCAAGGTATCTGGTTCAGCAAAGAGAATATCTATACCTACTGCCTTAACTTCATCCAAATAGAGTAGTACTTCAGCAAAATAGGCTCGAGGCCAATTCTGATATCGGCCAAGTTTTCCCAAACTTTTTTCATCGATATCTATAATGACGATTTCTTCATTTTTTTCATGGGGAATATTAAATTCGTATTTAAGATTGTATATCCTTCTTTCAAAGGGTAGCCACAAGGGCTTGTAAAGGGAAATTAGATTAATTAATAATACAGAAACAACTGCAACATACAGCGCAAAACGTATTTTCATTTATTTCAAATGATCTTATTATGTCTATTTACGTCGCTTACAGACCATAATAAAGATTTTTGTAAGTTTCGGGTCAAATTGTGTACCACTTTGCTTTTCTAATTCATCTAATGCTTTTTGTGTGTTTCTCTTTTTTCGGTAAGGCCGGTCTGTTGTCATCGCATCAAAAGAATCAGCAATACAGATTATACGCGCAAAAAGAGGAATCCTTTCTGCTTTAAGACCATCTGGATAGCCTTTGCCATCAAACCGCTCATGGTGATGCATAATATTAGGAATCAACTCTCGGAGTTTTGCAATCGGTTCAATAATCGCACTCCCGAATTCAGAATGGCGTTGCATATATGCATATTCTACAGGTGTTAATTTCCCAGGTTTTCCCAGAATTTTATCGGGTACTCCTATCTTACCAACATCGTGTAAGATTGCTGAAACTTCAAGCTGTTTTAATTCATCCTTACTTATATCAGCGAGTGCCTCACCAATCAATAGTGAATACTCAACTACCCGGGCTGAATGACCTTTAGTATAGGGATCCTTGGCATCAACTGCCTCAACTATCGCTCTAATCGAGGATAGAAAAAGTTCATCAAGTTCTGTATAGAGTGATGCATTTTCAACAGCAATGGCAATCTGATGGCCGAGTGCCTCAAACAATTCCAGATCATTTTCATTAAAATGTCTGTTTCCTTTTTTATTAAGCACCTCGCTAACGCCGATGATTTTTCCTTTAGATATCAATGGAACAGCAATTATTGAACGGGTCACAAACTTTGTCTTTTTATCAACTCCCTTGAACCATCTGGAATCTTTTTTAACATCAGGAACGAGTAACGGTCTACCATGTTCAGCAACCCAGCCAACAATACCTTTACCCATTGGGACCCTTATCTCTTTTGCTTCTTTACCCTTTTCTCCCCTTGCCGTTATAAAATATAGTTCCTTTTTTGATTTGTCAATCAAAAAAACAGACGATGCCTCTGCTTCCATCACCTCTTCTGCTTTTGTCATAACAATATTCAACAGCTCTCCGAGATCGAGAATTGAAGAAAAAACCATTGAGGTATTAATAAGTGTCTCTAACCTGTTAATTTTTTCCTGAAGATCAGATATTTTTAATTTCATATCCTTTTTGTCCGGCGTTAAATTTTTCAGCATATACAATCTGCTCCCGAGGATCGATTTCAGGATGAAGTCTATCAATGGGTTCCTTTATCATGTCATAGCATGCCTGATCAAGACTTACAGGATCAAAAGACGCAAGAATACCTATATCCGGTGCAATCATTGGTTCATTAGAATGGAAACAATCGCAATTTGGTGAAATATTAATTACAAAATTTATATAAAATACTTTCTTATTCTTTATAACCTCTGCAGCATATTTAGCAATACCTTTTTGTATATCTGAAGATGCCGCATCCCAGGAAAATTTTATTGAATTTTCAGGACAGATAGACATACAACCACAACATCCTGTACATATATTTTGGTCTATTTTCAGTATCTTTTTATCCTTAATTATTGCTTTATATAGACAATAATTAAAACACTGAAGACAGAGTGTACATTTTTTCATATCTATATATGGTTTGGATTGGGAATGCATTTCTAATTTACCACCCTTTGCAGCACAACCCATACCTAAATTCTTCAAAGCACCACCAAAGCCACAAACAAGATGGCCTTTAAAATGCGAAATACAAAAGATTGTATCAATATGACTGAACAGGCTGGCAATTTTAGAACCATTCTTTTCTACATATTCATCACCATACAGACCGTCAGCCACGATAAAAGGTGCAAAATCAAAACCGTGTTCTTTTGCGAGTTCGATGTGCAAATCTGCTCTGTACCTACTGCCTGAGTAAAGTGTTGTAGTATCTGTCAAGAAAGCTCTTGCACCCATTTTATTTATCAAATACACGAGTCGTTTTATATAGGAAGGACTAACATAATTCACATTACCCTGCTCGCCCACATGCAATTTTATAGCACATAATGAATTCTTTTTTAAAATTTTTAAGCCATCGGCTTTATCGATAAGGTTATCAAACATCTTCATAACACTCTCTTTATATTTTTTCCTTAAGTCAAAAAAATATACCTTCGCCATATAATAAAATCATACATATATTTAAAAAAAAATCAAGTGTAAAAAGATGGGGCATCATTTCTCCCATTCTCCGTTTCACCAATTAACCAATCACCATCTGAAAACGGGCTTTTTATTTTCCTAAATTTATAATCTTTCTTACTTCAATAATGTCTTTGGAACTCAGTTTAATAAATATAATGCCCCGCGGGAAATCATTACTCTTCAGCTGTATTTGTACAGGTATGTTTATCTTACCAGTATAGAGTTGCTTAATCATCCTTCCAGAAACGTCATAAGCTTTGATTTCAATCGGGGTAGGATGTTGTGTAACTTTCATTGTAACATTACCATTCCATATAGTTGGGACATTGAGGATATGGCGAGGCTCAAGCACCTGGGTTACTATCTCTTCAACACTTAATTCAGAAAGCAATGCCTTGCTGAAATAGAGATCATTGTCATTGCCATTACGACCGTCAGTCCAGATTGCATAAAGATACTGGCTATCACTTACACAAATGTGATACTCACCTATGAAATCTGCTAAACTTGTTACTGATGTATCTGAGACTCGAATACTTGAATTAAATGTAGCGCCGCTGTCTGAAGAATGCTGATAGCGAAATGAAAAGAGACTTGTAAAATCAGTAGGCCAATCAGGCGTATGATAGTAGGTTACATGGAGTCCACCATAATCGTCAAAATGCGCCCAGCCCTTACATTGACCACCAGCAGTAATATCATTAACAACAAAAGGTGTATTCCATGTAGCACCACTATCTGTAGAACGGACACCCATAACATCCCAACTGCCATTGAAATTGTTAGCCACCCAGGTTGCAAAAACAACGTTGCCAGCGGCGGTAATAGAATTTATTGGTGCCCGGTCTCCATAACTCGTAGTGTAGTAATAAGTACCCAGCATGACTTCTGGTGACCACGTTTCTCCATAGTCAGCCGATTTTCTATAGTAGACATCCCCACTCCAACTGACTAACTCAAGATGCAAATTTTCGTTTTCATCCATACACAGAGCAGTAATTCCTGTCCTGTCCCATATATTTGAAGTATTCCATGTCGCACCATAGTCTGTGGATTTTGCAAATATGATACCGGTCGATCCTGAGGTCTGCTGCCAGACAATGTATATTTCATTATTGTGAACCACCATCCATGGTTTATCAACACCATATGTGTTCCACACTATTGATGTATCTGCCCAGGTTTGACCTCCATCACGGGATAAATAGTGTTTCAGCCTACTTACTGAAAATTGAATGAGCATATGTACATGTCCAGAATCATCGATTGCGATTACTGGATCTGTATGCCAAGTGCCACCGGTTAAATCAGTAAATGGAATTTGTGTAAATGTCTCGCCTCCATCAAAGGAATATGCATAAGGTGCAATTGGGATATTACCACGCTCTGCAGTATTACATATAGAAACTATTGTATCTCCCCATATTGCAAAACAAGATTCACCCTGGTTAAGACTATCCCAAATTACATCATTACTTACCCGCACATTAGAAATCCAGGGAGCATCAGCATAAAGAAAGATAACAAACATAAGCGGTAAAACACATAACTTTTTCATTTAATACCTCCTTTTTTAAGAATTATAATAACACATATCTTCTAACATGTCAACCAGTGACAAATACCTAAATACCTAAATGCCTAAATGCCTAAATGCCTAAATGCCTAAAATACCTAAATGCCTAAATGCCTAAAGACAAGAAACAAGAAGCAAGAAACAAGTTCCAAGAACAAGAAGCAAGAAGCAAGAAGCAAGAAACAAGTTCCAAGCTCCAAGAACCAAATTCCAAGAAACAAGTTCCAAGAAACAAGAAGCAAGAAACAAGAAACAAGTTCCAAGAAACAAGAAGCAAGAAGCAAGAGGTAAGAAGCAAGAGATAAGAAGCGTTGGGAGAATGTATCAAATACCTAAATGCCTAAAAGATGGTAGATGGGTTTGGGTTTGGATGCGGGAATAGTTTGAATCCCAAAGGGATTGGAAGAGAGAATGTATCAAATATCTAAACCCAGCCCATTTGTAATGAGCTTGGGTAAACACCTAAATTCCTAAATACCTAAAAAAGTAGAAAATGTTGTGCGGGGTCTCACTGCGACTGAGCATTTCATGCTGGAATTGAATATGAAACGGAGAGGGTCAGGGAATCAGGATATCAGATAATCAGAGAATCAGGGGAAGAACGTAGTGCGGGATGGAAAGAAACCGTAGGCTGGAATAGTTTGAATCCCAAAGGGATTGGAAGGGATGCAGAGCATGGAAAGGAGCCATAGGCTGGAAGTTAGCGCTTTGCGCTGGAATAATTTTTTATCTTTTTTCATTTTCATAATAATCATCATCTTCATAACTTCCTATCTTCACAGCTTCATTCATTAATCCTCTTCTATGCGAAGCATCATTTCTCGATTTCTCATTGACATCAATGTAATTATGAGTAAAATTCAATATGGAAACGACAATAATTCCAATAATTCTACTTATTATTGCCATTGGTGTTCTTTTCTTTATTGCAAAAGAATTAGATCAAACAAAAAGAAAAAAGCTATCAGGCATCATATTTTCTCTTTTATGTGTGCTTTTTTTGATATCGCAAATATCATATCTTCTATATCCTATAGAAAGCTATAGAAATTTCGGTGGTCTTTTTGGTTATTACTCATCACTCTGGATATTCTGGCTTATTGGTTTGTATTTCCTTATTATTCCATGTCTCTTGGGCTATTTAAGTTATATTTATCTGTTTAAATCTGAAAAGGGCATTACTATTCAAATTTTGTATTTTATACCTGTTGGAATAATAATCGATACTTTGTTCTCACTTTTTATTAAAGTAAATGTTGGTAATATTTCTGCGGGAGGAACACTCGGTTCAATAATCACCAAATTCTTACTCGACTTCTTCGGGCATGTAGGAACATATCTCATTCTTGTTGTTGGTATTGTTATTATCCTATTTATGATGATGAAAGAAAAAATTTTCCGTAGAGTCGAGGTATCTGAAACCGGGATTATAAAAGAAAAACCAATAAGGGAAAAGAAAGAGAAAAAAGAACCTGAACACAAAAAAGATGAAAAGAAATATGTCCCAATAGACAAGGTAAAAAAGACAATATCTGAAATAGATTTTAAGGCTGAATATCTAAATATCCTTCAGGAACCGCCGAAAAACTATGGATATAATAAAGACGCACTAAAAAAAGAAGCCGAACTCTTAACGAGTCGTCTTGCCGAATTTGATGTTGCCGGCAGCATCGTCGGAATAGAATCAGGCCCGGTAATTTCAAGGTTTGAATTTAAACCTGCCCCAGGTGTGAAAGTTAACAGAATAGCAAATTTGGACAATGACCTTGCACTTGCTTTAAAGGCAACACGTATTAGAGTTGTTGCTCCCATCCCCGGGAAATCGGCGGTTGGAATTGAGGTACCGAATCGTGAGCGTAGTCTTGTTTGTTTAAAGACCGGAATTCTGGACAAAAATTTTGAGAATAATCCCTCGCCTTTAGCCATTGTGCTTGGTGAAGATATTACTGGAAAACCAGTTATCGATAATATCTCAACAATGCCACACATGCTCATTGCCGGTACAACTGGTTCTGGTAAAAGTGTATGTATCAACACAATTATCTTAAGTCTTCTATACCACTCTACTTATAAAGACATTAGATTCCTAATGATTGACCCCAAACGCCTTGAACTTCCAATGTACAATCCTATCCCCCACCTTTTACGTCCGGCAGTCACACAACCGAGAAAGACCGTAGATGAACTCGAAAAACTCGTTAATATAATGGAAATGAGATACCGGGATTTTGCCCGTGAAGGTGTAAGGGACATTGATGGATATAATACAAAAATGAGGAAAAAGGGTGGCGATATCAAACCATATATTTTAATAGTCGTTGATGAACTTGCTGACCTAATGCTAACTGCGCCAAGCGAGATAGAAGAGAACATAACAAGGTTAGCACAGATGTCGCGGGCTGTTGGTATTCATCTCATACTTGCTACACAAAGACCATCTGTTGATGTGATTACCGGTTTGATTAAAGCAAATTTCCCCTGTCGTATTGCTTTCCAGGTTGCATCCAAAACTGATTCGCGAACAATTCTCGACATGAATGGTGCTGAATCATTACTCGGCCGTGGAGATATGCTGTTCCTACCGCCGGGAAAAGGCACACCAGTACGGCTGCATGGTTCCTACATATCAACTGAGGAAGTTAGTGGCATTAGTAATTTAATTGCCAGAAATTATCTCCTTGAACTTTTAAAGGATGCTGAAGGAGATCTCGATGAAATAATAAATGCAATTATTGAAGAAGAACTCTGGACAGTTTTTACCAATACAAAAGATCCTGCATTTGATGAGAAACGTCGATCCCTCTCAAATCTTATCCCGGTTGAAATGATCGATGAAATAATTGATAAGGGTTATTATCCCGACCTGGGTGAAGTAATAGCCAAAGAACATTTAGTCAAAAAAGAAGATAAAACGGAAGTTGATATGATGTTTCCTGAAGCGGCAAAACTCGTATTCAGACATCAGGTAGCCTCGGTTTCTTTACTACAACGCCGACTCGGCCTTGGTTATGCCCGGGCAGGAAGAATCATTGATCAGCTTGAAGATGCTGGGGTTGTTGAATCCTTTCAAGGCAGTAAATCAAGAAAGGTTCTCATTGAAAGGCAAGAGGAATTGGACGCCATTCTGAGAAAGTACTGTAGCTAAGATCAAATACCTGAAGACAGGAAACAAGTTCCAAGAACCAAGTTCCAAGAAACAAGAACCCCAGTGAAATATGCTCCCCATGGAGTAGTTTACACATTCCAGCCCGTACGCTGACGCTACCACAATGGAATATAAGATTGCCATATGGCAGGCGGGACAGGCCGAATTCCTAATTTCAAAAATATGAAAAAAAGGGCACGCAATACATACATGCCCCTTTTAACTTTACGATTTTGAAAAATACTTTAGTCTTCTATCTCCATTATCTTCGACAGTTCATCCCAGTGTTTTTTAACAAGGTCTCTATTTCCCTGCGGTACCTTTTCATAGATTTTTTTAAACTCGGTCATTGATTTTACGGCTTGTTTCATCATCTCTTTCTGCGCTTCAGGAACTTTTGGATCTTTTAGTTGTGCCTCCATTTGTTTTATATTTTCTTCCATTTCGTCCATATCTTTATGAAGCATAACCGAAATAACAGCCATCCATACTTTTCCAAAGGTAGGCCAAAACTCATCCCATGGCATGCCAGCAGCCCTTAATTTTGCATCGAGCCCGGCGATCTCTTTGTTTAATGTAGTAAATTGCCCTAGCCATCCTTCCCAATTCTCTGCATCGCCTTTAAATTCCTTACCGCTTTTTTCCACTTCTTCCTTGACAACGGGGAAAACCTTCATGAATTTCTGAAGTTCACCTTCAGTGAGTTTGCCATACGCTACATCCACAACACCCTTTTCTTCGGCTGGCTTTGTCTCGGTAGCCGGTCCCTCTTCTGGTGCCCCACAAAAGACCATTAAAAAAACAGACAACAAACCAAGCGTTATAAATCTTTTCATTGTACCTCCTTTTTTGCTTCGCAAAAATTGATTCAGACAGATTTCAGCAAATTCAAACAGACAATAACTGCTTTTGCTTCGCAAAAATAAAATAATTAAATTGTTTCAACCCTGTTCTTTCCACGCTGTTTAGCCCCTTGTAATGCCTTATCAGCACTCTGTATAAGCTCGTTCTGGGTTTCAGCATTGATTGGATAAGTTGCAACACCTATAGATACAGTCAGTTTTGTTTTACCTCTGTCCTTTAAATGAAACGATTCCATTTCGATTGCATTGCGAATTCTTTCTAAAACGCTTACTGCTACAGGATTGCCTGTTTCAGGGAATAAAATTACAAACTCTTCCCCTCCAAAACGCGCAACAAAATCAGTATCGCGTATATTCTTTTTTAGAACCTGGGCAATATGTATCAACGCCTTATTTCCTTTAATACGATCGTATTTATCATTAAAATACTTGAAGTTATCAATATCGACCATGGCGAGGCTCAGTTGTCTTGAATAACCCTTTGCCTTTTTCAACTCATTCTTTAACATTAGATGAAAGTAACGACGATTTGCGACTTTGGTAAGATCATCTATTAGTGAAAGTGATTTAACTTTGTTGTATAACTGGAGATTATGAAGCGCAGTACTCAACCGACCAGCAATCAATTCGAAAATCATAACAGAATTCGCATTAAATACATTTAATTCATCACACTCAATATTCAACACACCAATTGTTTTTCTTGAAATCTTCAAGGGAATAGCGATCTCAGATTTAGTACTGGCCTGACCATACGCAAGATAATCAGAGTTCATGGTAACATCATTAGCAACGATCAATTTACCTGTTTTGGCAACAGTACCGATAATACCCTCACCAGATTTTATTCTTAAAGACCCGGGAATTTCCATTTTAAAGCCTCCGGACAATTTCTTAAGAACTATCTCTTCATTCTCAATAAGGAAAATCGAAACATTCAGGTTTTTAAAATTCTGCGAAATAGACTTTATAATACTCTCATAAATAATGTCTATTTCAGGGATTCTTCCCAGGTCACGGTTGATTTGATTCAGCATTAACAGTTCTTTCTCCCTTCTCATCCCTTCTTGTATCAATCTCGTATTAGCAATAACCACTCCTATTTTTGTTGCTATGCTGAATAGAAAAGATTCGTCTTCTGGTGTATAGACATTAACATCTTTATAATCCTGGATTACTATTACGCCTTCAAAATTATTTCTATATATGATTGGAATACCCAACCAGCTTTTTGCCTTTTTACCAATAGTCTTTAAATCGAACCTCTTGAAGAATTTTTGAATATCATTATTAATGCGAACGATTTTCTTGGACCTTTTAACATATTCAGCGAGATCTTTTGACAATTTTATTGGATCCACTGTTATTTCTTTACCTTCGATTTTATAAATTTCAAAGCTCAAAATATTCTCTTCGCGATGGTAAACGGCAATATAGAAGTTGCTTGTATCCAGTAACTTACTGATTTCTCTGTAAACTTTTCTTATAACTTTATGAAAATCAGGTGATGACCAGAGAAGCTTATCTATCTTCCCGAGTGATTGGATATACTTTGTTTGATGCAATACACCCACATACCAATATATTCGTAATATGCGATTTGTCAATACTTTAATATCCTGAAATTTAGCAATAAGAATGCAAACCAGAAGCAATAATGAACTTTTGAATCTAATTGACAATCAGAGAAAAATAAATATAATAGTATTATGTTCGACAAATTTAAAGTCAGCACACTGCAAAGAAATCAACTTGTCGATATAACAAAAGATGTCATATCGATTATCGATAAACATAAAATAAAAGAAGGTATCTTACATATCTACTGCCCGCATACAACAGCTGCTATAACAATCAATGAAAATGCTGACCCTTCGGTTCAAACCGATATTTCCGAAACATTGAGTAAACTCATTCCCCATCACCATAATTACGCTCATACTGAAGGTAATGCCGATGCGCATATCAAAGCAGCCGTAGTCGGTTCTTCAAGAACACTTTTTGTTCATGAAGGCAAAATTGCCTTTGGTACCTGGCAGGGTATTTATCTATGTGAATTTGATGGCCCACGAACCCGTGAGGTCTGGGTTAAAATAATCAAGGAATAAAATTCCTTAGGATGCAGACGGATGAGTGCGGATACAGACAGATTAAATATCAAATTAAATCCGTTTGAATCTGCTGAAATCTGTCTGAATGAATTTTTGCGAAGCAAAAAAAGGAGGATTAATGCATAAGAAGCTTTTTATACCTGGTCCCACTGAGGTAAGACAAGATATTCTTGATGCCCAAGCAACGCCATTAATTGGTCATCGTATGAAAGCTTTCACCGAACTCTATACCGGGATTATAGATAAGTTGAAGGGATTATTAGAAACCAACAATTTCATCACTGTGCTCACAGCTTCAGGAACAATATTTATGGAAGGCGCAATCAGAAATTGTGTAAATAAGGATGTACTCTGCTGCGTAAACGGTGCATTTAGTGATAGATGGTTTAAAATCGCTAAAGATTGCGACAGAAATTCTGATACCATAACACTCGATTGGGGCAAGGCAATAAAACCTGAAATGGTAGACGAGAAATTAAAATCAAAAAAATATGAGGCACTAACCCTTGTTCAAAATGAAACCTCGACCGGGGTCAGAAATCCTATTGAAGATATTGCAAAAGTTATGAAAAATTATCCTGATGTTCTATTTCTTGTTGATACAGTGAGTTCACTCATGGGAGATAAGATAAACATTGAAGAATTAGGCATTGATATCTGTCTCGCCTCGTCTCAAAAAGCCTTTGCCTTACCACCCGGTCTTGCTGTTTGCATTGTGAGTGATAAGGCACTTGAAAAAGCAAAAACAGTAAAAGGTCGCGGCCTCTATTGTGATTTTGTCGGCTTAAAAGATTATTTTGATAAAAAGGGACAAACACCATCAACCCCGGCAATAACTTTAATGTATGCAATGGATAAACAACTCGATAAAATAAAGGCTGAAGGTATGGAGAATCGTTTTAAGAGACATGCTGAAATGGCAAAGTATGTCCAGGATTGGGGTAAAAAGTACTTCAGTATGTTCTCAGAACCGGGTTATGAATCAGTTACTGTCTCATGTATGAACAATACCAGAAAAATCAGTGTGGCTGACCTTAATACGGAACTCGGCAAACGCGGATATGCTATTTCAAATGGCTATGGAAAATTGAAAGAATTTGCCTTCAGGATTGCTCACATGGGCGACTTAACACTTGATGAAATAAAAGAACTCATTGACAATATTAATGAGATACTTAGAATATAATTAAGAGAGGGCTCGAGAGAAGGCTCAAAGAAGGCTCAGAGAAGGCAAATATAAGGCAAATACCTAAATGCCTAAACACCTAAATACCTAAAGAAAAGGAGGCTAGGTTTGGGTGTATTCCCGCCTTTTCTTACAAAAAAGCGGATCCGTAGACTCTTGTAGAGTCAACGTGACTCTGCGGAGATGCTGATTTTTGCGACCAAATTAAAAATTTGAGCAAAAGTCGCAAAGGAGAAAAAAATGAAAGTTTTAGTTTCTGATGCAATTGCAGAACAAGGAGTAGAAATATTAAAAAATGCTGGTTTCGAAGTTGTCCAGAAAACCGGGCTTTCGCCTGAGGAACTAGTAAAAGCCATCCCTGATTTTGATGGTATCATTGTTAGGAGTGCAACCAAAGTAACCAAAGAAGTAATTGAAGCCGGTAATAACTTAAAGGTAATCGGTAGAGCCGGTATCGGACTTGATAACATTGACCTGGAAAAGGCAAAAGAAAAAGGGATAAAAGTTATTAACACACCAACTGCCACCTCGATCTCTGTAGCTGAACTTGCTCTGGGAATGATGTTTTGTGCAGCGCGAAGAATTCCCCAGGCAAGTATATCAACAAAGAACAGCAAATGGGAGAAAAAAAAGTTTAAGGGGTTTGAATTATATGGTAAAAAGCTTGGTATTATTGGTATTGGTCGTATTGGTTCAGAAATGGCAAAACGCGCTAAGATACTTGGTATGGAAATAATCGCATATGACCCTTATGTTAAAACAAGTGATTATGCTAATATTGTTGATCTTGATACACTTTTAAAAGAATCAGACTATATTTCTCTACATATTCCTAAAACCAACGAGACTGAACATATCTTAGATAAAACAGCATTTGATAAAATGAAGCAAGGCGTTGTCATTATAAATTGCGCGCGGGGCGGTGTGGTCGATGAAAATGCCTTATATGACGCTATTAATGACGGAAAGGTTAGAATAGCCTGCGTTGACGTCTTTGAGAGTGAACCGGCAAAGGATAACAAACTGTTTAATCTTGATCAGGTCATAGTAACTCCACATATTGGAGCACAAACAAAAGAAGGACAAACTCGTGCTGGAACACAGGTCGCTGAATTGGTTAGGGATGCGTTGAAGTAGCCGGATGGCCGGGAAATAAAGGATATCAGGGTATCAGATGATCAGAATATCAGGATATTAGACTATAAGACTATATTTTGAAGGAGAAGAAATGCCCGAGATAAAATCATTTAAAGGAATTAGATACAATCCTGAGAAGTTACCGAATTTGGTTGATGTCATATGTCAACCCTATGACCAGATATCAAATAAGATGGAAAGAGAGTATAAAAATACGAACCCGTACAACTACGTCAGGTTAGTACTCACAAAATATGCTGAAGGGCATAACCGACAGAAAGAATATAGAGATGCAAAAAGATATGTTGATAATTGGATAAATGATGGAATATTTATCAAGGATGAAAAAGACGCTATTTATCCATACTGGCAAGAATTTACTGTCGCAGACAAAACATATCTTAGAAAAGGGTTTATCTGCATAGTTCGACTTGAAAAACTTGGTAAGGGTAATATACTGCCTCATGAAAAAACACTTTCAAAACCCAAGGCAGATCGTCTAAATCTTTTGCATGCTACAAAAAAGGATCTTGAACCTATATTTTTACTCTATACTGATCCAAAGAATTATGTAAATGGTTTAATCAATAAAAAATGTGAAGAAAAAGCCTTAATTGACGTAAAGGACGACAAAAACGTCACTCATAAACTATGGCGAATTGATGATCAGAATTCAATAAAACAGATCACTGATTTCTTAAAGGATTCAATCTTTGTAATTGCCGACGGCCATCATCGTTATGAAACTGCATTCAATTATTCTCAGGAATTAAAAAATATTGATGAAAATCATTCTGCAAATTTTAAATTGATAACACTGGTCAATATAGAAGACCCGGGACTTATCATATTACCAACACATCGGTTGATTAAAGACATGAGCGACTTCAATCTCACAACTTTTCTCGAAAAGACTGAGAAATATTTCGAGATTAAGAAGACAGACCGGGATAATATTGTTAAGGATTTAGCAGAGCAGAAATCCAGAGTATTCGGATTTTACAGTTCGCAGACTGCATACATTTTAAAATTAAAATCTATGGCTGATATGAAAAAAATTCTACCTGACCGTAGTAAAGATTATCGGGATCTTGATGTAGCAATACTACATACGCTTTTAATCGAAGATATTCTGGGTATTAAACCTGAAAACATCGAGGGGCACGTAAGATATGAACGAAGTGCGAATAAAGCAATGAGGAGGGTTGATACTAGTGGATTTCAGTTTTCTTTTTTATTAAACCCAACAAAATCTGAACAGGTAAAGAAAATCGCCCAGAATAAAGAAAGAATGCCCCAGAAATCTACGGATTTTTATCCAAAATTGATCTCCGGACTTGTATTTTATGACGTAGAATAAACGATATTATTCTATCAAACACATTGTTGAGCGCAAATGCTCAATAGAAAATTGATGAGTTCTCTAAATGATTGACAACGTTAATAAAAAAAACCCTGGATTCAATCCAGCCAGTTCTTTTGAATTACCTTTTATTGGACGTAGAAAAGAACAAAAAATTTTAGAAGATAAATTCAATTCAACCCTGGAATATCAAGGAAACTGTTTACTTATCACAGGTGAACCAGGCATTGGAAAAACAAGACTCATTAATGAATTCACGTTTGAGAAAAGTAAAGATACTATGATGATCAGTATTAGAGTAAAAACACATATATCTCATGCAAGAGAGCTGTTTGCTGAAATTGTCAAAATATATCTAAACAAAACACCAAATATTGCCAGAACTATTACCCGGGTAATTGACAAAAAAATATACGATGAGTTTGCCGAGATGATTCCTGAGTTGAAAACTTATTATCCTTATGAACCTAAATTAATAAGTAATGACAGAATCAGTATGAATATGAATGAAATTTTTTATTGGTTCATGTCCAATCTGTCTAATTTTGCTCCGGTAATTTTGATTATCGAAGATATCCACGAAGCTGCTGATGATCTCCGTGCCATGCTAAAATATTTTCTGCAAAATTTAGAATCCTTACCCATTTTATGTATTCTATCATCGCGACAAAATTTGAAGATTACTAAATGGTGTGATGGCATTAAATTGAAGCATGCTGAAAAAATAACTTTGGGTATGTTAAAAGAAGAAGATGTCTCGGAATTAAATCATTTACTATTGGACAATGACCTCGATGAATCTTTTTTTGTATGGCTCAGCAATCGGACAAAAGGGATTCCATTATTCATAAAAGAATTCTTGTATACACTTTTTGAAAAAGGCATAATCTATTTTAACAACAGAGACAAAAAATGGACGGTAATAGAATCATATTCCCAGATTAACATTCCTGATACAATTACTGAAACGATAAAGGCGAGACTTGACAGATTTTCCAATAAGGAAATGCAATTTTTAAAATATGCCTCAGTGATTGGCGAGGAATTCAATCCATCTTTATCAATTATTAAAAACCGAAAAAAGGTTTTACCATCATTATTAAAAACTGCTATTATAGTTAAAAAAGACAACAATTATGCATTTTCCCATCCTTTAATCAGAGATGTCATATATCAAGATATAGAAAGAAATGAGAAGTTGAGTGCCCACAAGAAACTGGGTGATTATTTTCTTAAGAAGAACGACAGAATTAATGCTGCGAAACATTATTTGCTTGCTGAAAATAAAAGTTTACGAATAATAAATTTATTATTAAAACTTGGTGAAGATTTCAGAAAATCAGGTAACAACCCTCGAGCCTTATCATATTTAGAAAAAGCTTTTAGCATGGCAAAATCTATGAGAAAAATCTCCGACAGAAAGATGTTTGATATAATGTTTAATTACGCAACAAGTTTATTGCGCATTGGAAGATATGATGAAGTAATTGAGATCTCAGAAGAAATTATTAAATTAGTAAAAAGAAAACCGGGAATCATAAAAAAAGAGAAACTTGCCAGAGTTTATAGCACGTATGCTCATTCGCTTGTTCGCACAGCAAGGTATGTAGAGGCGATTAAGACCGCTAAAATAGGGATAGGATTGATTAAGAAAAATAAAACCATTAAAGCTAATAATACCTTAATCGAGTTAGAAACAAATAGGGCATTTGCTTATAAGTACCAATGGCAAACCGATAAAGCACTTAAACTATGTATTAAAATCAAAAATCGTCTTACTCAAACATCAAACCCATATCATTGGTTTCAAGTATTTAATCTTTTAGGTTCAATATATAATGCAATGGGTGATCTTGAACGAGCAATCCAATTCCGTAAAAAGGCATTAGACTACGCTGTAAAATTTCAAAGCGAACCCTTAATCGCAGCGGCACAGGGTAATCTCGGTATCAGTCTTATGAATGCTGGACAATTAAAAACTGGGGAAGAACTTCTGTTAAAACACCAGGAATATAGTATTAAAGCAGGACGCATAAGAGAAGAAGCACTCTCTTATCAAAATTTGGGTTGTTGTTATTTTTACGAAGGTTACTTAAATAAGGCAGAATATGAGTATTTAAAATCAATAAAAAAGTGCCAGAAATTTGGAATTGAAGCGGATTTGGTCTGGGCTTATAGATTTTATGGAGCACTGCTCATGTTTAAGAAAAAGTATAAGAAGGCAAATGAATATATAGATAAAGGCATTAAATTGGCAAGAGAATTGAATATTAAAAGATCCCTATTTGTCCTTTTAATTTATAAAGGTTTCTTACTTTACCTTGATGGTAATAAAACAGGCTCAGGTAAATTATTAAAACAGATTGAAGATGAATTCATCCATGAATCAAAAAGACTACAGGAACCATATCTTATTCTCAAGGGATTTCTATCTTTTCTACAAGGCAGAAAAGAAAATGGACTGCAAGAAATTGAAACTGGAATAAATAATATGTTTAAAAAAGAAGAACATGTTGATTTATGTAGATTATTGTATTTCTGCGGCACTCAGTTATTAAAATATGAATTTGCTGAACTCAAGGCAAAAGAATATCTGAAAAAAGCCATTGAGATCGCTGTGAAATTTAATATGAATGGTTGGCTTGATATACTTCAACCCGATGCAAAGCAGATTAAAATTCAACCACTTAGAGTATTCTGTCTTGGTAAGCTGCGCATTGAAGCTCCCATACATGGAGAGGGTTTTAGCGATGAATGGCAATGGCAAAAACCAAAACAACTGTTTTCTATCTTTATCATGAGCATACTCAAAAATGAACAATTAAGCCGTGAAAAAATTGGTGCTTTACTCTGGCCTGACCTTGCTTCCTCAAAAATTACCAATAATTTCCATGTCTGTCTTTCTCAATTAAAAAAGGTTATTGGCAATGATTATATCAGCTATAAAAGTAGAGTATATAAACTAAATAATGTCTGGATAGACGCGCTCGAATTCAAAGATTTAATCCATAATGGTAAGGCAATGCTCAATCAAGGAAAAATTCATTTAGCAGAGATTAAATTAAAAGAGGCAATAGAACTTTACAAGGGAAATTTTCTTGAAGATTCTTATGACTCATGGGTTGATGAAATAAGAAATGAATTACTGTCTTTATACAGAAGGGCACTTTTAATGTTAGGAGAAGTATGTTTAAGAAAACTAAGATTTGATGAAGCAATAGAAATGGGAAAAAATATTCTGAATTTAGACCCATTTGATGAAGAGGGACACAGATTTTTAATAAGAAGTTATACAATAAGTGGTGAAAAAGCAAAGGCAATAAATCAATATAAAAAATGTGCGGATTTATTTCAAAAGGAACTCAATTGCTTGCCCTCAGACCAGACGCAGAAGTTGTACAAAGAGATTATACAATAAGTGGTGAAAAAGCAAAGGCAATAAATCAATATAAAAAATGTGCGGATTTATTTCAAAAGGAACTCAATTGCTTGCCCTCAGACCAGACGCAGAAGTTGTACAAAGAGATTATTGGGGAAAGATTGTAGATGGTAGATGGAAGATAAACAAATGCCTAAACACCTAAAATACCTAAATACCTAAACCCCGTTAGATGTGTACTATCTAAATGGGGTAAATGCCTAAAGTAGTTGCTCGATGAATCCCGCCCTTTTGCAAAAGAGCGGGATTCATCGAGCATTGTCTGATAAACCCCGCTCATCTACGATGGGCGTGGGTAAATCAGACTTATGGCTACGGAGTGCAGTAGCTTGCTACTGCATGCAACGGCAAGCCGTTGCACTCCTTTTTTCTATTACCGCCCTTCTGTCTGTGCCAATATGGTTTTATGTCATCGTCTTAGGACCAAAAACATAGCAATTCCTGGAATTTGTCATTAAATACGCAGCCTTTATCAGTCCTTTTAAGCCCTCTGTCTCGTCTATTTAATAGTTTCCCTAATAGTTTATATTATAATATTGCGTGGAAAAAGTTCTTGGAATATGCCCAAAGTGTGGGTTTGTCTCATTGAACGAGAAAGAAAAATTCTGCCCAAACTGCGGCGAAAGTCTTATAACAGAATGTGCTAATTGTGGTGCGCGAATTCACCATCCTCTGGCTCGATTCTGTGCGGTCTGCGGTGTTGAATACTCCCAAGATTTGAAAAAGAAACAAGCAAGGCAACAAGGAAAAAAGGACTAAAATCGAACCAATATACCAAGAATTACCTATTGACATATCTTATGATTCGGTTATATTGACAATCATATAAGTATATAGGAGAAGGAGGTGATAATAGTAAAAAAGACAAGGGGAAAAAGATGGATGGTAGGTTAAACTATAACCCCGCCTTTTCTTAGGAAAAAGCGGGATACTGAATTTTGTAACCAAATCAAGATTTGGGCAAAATTTGCAAAGGAGAAAAAAAGATGAAAAGAATATTAGTAATTCTTATTTTAGTATGTGTTGCTATCGCATTTAGCCATCAGGTAGAAGGTGTATATGGCAACACAAACGCACAAACAGCAAAGGTCGTTACCGTCAACAGTGAACCAATGGATCTAATAAATGGACCGGTTCACCGTCCAACGTTCGCACCGATCAACAATGCGGATCTGCCAAATCCAGATGACCCTACATCAAACCAAACTTACCCGTATCCACTTCAGACACCAGAATCAAGGAAACCCGAGTCTCCATTCGGATGGTCAGATTGGGGTGATGATTTACTCGTTTACGATGGTGCTGTTGGCACCGGGCAGGACATGGACGAAGATCCACTTACCGAAGACATCTATGTTGCCTTGGATACCGACCACTCAACTATGGATAGCATAGTCGTCCTCCGTTCAACTGATACTGGCAATACCTGGAGTGTGATTCTCATCGGCACTAATACAGATGGTTCAATTGAGAATCCAAAGGTCCGTATCCTTGAAGCTGGTGGTCAAACATGGGTTGCCTTTATCGGTATCTGGGTTGAAACGACCGGAGTACGGAATTTATATATGAGGAGAATACCGGCCAGTGGTGGAAGCGCCACATGGGAACTGCTAGATGATAGTGTTCTGGTAGCTGATATAGATGCAGATATTGGTTCTTCAGCATGGTTGTATTGTACATATTATAGGCAAGGAGCTTCATGGAACAGTATTTATGCTGCTCGTAACGCAATGGCCGGGGCGGGTTGGCAGAATATAACCAATCTGTTTGTTGATCCTCAAACAGAACCCTACCCAGCAATTGCAGCTGGTGCAGGTGGTAATGTTACAGTTACTTTTGTAGATGATAGGATAACCACAAATAACGAGATGCGTGCTAAAAGAAGCA
>Ga0209986_10000999_pt1 | contig 27559 bp, 28 predicted proteins | sample BlataG_FD_183168 | JGI IMG/M metagenome (GOLD analysis project Ga0209986, IMG submission 183168) | Deep subsurface microbial communities from Black Sea to uncover new lineages of life (NeLLi) - Black_00105 metaG (SPAdes) (version 2) | ecosystem: Environmental > Aquatic > Marine > Oceanic >...
TGATGATGATGATAGCGATGATGATGAAGAAGAGGAAGGGGAAGATGATGAATCTGATGAGGAAGAAGAAGAACAAGAGAAAATATCAAAGTAGAATCATCTCTCTCTCTCTCTCTCTCTCTCTCTTTCTCTCTCTCTCTCTCTCTCTCTCTCTCTCTCTCTCTCTCTCTCTCTCTCTCTCTCTCTGTGTGTGTAGAAGTAACATCTAATGTGTAAAATGCTGAACACTCACAAATAATAATAATAATAATTCAAATCAATTTAAACTGAAATGTGTATTGAAAATCTGTGTGAACTGATAATCAGCCGCCAACTGCCTAGCTCCAAACCATCTCCCATGCATTGCCTTGTGAGCCTCTACAGCAGCCTGTACAGAACCAAACTTCAGGTACACCAACCCTTTACTCTGTGTATCTACATGTAGAAACACCACCTCCCCGTATTTGGCACATTCACCACTTACATCTTCCGCAATGTCTTCACTCCACCCTTCTTCAGTCTCTTCTGCTGGGTCAAACATGTTTTTTAGAAGTAGGCATTGGGTGGGGATGGGGGAGGCAGGGCCAAGTACTCCTTGCTCTAGAGCCAACCTTTCAGAAACTGGCATACCACAACCACCACCTACTCCTAGTGTCGTTGGGTGGGTGGAGAGACCTGGGATGGTTGGGGTGGGTACTTTCAGACCTGCTCCCACCGCCAGTCGAGTCATCAACGCTGCTCTGGTTTGTGCAGTCAGTTTCATTCCACCTCCATCAGTGGCATCTCCCTCTAATTTCTCTGGAAGGTCGACAACTGCTGGTGGAATGGTGGAATTGACATCATCTACATGTGCATTACTGTCGGTAATATTATTATCGGTAGCCGGCAATGTCAGTGTGATTGAGATTTTATGACCGGCAATGTCTAGGCCCTGAAGACTCCCTGCAGCCCTCTTAGCATCGTCTGCATTGGTGTATTCCACTGTAGCATAACCTGCTGTATTTTTAGTAGTAGTAGTAGTAGTAGTGTTCTGCATGGAGACATGGTTGATAGGACCGAATGGCTCAAAGATGGGTTTAATGTCAGTTTCTGTAATGGAAGGATGCAGATTGGATACTGTCAACCTGGCGTTACTACTACTACTAGTGGCGGTGATATCAGTAGCAGTGGCGCCACCATTCATAATGAAACCACCACCACCACCTGCTGCTGGTGGAGGAGGAGGAAAAACAGGCACACCCATTGCTCCCAAGGCACTCTGAGCTGCCTGCGCAGCATGCATAGCAGCAACTGCACCTGGGCCTTGAAGTCCCATAGCTCTAGCAGCTCTCTTCTGCTCCTCTGCCACTTTCCAAGCTACATTCTTCTCCGCCTCACTGGCCTTGACCATCACCGGCTGACCGTTGATTGGCTGCCCAGTCAAAGCTAAAGCCGCTGCTACGCTATCTCTATTGTCAAACTCAATATAGGCTATGCCTTTGCTTTTACCAGTATACCTGTCTTTGATTATTTTGATATCAACCAGAGGACCTGCTGTGGAAAAGAAGGCGAAAAGATCGCGCTCGTCGGCACGGAGGTTGAGATTAGAGGCAAAGACGGTTCGGGACTCACGATCTAAGTTTGCTATTTCTCTTTCTCTAGAGGTTATCCTGTGGTGAGAAGGGGAGGGAGTACGGCGTCTGTTGTTGTTATAGCGGCGGCGAGGATGTCTGTCACGACTACCTCCATTTCTGGGACGGTGGCGATGGGTCCTTCTGTCGTGGTAATCATAGCCATCATCACTTCTTTGGTCATCTGGATACCTGCGTCTGCTGGAAGATCTACTGTGCCTTCTTCTTCTTCTACATTGATCCCTGGAAGGTGATCTACTTCTGCTTCTACTACGACTGGTACTGATACTCCTGATTTTGCTGCTGTGGGGGCTATGTCGGCGATGTTTCCTGCGTTTGGTATCATTGTCTTGGGACCGTGAGGGGGAGCGATGGGAGCGGGATTGGCTTCCGGGGCGGTGGCTCTGCTTACGGCTGTCAGTGTCTCTAGAAGAAGGAGAACGGCTAATGTGTTCCTTGTTCTTCTGCAGTATGGTAGGGGAGGGTAGTATGTGAGAATAGTGTGTAGAAGAAAAGGAAATCATAGAGAGGGGAAGTTATAAGAATTGAGCCTTACCTTGGTTGCTCCGTTGTGCTCATGGTGTTCAATTTGAGCAACAAGACCCTCAGATTGTGGGGGGACGCTCCTGTATAAGAAATGGTGAATGGGGTAAGGTTAGAGCTGTTTTCAGTAGCAGCGAGATTTTATTTTTCTTCTTTGATTCGCTTCACTTACCTATCAAGGGGCTCCATAGTGAAATCACTGAATGTTTATGGATTGGAAAGTTTAGTACTAAGTATAGATTTATGTCATTATGCCTGAGGAAATCGATTTTTGGCCCTTTAGTTTTGGAGTGCCGCTCGAATTTGAGTTTAAAGTAGCCGATTATAGCCGGGAATATTGCAGATTTTGCCTTGATTTTCGTTTCGACAGCTGAACAGTAACCCTAAATGAAGAGGAATACCAGCCAAATCTTCCTCAAAAGAGGTAGCACGCCTATAGTCGTGATTAAGGTGGGCACTTCCAGTCTAATTCGCCCAGAAAAGCACACTCTCAATCTTTCTAGTCTTGCTGGCATCGTTGAAGTCATCCGCAGCCTCAGGGATGAAGGATACAACGTTGTCTTGGTTTCAAGTGGAGCAGTCGGAATTGGATGTCAGAGATTGAGCCTCAACGTCCGCCCCACCGAGGTCTCCAAGAAACAAGCTCTCGCAGCAATCGGACAGGTCCATCTCATGCGATTCTATGAAGACCTGTTCTCTGCCATGGGTATGACCTGTGCTCAGGTCCTTCTTACCCAAGAAAATCTATCCAATCGTAGTCAGTACATCAACGCTAAAAATACATTCCAGGAGCTGCTGTCCTACGGTGCAGTCCCGATCGTCAATGAGAATGACACCGTTGCCATTGAACAACTCCGTATTGGAGATAACGATACCTTATCCGCCCAAGTCGCAACATTAATAGGCGCAGATTGGTTATTTCTAATGACAGATGTCAACGCATTATACACATCCAACCCCAATAGTGATCCCAACGCCCAGCCAATCCACTCCGTTCCCTCTCTCTCCAAGCTCGCAGTGGACACCTCCATGAAGGGCACACAATGGGGAACAGGCGGCATGGCAACCAAGCTCACTGCAGCTCGCATGGCAACGGCTGCTGGATGTAGAATGGTTATATGTCACTACTCTGAACCAAGGAATGTGTTGAAGATCATAAATGGTGAAGAGATAGGAACCATTTTCCATCCCTTGAACAATCCAATTAGCAGCAGAAAGAGGTGGATTTTGGGTGTTCCAGTGAGAGGGTCTCTATGGCTGGATGATGGAGCAGTCAAAGCAGTAAGAGACAGGAAGAAGTCGCTGTTCACAGCTGGAATATTCAAAACTGAGGGTGATTTTGGTGCTCAAGATGCAGTGAGTTTATGTGATTCTGATGGAGCTGAATTTGCTAGAGGGCTGGTTAATTACGATAAGGATGAAGTAGATCTTGGAAAGGGGCTGTCTTCCAAGGACTTTATAGATAAATTGGGCTTTGTCGGTCAAGAAGAGGTGGTATCGAGGACGAATATATGTTTGTTATTAGAGAAGGTCGATGATGATGAGGAGGAGGATGGACAAGGTGCAGGAGTGGTGGGTGCTGGCAAGAACAAGAACAATAAAGCTACATTAAGAGGAGGCAGTATCACTCCACCAGGCCACCAAGATACTCCTGCAACCTCGCCCATCCGACCCACACATAGTAAAAGTAGTTTTAGTGGCCCATCTATTGAAGATGAAGATAGAACTATGGCATATCTGAGAAGATCGATGACTCCTGGCCCAGCTCATGACGGTGCTACTACTGACGATGACGATGATGATAGTCATTATGAACAACCAGATCTACGTGCAGCCGGAGGGAGCGATACAATTGACGTTGCAGCCAGGCTGGCAGTGTTGCAGAATAGACTAGCAGCAGGCGGGTTAGCAGCAGCAATGGGAGGGAATGGTGCAGATGGTAGAAGAGAAGGAGGAGATGAGGATGCAAGGGTGTGTTGGGAGGAGGATATGGCAGCAGCTGTCAAGGCAGAGATTGAAGAGGCAATGGGAAATGCGACCATTGATAATAATAATAATGATATTAGTGAAGATATCAATCAAGAAGGGTGGCTCCCTAAATAAATAATAACACGTTTATGTGTCACATGTTTGTAGTGGCATGTTGATGCAATTTGTATTTATATAGTAGTAGTAGTAAGAAGTGTATACATTCATTTGGTTGTGGTTCTTACATCCTTTGATTTTGTATTACTAGTCACAAGGGTGGTAGATGGTCAAGAGAAGAAGAAGGAGCAGAAGAAGACAGGGTCACGGGTGCAGTATTCCTCTCTGTGTGTGGGTGTCAAGGTACATTCCATATACATTATATCATCTTCTCTTTGAATGAAATTCCATAAAACCTGCATGCTTTAAGAGGAAGAATTGACCTTTTTAATCATCAACACTGCAGCAGCAGCTCCCAAGGCACTGCATCCTATAGCCAAGGCAGTATGCTTCCATCCATCTCCCTCCATTGAGCTTGTTCTCATCTTCCTGCTGCTGTATTCGATAACTGCCTCTCCCATGGCAGTAACTCTGGCCAACCTTGACATCAAGTTGTTCTTTTCCTGCTCATAGACAGAGTGGTAGTCGGCCTGGAAGATGGCCCTTTGGAAAATTGTGGAGACGAATCTTGCGACATATAAAGAGTCGTCGACAGAGGATTGGAGTCGCTTGAGGGCGAGTTCAGCAGTAATTCTGCGCTTTGACTCAGTGTCCAGATGGTCTTGGAGGGAGGGTGTGGATGATGGCGGTGCAGGGATGCGAGTTGGGGTGGTGCGAGCGAATGGGGAAGTCGCGTTGGCTTTGCCTGGAGAGGGCTTTCTGTTGGTGACATTGGGAGAGAGAGCGGCCAGTGGAGCCAATTCGGGAGTTGTTGGCGAGTTCATGCTTGGAACGTTCTGATTGTCAAAATATTGTCCCAAGGTTGCTTGCTAGCTTTATTTCGTCGTAATAAACCGAAACACGTGTGTGAGTTTTGAAATGCTTTCGCAATTTTCGTTTCTTGGGTCAGTTCGGGGGAAATAATAGTAATGCAAAACCTTTAATTTTATGCTTATAGGCAAGTTGTATGTGCTCAGTGTTGAAAATAACGACATTTATGAGTGACAGCTGTTGCCCCAACCTTTTCGACAACGCCAGCGGGCATCGGGTCCTCTCTCTACTTCTCTCTTTTCATCTAAAGCTCGATGCCAGCTAGAGTATCCATCATATAAACAAATACAATGGCAAAAACCAGAGGAACATCAAGCAAGAGGGAAAAGGAAGAGGAGGAGGCAGCGCTGCCAATGAATCCCAAGCATGCTGAAGTGAGCGATGCTAGCGATGATGAAGCCCCGGAGGAATTAGAACTTGGCGTCAGTAAACAGGTACGTTGTATATTAGAACCTACATATTCAAAGTTTCAACTATTCTTGTTCATTATCTTACCAAACACCCATCCCCGTCGTCGAACCCACAATAGACGGCTGCCAAACGTCGTCAAGAGGAACGCCAAGCTGCTGCAGCTGCTTCTCAAGCTGCCAAGAGGCGGAGAACCAGGAGTCGGCAAGGAGATGCAGTCAAGGATGAAAAAGTAGAAAAGGAAGAGAGAGAAGAAGAGGATGAGGATGAGGGAGAGGATGATGATGATGACGACGACGACCAGCTAGATTTGTTACCTGAAAATGTCTTAGCAGAAATAGGACAAACAGATAGGAGGCCATATGAGCAACATATAATAAGCCGGCAACTTAGGAAACTACAAGAAGATGAAGAAATAAGGAAACAAACTAACAAGAAGAAGAATTTCGATGATGACGTCAATGGAGTACAAGTAGGACCTGTGTCGGTAAAGGTACTGAATGCAATGGGTGGAGGAAGGAATAAGGTGTCAGCTTCAGCAAGGGACTTTATGAAGAGTAGACTGTATGGAGGTGATGTGAAGAGAAGTAGAGATATGCTACTTCCAACAAAAACAGTGGATGGCACGTTTGTGTACAGAGCAGGATGATGGAGAGAGAGAGAGAGAGAGATGAAAAATGGAAGAGATGAGGAGAAATATAGGCGTTGATATTAAAAGTTGTTCAATTCTATACCTTTGAATTGTAGCATGATGCAAGCAAGCTGGGATGATTCATTAAAAGAGCTATTAAAAGCCCAGATCATAGATGGATTTGCTCTATATGATGGATTTCAACGGGATAGACTACTTTCCGCTTTTGGCGACCTAAAATACGGCATTTTCAACGATAACAAAGAATATTTCAACCAGATAGATGCCATATTTAAAGGCAGAGATGTCCCTTCTTCCGTTTCCATCACTCTGGACAACCACCGCCTCATAGTCACACTCTGCACAACAGACAAAATCTACGCCATCTCTAGAGGCAAGAAACTAGGTTTACTCATATACAACCTAACCAACCAAGGCATGTTGATCATATCATTCTCACAGCCACATTTCCCTCAATATGTCGTTCCAATTGTAGAAAAAGCTCTGTTTGGGTTTCCTCCACAATTGGTACAAAGCCACATTGACTTGTGAATTGATTACTAGCTACCATTACTGGTATATTCTACTGACTTATTTCTCCATTACATCTGTATATTTGTACATATTATCATCCTCTCTCTTCTGTAAAAGAAGAACAATACATAATACTACCCCCCCCCCATCTCTCTCCAACTCTTTCTCATCACTTTTCACTGAATACTCCTCTCAACGCAGCTCCTCCAACTGATAAAGCCCCTCTCCCCATCGTCCCAAACATCATCTGCGCCCCCTGGGCCCCCCCTGGGAAGTAAGAAGCCACATAGTACACTAATGTAATAACCTGAGCAATACAAAACAATATTGATAATAGGTAGCTGTGCATCATTAGAGAGGAGTATAATGTGCCTAGTAAACTACCAATATATGATGCAGTAAATGGCAGCCTCTCCCTGGAAGCCATGTGACCAAACATCTGCTGCCATCCTTTCAATGCACCGAGTGAAGCTAAGATGAGGCCTGAGCCCACGGAGAAGGTGAGGGCGAATTTAGATGGGGAGAGGATGAGCATGGGGAGGAAGATTGTGAAGGCTAGGATGAGGAATAAAATGCCAGTGCCAAATAAAGCTGCAAAGTAGGTCCATTGGGTGGTGTTTGGGATGTTGGATAATGAAGAGGAAGCACCTGTGACGGTGCTGGAGACTGTGGTGAGGACGCCAGCTAGGTAGCCAGAGACGGAGCGAGTTCCCTCTTCGGCGAGAGATAGACCTTGGTCAGATTGATTTGAGGTTTTTAACGGGGTTGACTCGGAGGAATAGTTGTTCCAGTCTGATACTAGTGATGGTTGTTTAGGTTCAGGTTCGTTGTCAGGGGCTGTGCCACTAAACCATGTCTGTATGGCTTGCATAGCGATCGATCAACTTCAGTTACTTCAGCGAGGTAATGAGCTACCTGTAAATTGGATGCCAGTGTTTCTAGTGCAGTGGATTAACCTTTTCAAAAGCATCAAATGTCAGCTGAAGCTGGGGATGTGCACAAAACTTTGTCATTCCCCGTCAACTGCCTTCAGGGCACGTTATTCTCCGATGAGTTGTGGGGAGGTATCTTTTTCGCACGTTCACTTACCACCATTCAAGACTTATGACTAAAACAAACTACAACATGTTCACAGCAGTTAATATCTCTCTGGAGAGTAGGGTCTGGGACTCCCAGTCCCAGAGTTGAGCTCTTGTAGAGGGAGAGAGCGCAGAGAGTCCAGGTGACGAGTGAGTGAGGACTGGAAAACATATGAAAGACTCAGAGGTAACCCCGTTAAAATCATACTTTTGAAACTTTTATACATTCATGATCAAAATGGGTCTTTAGAACGGGTTTAGTCTCTACAAACGAAAAGAAACAAGCCTAGATCTTCCTTTCACGTGCAGGCTGTGAATATTACCCCTGGACGTCGACCTCAAACTACAGACATGACGAGCACCACAGAATTTGAAATCTACGACTACTCAAACCTCCCGTTGGACGCAATTTTCAAGGTGAGCAACATAGATTGCAAAAATCCCCCCTAGGATCGTCAAACTTCCCAAGGTCACCCATTACTTTCTCTATCTCCTTTCCTGCAGATCGCACGTAACCTGGAAGATGACAAATCACGTCTCGCTATGCGAGCAACCTGCTCATCATGGAGGAGGGGCGTCACTGGCACCATCTCAATCCTCCACCCCGCTGGACTCCAATCCCACTCCTATGCAGCCTTCCCTGGCGTCACCACCATAGACTACACTGCTCGCGGCCAGTCCACTGCCCTCTCAAATACAGAACTATCCAATGCACTGTCACACAACACCAAAACACTTGTCACTTTAAACCTATCTGGCGCATTCAAAATCACAGATTTCTCCCCACTATCTTCCTGCCACCAACTCACCGCCCTCAGCCTCAGGGAGACTCTCGCCCAAGACACCGACCTCCTCCATCTCCCCTCTAATCTCATCAAACTAGGCCTCGCCAACTGCGTGTACCTTCAGGGCAGCTTTATCACCCAGCTTCACTCTACCTGCCCTCTCCTCCAGCACCTGAACCTCACCAGCTGCGCCCTTTCTCTCCATCAAGACACCCCCACCACCGCTGGGCCCCTGGCTTTGCTGGGCAACTTGAGATCCCTTTATTTGGGAGGCGGCAATGGAGTGAATGATGAGATAATGAGGATACTTGGCGCATTACGTAATTTAGAAGTATTGTCTGTTAGAGATGCAGATGGTGTTACCTTGGCTGGGTTGGACGGATTTGTTGATGCCTGGGAAGAGGGGAACAAAGAAAATACTGGTGGTGATAATGAGGAGGAGGAATATAATGGTGCAAATAGTATTAGTGACAGTAGAAACAGTAGAAGTCCTCCCTTGAGAGAGCTTGATATAAGTGGGTGCACCAGAGTAACTGAAAATGTATGGCACATCATCCAACGACTGCAAAACCTGAGAAAGCTGCATCTTAATAGAATGCCCCAACTCTTTGCACTAGAAGCCATTGCTGATGATCAAGCTGGAGCCATGTGGAGGCTCCCCAATCTAGAGCATTTATCACTGAGTGGCAGTGGAATCCATCCAACAAAATTACTGCTAGTAGCAGCTGCGTGCGGTGGCACACTGCAGAGCTTGAACATTTCTTCTGGAGGTGGGGTAGATTCATGGTCACAACCAAGGAGACTATCTGCACAACACATTCAAAGCTATGCTGAGGCACTTCGTCAGTTCAAGAAACTCAAAAGCTTTGAAGCAGCTGGTACTGGCTTACATTTAGCTCCCATTGTTTCTCTCCTCCGCAGTGCAGCTCAAAACCTAGAACGCTTGGATCTATCTGGATGTGATCTACAAGACTACACCGCCAGCACAGCCAGCTCTACTGGCACACACGGTCAGCAACAATGGCTGAGTCCACCTGCCCCAGTAAGACGATCACTCACAATGCACTTATACGACCATTCATTTTCTGCAACGTCAGATGCTGCTCACCGACTTGAAGCTCACCAGTCAGAGGTAGGAATGACGAGCGCTTGTGATTTTGCCTATGCATTGGGTTTCCTGAGCAATTTGAAAGTTTTGGAGCTACAGAGATGTTTTGGATTGACAGATGAGCATCTTGGTCAGTTGGGCAGGTTGGGGAGATTGGAACGCCTTGTCTTGGCTAGAAATAGAGCCATCACCAGCCACGTTTTACCCGTTGATACTCATTACAAGGTAGGAGTAGAAGAAGAGATGGTAGTATCTGATGATTGTCAGCTCAGCTCTAAAACCAGCATTACTACAAGTAGTAGTACAAGTAGTAGTAATGGTAATAATATAGTAGGGGCCCCTACTAATCTACTAGGTAGTAGTAGTAGTACCAGTAGGAGTACAAGTAGTAGGACTCTAAGTAGGAGTCTATCTCGCATGAGATCTCTCCCTTCTTCCCCCTATTCCTCTCTCTCAGCTCTGACCTACCTGAACATTAACGGCATCACCATGCCAAAAGGAGCACTGCTAGATTTGTCTCAATACCCAAACCTAAAGCATCTCCATATGGCAGACATCCAAACTGTATCCTCCATTGCCCTGATTGCCACCCTGGCCACCATCCCCCCATCTTCCCACGAACAAGAAGAAGATGGTGGTGGTGGTGGTGGTGGTGGTGGTGGTGGTGGTGGTGATGGTGATGGTGATGGTGATGGTGATGGTGATGGTGATGGTGATGGTCAGCACACTGCATTGGAAACACTCAATCTCAGTGGGTGTATTGGTGTTAATGACACAGTTCTCACAGCTATTGCCTCCAACTGCCCTCTACTTACATCATTGCATCTTGCAGGCTGCATAGAACTGACTTCTTCGGCAGGAGCGTTGCAATCACTAGCAGCATTGAGTCATTTGAAATGTCTAGATTTACAACTGTGTTTTAAAGCCTTGGATGACCAGCTCATCAATGTTATTGGTCAAGCTATGCCCCAATTGACCAAGCTGAGTTTGGGGGGTAGTAGAGGAGGGTCAATGACAGTGGTGGGACTGGAAGGATTGCTGGACAAGTTGCCATTATTGGGAGAATTGGATTTGACTGGATGTCAGGGGGGTTTGTTGACTGACGATGTTTTGAAAAATGTGTTGCCGGGAGTAACAGGGGCTATGGTACAAATGCCTAATGGAGCTAGATCTCCTAGTGGGAGTCCAGTGAAGAGGTGGAGGCAACCTGGTGATGGTGGTGGTGGTGTGATTATATAACATCGTTGTATTTGTATTCCCTTTGTAGTATGTACAGTATAAAACATTACATTGCGTCCAAGAAACAGACAAAAAGTAGTAAATTGCAGCTATTCTAAGTATCTTTGAAAAAGTGAGAGCACCCTCCTCCTCATTACCATTACTCATTAGTACCGTCATCAGAAGCAGGTCTCTTCACCCCCCTTCCCTCACCCTCACCCTCACCCTTGCCATTATCATTCTTCTTCTTCTGAAGGTATGCTCCTACCTCTATATGATGGGTATAAGGAAACTGATCAAACACCGCAAAACTCTTAATTTCAAACACATCCTTGACAGCTTCCAAGTTAGCATGCAATGTTTCAGGGTTGCATGATATATACACAACATTATCAAACCTTGTCAATAACTGAAGTGTCTGGTCATCCAAACCTGCCCTGGGGGGATCCACCAACAGCGTCTTCAGCTTTAGAGTAGAAAAGTCGAGATCTTTAAGCCGGTTCATTTGTTTCCCCGTCTTCCAAGCTTCAGTGAACTCCTCTGAACTCATTCTGGCGACGAAAATGTTATCCACGCTGTTCAAGGTGATGTTCTTATGAGCTGCAGCTACACTGGTTTTCGATATTTCAGTGGCAACTACTTTTCTGAAGTTTTCAGCAAGAGCAATGGTGAAGTTTCCATTTCCACAATACAGCTCCAACAAGTCATGCTTATGTTCATCATTGCCACCATTATTATTAGAGTCCCCTACTGCTATTGTCGTTGTTATTCGTGGTGGTGCAGTGACACTTTGTGCCCAGCTCAACATGTGCTGACACACCCCTCCATTAGGCTGAGAAAAGGCTCCTTCAACTTGCATATATGTATATGTCTTCTTCTGATCTACACTAGCAGCACTAACAACCAATGTTTCCTCTACTTCTGCCTCATCCAGGCATATCTTCTGTTTCCTACTTCTACCAATGACATGTACGCATGGTTTTGATGTTGGTGTCTCCTCGTCTATTGAATCAGAAGCAGCACCTGAATTAGCAGCTGCGGAAGCACCACGACAATGTTCAGCAGTCGACAGTTTAATTCGCAACTCTTCTGCTGCCTTCTTCCACGCATCGTCCAGCTTCCTATGGTACACCATAGTTACCATTGCATTACCTGACAATGTCGTGTGGAAATTCACTTGGAACAATTTCTTCTTCAATATCTCAGTGCTCATCACGTGTTGTCTTAGGATGCTCATTAGTTCGTTGATCAATTTGGAGGCCACCGGGAATTGATCTACTCTTACTTTCTTAGGCTTTGGTGGGAATTTAGATGCAGTTGTAAGTTTAATAGCTGCATCATCATCATGATCTTTAGCATTATTTTTATTGACATTACCCTGGCCCTGGCCCTCACTCTTATCAGTATCAGTATGAGTGGGTTCATGCATGACGTAATACATATCTGTGCCCTGATGCCACACACCAAACTCAGAGCGCATTCTATAGTGGCTAGGTGCAGATTTGAAGATTTCTAAATCAGGGGGGTCGAAATGTGAAAATTGTGCTTTGATTTTACTAACTTTAGCTTGTAGTTGGGGTTCATATTGAGTGGTGTCGATATTGGTAAGTGCAGGGCTGAACTGTGGTGGTGGTGGTGCAGGAACGGTGGAAGTGGGAGGTGGGTACTGGCTGGCCATGGCGAGAGACGATAATAGCCTGGCGGATGGTTTGATTGGTCTTGATGTGTTGATGCGTAGGTATGGAACGTTGAAAGTTCTGCTGCTGGCAACAAGACGCACTAGCATGCCAGAAACACCAGATGCATACAAATGTAATCGAGTTTATTTGCAACGGCTTTAAACGATTAATTTGTGAAATCCTTCTATTAGACAATTCACAATATATTACAAAAGTCTAAATGCACACGTATCATTTGACTACCTAACAGAGAGAAGACTGGTCGGAGTTTCCAACGAATGTTTCGCTCCACCCACAACTATCTATCAATCCATCAATCTATCTATCCTACTCTTCCACCTCTCCTACTGCCTAGCCTCCTTATCACCCTCCTCCTCATCATCATCTTTTTCTTCTTCTTGATCTTCTTCACTCCCAAACACTTCATCCAACCTTCGATGTAACGCCTCCCAACTTTCTTGACATTCGGTTGAACCGTCAGTCAATAGATACAACTCAGTAGCCACATAAACTCCACCCAACATAGCTCTCTTAGAGTACCATTCAAAGTCTTTGGCATCATCCCCAGCAGCCCTCCAGATTATATCTGTCAACTCTGCCAGCAATTTCAGCGATTCAGTTGGGTGTTGCGCGAGAATGTTTAATGCCTGTGGCCAAGTGTCTGCATGCTGAGCTGTCATTTCTAATCGTCTTTTGATACCAAAATGTAATCTATCATGGACTGACATTTTGGAGAGGTCTTCTTTTGATTCGTAGAGCTCGTCTTCTAGTTTCAGATTGCACTTGTGTGAGAAATGTTCGACGAGATCAAAGGGAGTGGCTGCTCCTCCCAGGGCTGGACTTAGGTCTAGATCTGCAGCTGCATGGTCAAGAGCTTCTCCAGACCACCCATACTGGGGTACGAGCTCAAGTGCGGAGTCTAAGAGGCGGGATTTGAGTACTTGGAAGTCTTGTTGCTGGGGAGGGGATTTGGCAGTGTCGGGGGCGGTGACATGGATGGATGAGTGGAATCGTTGGACGAAGGTAGAACAACCCTTGGATGTATGGCTGTAAATGGGTTGTTTAAGGGTTTCTGGTGCAGTTGAATGGGTAACCGTAGCGGATGCAGTGCCAAACAGTTCACAAGATGCAATTCGAATCCAACTCCAACGAGATGCACCTAGTCTGTTTGCGTGTAACATCTTTCTTGTTTCGACTTTTGAATTGACCTAAAATGTACCGCAGTGACTGTCCTTGTCTTCAAGTAAGTTTTGTGGATGGGCAACGTTCAGAATTGCCAGGCCTGAAATTGCTCTGAATTCAATTTCCTGCTGAATTGCTGAACATTAGGAGGATGAAGGCTGCTATAAATTAGGTTTAAATCACCATTCACCCGAATTATTTTACTACCTTGAACTACCCACTATGTCAATAGATTCAAAGAACCCGTTCAGGGCACTAGAAGCACTGTCTCTTGAAGATGTTGATCCTGAAGATTGGAATAAAGCGAATGGAAGTAGCAGAAATTTCACTGTAGAAGGAACTAATCTACGTCATCCATTAGTATGGATAGACCTGGAGATGACAGGTACATTGCGATACCCACATTTGATCACCTCAAATCCTGTCAAATACCCTCCACCCGACCCTCAACATTCCTCTCTTCCTTCATTCTCCCCCAGGTTTAGATCCTTTAAAAGACCAAATTCTCCAAATAGCTTGCATTGTCACAGATGGTAAACTACAAAGACAGATAGAAGGCCCAGAAATCGTAATAAACCACCCAGAATCAGTATTAGAAACCATGAATGACTGGTGCATAGACCAGCATACCAGAAGTGGCCTGTCTGATGCAGTCAGAGCCTCCACCACCTCCCTGCAGCAAGCAGAAGACCAAATCATAGATTTCATCCAATGGCACATCCAAGAGGGCTACAAACCGGTCATAGCAGGCAATTCCGTACACGTAGATGTATCCTTTCTCAAGAGACACATGCCCAAGTTGGCGGAACTCTTCCATTATCGCATAGTAGATGTCAGCAGTATAGGTGAGCTGTGTAGGCGGTGGTTCCCCGTTGAATTTTCCAGGCAACCTAAAAAGGAAAATAATCATACTGCAATGCAGGATGTTAGAGAGTCCATACGGCAATTAAAGTTTTACCAGCAGCATGTATTTATCCATCCTTCTCAGCAAAGAAAGAAGACGTCTAGCAGCAGCAGCAGCAGCAGCAATAAGAAATGATAAAGTGATAGTGATAGTGATACTGATGGGAACGGTGTCTCACAGTGTGCATAAAAAAGTACATCATAACATCGTGTCATCATTGATCTGCGTCTCTCTGGTATGAATAAATAAACTTCCTTTATTCCCCTTTGTAATACGCACATCTTCATCCAAATACAGCCAATCAATAAACCCTCTTCCATCCGTCTTCACATCTAATGGAACCTTCCACAGCCCAATCTCCAGTAACACCTTTTCTATATCAACCCCCGTTCTTGTATTGCTATCAGGCTCACATACAGCCATTGCTCTGACGGTAAGTTTAGGAAGCAGAGCTACTCTATTCTCCAATTCAGAACCATCTCCACTAATAATCTGCCAATTACCGACCTTGTCCGCCAACGCTTTCTGCAGTGGATTGGCTGTTTTCCCTTGTTGTGTCCATCTCAATCTCCATTTACCTGCTGCCAGGGGGTTGTTCTTTGCTGGGGATCTCCCTTGTCTTGGGCTGCCTTCTGTTATCAAAGCTTCAGCTGCTGCTAGTATAGCTGCATCATCCCTCCCCCTGCCCTTTTGATTCAACAACCTCAAAAGTCGCTCCTTTGGTGAAGCATCCTTAACCAGTACAAACAAGGTACCTTTATTACCTCTTGATATTCTAAAATCCCCATCTTGATTTAAATATGTCACATCAATCCACCCTTTCCTCTCATCACCCAGCAACTTGAACGGTACAGGATATGGAATGGTAAATGGAAGGGATTTGAAGTAGAAAGCAGCCTTGTCAAATCCAAAATCAATTCGAATATTCTTCTTCACAGGTGGGTCTGTATTGCTTTTACCCAGGATACCAAATGGTAGGCCTTTTTTCTGGCGGGGGATGAATCCAGGAATGGGTCGGCTATCTACACTGGCTTCTGCCTCTACTTTAAGGTAGCCTACAGTGGGGCCAAAGTCTACCACATTATTCACTCTCAAATATGATGAGGTGTTGGTTTCTATTTCTTGGTAGACAGAGAAGGAATCAATGCCAGTGAAGGTTCTCTGAATGGGGGAAGCAGTGCCTGGTCTGGTGGTGTAGAGCAATCTCCACCTGCCTTCAAGGAGAGGAAGGTTTTTGGAAGAGGTTGGGTCGGAGATGATGTTTCCCTTTTGAGCGGTTTCTAATTGGGACAAAGCAGCATTGAAGATTGATTGTTGATCTGGAGACATTCCTTTCTTTCCACGGCCAGAAGAGGTGGAGATTATGTCGATGATTTTTTGTTGTGCTTGTTGCAGGTTTGGGTTAGAAGAGGCTTTGAAAATGCTGGTCTTCTTGGTTGTGGTGACAGTCGCTGCAGCGATCGGTGCAAATCGACGACGTGTGGAAGGGCATTGAATGACACGCATTGGTATAAAAATGCCATGATTCGATCCATACCATGTATAGGTATTCGTTCTGTGTCCTTTGGACTGTCTGAAATTTGAAAGAGTTTGAAATTGCATCGGCATTGATCGTGAGGTAGTAATTTAGCTAATCAAATGAAATCAAATAAATCTGGTGGTGCGTGGAAGATGACTGAGGTCAATCTTGCTTAATGAAATCGAGAATGTTGGGGAAATTCAGCACGGCTCAACATTTATATGAGGTGGGAGCCAGCCCTACCTCAGGCCATAATTTGCGAAATATCAACCGAGTTTCACTACCACAAATGGTATCATCAACGGCCACGATTGCACTTAGTACGTTTGGTGGCCTAGCAGCCTTGGGTTTGGCCGCTTGGCACCTGGGGACGATTATAGGAGTCGACTTGGGGTGTGAGAAGCCTAAATACACTTTGCTTAAGACTCTAGGTAGTAAGAGAAGGTAAGACTTGACAATGCACAGCCTGGGAAGACTGTTAGTCAAGACATTTTCCTCCTCTTCTGCCGATCTGATCTCTTTCTTGACATCTCCGCCTCTGTGTTTCTCTCTCTTGCTCTTCTTCCTTTCCACTCACCTCAAACCTCCTCCTCTCTCCCCTCTCTTTCCATTCCTACCAGATGGAACTTCAAGCATGCTGCCGAATTAAGACACTACGCACCCTACATAGTAGCAGAAGTTTCCTTCCCTAGCGACATGCCAATGAGACAAGTACTAAACCTCGGCTTCCGAGCTGTGGCCAACTACATCTTCGGCAACAACATTGCTCAAGATAAAATATCAATGACCAGCCCAGTAGTACTTGAGCAACAACAACCATCATCATCTCCAACAGCTTCATCCAGACCCCTCCCTAATGAAAAGATCTCCATGACATCCCCCGTCACAATGGAGCAACAATCCAACAAATCCACCACCGTCTCCTTCATCATGCCCAGTAAATATACTTCCATTGATGATCTCCCCAAACCAGTGAATGACCAAGTGATACTGAAACAAGTACCAGCAAGGATTATGGCTGCTCTAACCTGGAATGGAGGGATGGTGAGTGAGGAGAGGAAGAGCGATAAGGTGGATGCGTTGCTGGATATCATGAGTGAAGAGGGATTGAGGGCGGTGAACACTGGAAATCAGCATCTGTGGCAGTACCATCCTCCATTTGCTCCATCTTATATGCGTGTGAATGAAGTGCTGCTGGAGGTGGAGGATGATAGGTTTATTGAGAATACTATGATATTGAAGGCGTCGCCAAATAAGAATAAGAATAGCCTTGCTAGCCCCATGAAGTGATGGTGAGAAGGGCGGAGTGGTGTTGACGTCGGTGCATCGGAGAGAGAGATTCCCGACTCTCCTTCTTTTATAATCATAAATCCAACTATACGTCCTTGTAAAATAAATGAATGTTACTGGATGGAAGATTTATCATAATTACAAGACAATATGCGTCTACCCTTGGGAATTAGAAACTTTAATCATAAATTATCTCGTGGGTTTCCCACAAGTCACCACGATTCCAATCGGCATAGGATTCAACACCACTGCCGTAGCAGTAAAGAAGCATTATCAACTACAGCAGATATCAAGGACCTGAGACAAGCGCTCCAAGATGCCATCGCCTCTGAAGATTACCAACGGGCTGCTGAATTAAGAGATGCTATTGCTCTAGTAGAAGCCCAGGACCCTATCCAGTTCATCAAATCCCAACTACAACTGGCCATCAGAGACGAAAACTACTCCTTAGCAGCAACATTACGTGATCAACTGGAACAATTAGCTCCCCCTCTATCTACCACTGCCGTTGCTATCACCGACGGCGTCAAGGTTCACGTCACATCTTCCTTCATCCCAACGCAAAGCAGCCCTCAGAGAGGACAGTACCTCTTCTCATACCAGATCACAATCACAAACGATTCAAACAAAAATGCTGTCAAACTAATGAACCGTCACTGGAAGATTATTGATGCTGAAGAATCCATGCAAGAAGTAAGGGGGTCAGGAGTGATCGGTGAAAACCCTGTCCTCACTCTGGGACAATCATTTTCTTATACAAGCTACTGCCCTCTGCCTACTCCAACAGGTACGATGGAAGGAGAGTATGAATTTTACGTGGTTACTACTGATTCTGCTGGAAAGGAGACTTATTCAGCCAGCTTTTTGGTGGACATCCCCAGATTTGCATTGGTGTCAGGAGAGAGATTATGACCAAGACAGAGACAGAGAGAGAGAGAGAGAGAGAGAATATTGCAATATAACAACAACATATGTGTAAGATATTACTACTACTATTAGTCTTTCTTATTTTTTATTTAAATGAATATGAAGATCAAGGGTGAAGAAAAGTTAACTCAAATACACACAATCTCTCTTTCCCCTCTTGTCTTCAGAATACAAAATAGTCATATAACATTGTGCTGCTGTTGCAAAAAATGATGAGAAAAACAACATCAATCAAATGATAGAAGAACACAAACAAACACAATTAATAATTAAAAAAAAACATCCATCCATCCATTAAATATTTCCACTATCCTTGCTCTTCTTAACCGGAGGCCCCCCAGCAGTAATATTGTTAGTCTCAGATCCCTTGCGTTTCTTCCCATCCTCTTCTTCCCCTCCAGTAGTAGTAGCACCGTTCTTCTTCTTGTTTGGGCCCCTCTTCCTCACGACCTGAGCCCTCTCCTCATCCTCTTCATTCTCCTTCTCAATTAACCTGATCAACGTCTCACACCTCCTCTGCAACTCATTTGGTGTTCTGCTCTTGAAGAACCAATCAAACCTGAACCTCCAGTGATTACGGACCTCAGCCTTGATCTCCTCCCAAGCGCCATATCCCAACTTGTGCATCATACAGATTAAGAACCTGTCTTCTTCTTCTGTGTAGGCTTTACCCTTTGCAGGACCGTAATTGATCTTCAGATCTTGCCATGGGTTCTTGCTCTTGCTCATCTTGGATGCCAGCGCCCTCATGATGTCCTGTTGGCGTTGAATCTTTTGTTCTCCAGCCTCGATCTGCTTGATCCACTTGTCTGATTCGTTGAGTTCGCTAAATCTCTCCCAAAATACCTTGGCGTAGCTTTTGATTTCTTCGTCAGTCTTGCCATCGATGTCCTTGTAGATGTTGTCTAGATCTCTGCGTCCCCACCTGGCACATGCGCGGACAAAGGCTTGGAAGTCACGCTTGGACCAGTTGGAGAAGCCTTGCTTGAGGAGCTGGTCACGCTCGGCAATCTCGTCTTCGGTGAGAGGTTGGGGATCGTCTTCAGATGGAGCCAGTTCCTTGGCGATGACTTCTTCGGATGCACCTTGTTGTCTAGCTGCTGCTTCTCTCTGAGTCTTGGAGTGCTGGAACATGTTGTAAGCATCCTCCTTGTCATACAAAAAGGTGATTCTGACATTGTCAAAGAATTGGAAATCATGGAGAACTGGCATTTTAGAACGTCGGGGTCCTCCTTGTCTCTGCCCTCCACCTTCACGTTGCTTATGATGGCCCTCTGCATATGACACCACACGCTTACGTTCACGCTTGGGTGGATCCACCCAATTAGCTCCCATGAGTGCCTTCAGTTGATCAACTTGGTCGACATTTTCAACCTCCTTTTCACCTTCAAAGTCGTATGCACTGATCCCACCGTCCATGGTGAACTTCATAGCATCATTGGTGAAGTCTTGCAGCTTGTCATTAAGCTCCTTGGTGGAAGCTTCACCCTTGGCAATGATAGCATCAATATCTGCATCGGTAATCTTGCTAGCTTCTGATGAGAAAACCAATTCTGCCCCATAACGGACCATATTAAGGAGTTCATCCTTGTTGACCTTGCTCTTACTGTTTTCAACCAGACGGCCTTGTTGGATGACCAGCGCGTCCAGACGGAGCTTCTTGTAGGCTTTTTCAATGACCTTTTCTTCAATTGAGTTTTCGGTGCAGAAACGGAACACTTGTACTTCTTTCTTTTGACCAATACGATGGGCACGATCCATGGCTTGAAGATCCATCTGTGGGTTCCAATCAGAGTCGTAGAGCACCACAATGTCTGCAGTGTAGAGGTTGATTCCCAGACCACCAGCACGAGTGGACAGCAAAAATAGGAATTTTTCAGATCCCTCCCTGTTGTACTCGTCAATTTGGCTCTCACGGTCTTCACCAGTGGTGTTACCGTCAATTCGGCAGTACTGGTGTCCACGGTACTGACAGTAGTCTTCCAAAATGTCTATCATGCGAGTCATTTGAGAGAAGACCAGTACACGAGAACCACGACTCTTCAGTTTTGGCAGCAGTTTATCCAGCAAAACTAGCTTACCAGAGTTTTCTACCAAATGCTCTCCAGCAAAGTATGGAGGGCCAGGTTCTGCTCCTTGGAAGAGATATGGGTGGTTGCAGCACTTGCGGAGCTGCATGACAATATTGAGCAGACGGCTGCGTTCAGCTCCTCCTGTAATTGCGTCAACGTCCTTTTGCAGCAAGGCAGCATAGTACTTGCGCTGCATGTCAGACATACCAATCTTCAGGATAGTTTCCTTTTTGGGGGGCAGACTTTTCTCCACGTCGCTCTTCAGGCGACGGAGCAGGAATGGTCTCAATACCTTGTGCAGCTGCTGAACCACCTCCGCTTCACCTTCTTTATTGTCGTTACTCATCTGGAACCACTCATCAAACTTCTCAGCGCTGGAAAAGACTTCAGGGAGGAGGAAATTGAGCAGGGCCCACAGCTCGTGGAGGTTATTTTGTAGGGGGGTACCTGTGATCAAAAGACGGTAATTAGTCTTGAGCATACGTACCACCCTGGAAAGGAGCGAGTTTTCATTCTTAATTCTGTGAGCTTCATCAATGATGATGTAACGCCAGTGGAACTTCTTCCAGTGGTTTTTCTCCTTGATGACCATCTCGTAAGAGGTGACGACGACGTCAAACTTGCCGGGCTGGAGGATGTTGTCCTTTTGTTGTTGGCGTTGCTCAGCGTTACCGTGGAATTTGACGGCCTTGATTGAGGGGCACCAGCGTTTGAATTCATTGAGCCAATTGTGGAGGGTGGACTTGGGGACAATGACCATGTGGGGGCCAGTGATGCGTCTGAACTCTCTGAGGTAACCCAAGAGGGAAATAGTCTGCAGAGTTTTACCGAGACCCATCTCATCGGCGAGAATGCCATTGATGCCGTTGTCGTAGAGATGGATGAGCCAATTGAGGCCCTGGAGCTGGTACTCACGCATCTTCCCTCCTGTGATGACGCTAGGTTGGACCTGGAGGCGGTGACCTGCCCTCTCGCCCTCGTCTTCTTCGTCGCGGAGGAGTTCCTCATCTTCCATCTCCTCGGTGTAAGAGGCGGAGTGGCGACCACGTTTCTTCTTGCCTTCAGCTTCAGCGTTGTCTGGGACGAAATGCTGAAAGACTTCAGCCTGTTTAAGGAGGAAGTCAAGTCGTCTTTTACCACGAGCTGCCTCGCCCTTTTCCGCATCAGCATTGAGCTGGGAACGCATCTTCTCCACCTGGTCGCGACGACTTTTCTCCTGGAGACGAAGACGCTCCTTCTCCTTCTTTGCAATGAGTTTGGCAGCCTCATCTTCCAATTCCTGTGTTTGAAAAGGGAAGATGTCAGGATTGAGCTTTTGAAAGTAAGGGTGGAGATCACTTGACTGAACGTCTTGTATCAGGCTCATTAAACGTACCTCTTCCTCCTCCTCCTCGTCACTGTTATATTCCACAGTCAAACCTTCGTCATCCTCACTGATGCTTCCAGTTGCGTCTGCCTCTAGGAAATCATCCTCTGGGGCAGTTTCCTCTTTCTCCTGCTTGCCCTCAGAGGCATCTTCGTTCATTGGATCATAATCTGGATCACCCATGGCTTCGTTGAATTAATATCTGCCGGGAAACTCAAATCAAATCAGAATCGTTGAGACTCCCTTGATGCGTCACTGTACGCACTTATACTTCGTTTCTCAACCTTGTGAAACAGCTATTACACAAAATGATGATAGTTGATAGTTAGATTGCTATGCATGCCCCAACGTGCTTCCCGGCCTTCTTCTAAACTCACACCCATCCCCCTCGGCGCTGCCGACTGAAGGAAAAAGAAGAAGAGGAGCTCGAGAGAGAGTCAACCAGGTGTGGAAGGCCAGTGAAAAAAGAGCCATGTTCTAGGAATGTCAAATGATCACATCATATTCTGAGTTACATAGGTACAATGTCAAGTAGATTGCAATATAGCTTGTAGTTCTTAGGAAATCTGCTTGAAGAAGGACACCTTCTGAGAGAACTGAGCCAGGCCTTGTCCGCCAGGCTGTCAGTCAAACACCAAAGGGGAAGTCAATCTCGAGGGCCAAATTTAGTTCGATTTGACGAACCATGCCGCAACTTCCCCTTCAATATACACATCGTGACGATTCAACGCTTCTATTGTATTCCTTCCGACTCAAGGTTTCCACATAGAGAATCCAGAAATTCTGACATCCAATGTGTAGCTTAACAAGATACTCTGTGAACGATTAGACCCCCAAGTTTGCTTCTTATCCAACTTATACAGTATGCATGACGACTACGGTAAGCCCCATTTACGTTACCATGGATAAATATCCCGCAATTGAAACCGTTCAATCCTCAACCGCTCGAGCTCCCTCCCCTCCTCACAGGTTTTGACATTCCAGACAAGCTGGTTCCCTTGTATCAAAAATATGCTCCTCTTTGGAAATCACAAGAATTAAATCAATCTAAGAAATGGAATACCTTCATTCAAGCATCAATACCCACAACCACATCAAATAATAATAGCCTACAGCATAACAACACTAATGATGATTCTGACATCACAGACATCAACACCGACATCATTGTCAGAGAGGCAGTCCGTATGTACAGAGGAGCCCTCCGCCGCCCTCTAGACCACTACTCCCACCCTCAACTGGTATCCCAACTACACGAACTACGGATGCTAGTACACATGGGTTTACCTCCCAATCTCAGAGGCCAGTTGTGGTCCCTCTTTCTCCTGGAAGGCAATACAGCCATGTGTCAGCCTGGTCTCTACAAGGACCTTTATACCCAGGCCCTCTCTCAAGACCAAGATGATTGGATTGTACAGATAGATAAAGACCTGCACAGAACATGGCCGGGCAATCTAGACAAAGATGGAAGACAAGGCCTGAGAAGAGTGCTGGCCGCCTATAGTAAGAGAAACCCAAAAGACGTCGGCTACTGCCAAGGTCTCAACTTCATTGCTGCCACGTTTCTTCTCCTCATCAAGGACGAAGAAACCGCATTCTGGTGCATGGCTGTATTTGTAGAACAAGTCTTAGATGGGTATTACGATAAAGATATGATTGCCGCTGCTGCCGATTTATTGTCATTAGAACACCTCATCCACTCTTCCTTCCCTAAAGTGTACCATCACTTGAAAAAAGTCCTGGGAGTAGATTTCCCCAGCGTGACTGGTAGTTGGCTAATTGTTGCCTTTTTAAACACCCTCCCCTTTGAAGCATGTCTTAGGATCTGGGATATTCTATTGTTTGAGCAATCTCCAGTGCTGTTGATTCAAATAGCGCTGGCTTTGGTTGACATGTATCAAGATGCATTGTTGGAGACCTCTGATAGCAGTGAGGCGTACATGTTGTTGCAGCAGATGGGGGGGTTGACATACGATGTAGACAGATTGCTGGATTTGAGTTTGTTGACGTATGGGAAGATCAATGATACGACACTGTCTGTGCTGAGAGCAAGGTATGGGAGACAGGGGTGCCCTTCTCCTCTGAAATTATTGGATGTGGTGATTAGTATAGAGGATGATGACAGTGAGTATGATGATGATGATGATGATGATGATTTAGGAATGAAGAAAGCGCTCCAAAGATCAACAATGACAAGTTCAGAATTATTGCAACAGCACCAGCAGCAGCCATTGATGGTGAACTATCCAAGATCCTTCACAACAGACGATGAGGCAGAGAAGATCTCAGCCAATTGGGCATCAGGACCAGCTTCTGCTACCATTCCCATCCTACTTGACCAAGAAGCAATGCAACCACTGCTGCAACTAAATACACAAAAGACTCCTCCTACCCCTTCACAAAGAAGAACACAGAGCGCTACAGCAGTTGCTGCCAAGTTGAAACAACAACAGCAGCAGCAGCAGCAGCAGCAGATCTCAGTTCCTCTACCAACTAGAGGAGCATCGGAAGGGAAAGAACAGCATACCATACCTCCTGATGATGGTGCTGATTTCAGCAAACCTTCATTGCAAGCTGCCCTTCTTATTGCTGGCACATGTGTAGTACCACCGTCATCACCTTCATCATCTCGTAGTACCACCATTAATGGTATCTCCAGAAGATTCACTGATGGTGGATCAGCATTATTATTTCAGAATCTCGTACTTAAGACAGCTGGCACCATGAACCAGTCACTGCTGGCATCCCTAGCACAAGCAAGTGGCAGTAGGAGTAGGACGCAAAGATTAGCTGCTACTGAACCCAACGTGTATGGAGAAAACAACATCAACAGTGTTGGATCATCAACATCAATCAAAAATGAAACTCATTTGTTAAACATAATTAAAAGCCTGGAATGTGAACTGTCCTTGGCAGAGAGCAAGAATAGAGTTTCTCAAGCTGCAGCTCTGAAGGTAGAACAGAGCCACCAGGAGTATATAGCTGCTCTGAGGGAACAGATGCACAGACAAGAAGAGATGATTGGCGATAAACATAAACTGCTACTTGCAACTCAAGCTCAGGTGTGTAAATTGGTAGAGGAAGGGGTTAATGTAGAGAGAGTGCTTCATCAGAAGAGAGAAGAGTTGCATAAGTCTAAGTGGGTGTTGGATAATAAGATGAAGGTTCAGCTGAGGAGGTGTGAGGAGAGAATAGAGCAATTGATGGCTACCACCACCAAGATCACAAGCACTCCTCCATCTTCGGGGAAGAAGACAAGACGGAAGAAAGGTATTTGGTAACATAATGGTAACATAATGTAGTGTAGTGAATTAACAATAACAGTATAATATAAATTAAATTATATGTATTTATACATATGGGTGTGAATGTGTTTTGATACATAGATCTATTGTACAAAAAAATGTCTGTTACGTTACGATGTCTAGGCTCCTTCTACACTCTGCTGCTCCCCATCTTGTTGTTGTTTGTCCACTATTAATAGTTGTGGTTCAGGCATACCACCAGTAGGTATAACACTTATGATCCTCTTCTTGGTCTTATTCTTTTTAGTAGTTCTCAGAAAGTGGACATTACCTTCTACCAATGCGTATATAGTGTGATCTCTACCAATGCCAACACCAAAACCGGGGTGGAATTTGGTACCGCGCTGCCTGACTATAATGTTGCCAGGGATACATTTATGTCCACCGAAGAGTTTGACCCCTAGGAACTTTGGTTTGGAGTCTCTATTGTTTTGAGTAGATCCTCCTTGCTTCTTGGAGGCCCTGTTGTGTGTGTGTGTGTGTGTGTGTGTGTGTGTGTGTATGAGAGAGAGAAAAGGGGGACGAGAGGTGTGAGCGATGGAGTCGGGGAAGGGGTGTTGTGGCATTGAGTGGCGACGCTGGGGTGTGACGTGTACGGTAAGCAACTCACCATCGTACTTGGTGCAGCTGTGTGGCGCTAGATATCGCAGTCGATGCTAAAATTGGACGCATCATCACGTCAGTGATTGATTTCAGCAAAGAAACCGTCCCTAGGGATTTAAGAAACATTTCTGTGCCCTGTGTAGGATTATTGTACGCAACTTATGCTGGTTATATTCTTTGTTATAACATGGTGATTTGTTGAGTCTGCCACCTCTTTCTCTCTCTCTTCCAGCTCACATCATCCGGTGGGGTACCCTCTCCCCCGCTACCTTTTATGCTTGCACCTCTGTATTCTATGCAGCATTCCTCTACCACTCCAACAGAACTTAACAGTACTAGAGAATGGACATTCCCCCACATGTTCAAGCATAAAATGGTGGCTAACTATGACCATGCTGGTCGACAGCTCCTGACATCAGTCCGCGACCATAAGAATGAAGCTGGGTGTGCACCACTTTAAATTATTCATATCTCAGTCATAAACATAGTTGAATGAAGTATAAGATTCTATAGTGATCTATGACGAGTATGAACCCTATGTTTAGACTGGAGTTATTTCCCCATAAGACATCTGATCTTGATGCCCACACATTTAAGTTTTTATCCCTACATCCAACGATCAAAATGGTCAATATACCACACAAAGTAAGCTTCAGATCACCTTCACAAGATATTCAACGCAGTAATCCTACCTACCTCCACACCCAAACCTCCCCCCCCTCGCTCCTCCATCCGTCACCACACAGAGCAAAGATCAAAACCTTCTCTCCACAGTAAAGCAGTTAGCAACAGCCCACCCTTCCCTAGATGTCTGCCTCCACTACTCAATCAAGTACGCGTACGGTGGATCAGCTGATAAAGCTTTCAAAAGCTTATTACAGACATGCAAATCACTAGCCACACTATCACCATCTTCTTCATGTCGCCGCTGCTCACTGCTACTGGTCAGCGGAGGCAAACCCAAACGCAAGCTCGATACGATAGCTGCATTAATAAGGCTAGCTCAGTTATCTATAAATGAACCAAAATCATTACTATTCTTATCCAATTTACCATTTTATGTTGCATTCAATCCCTATGAATCATCTCCATCATCAGAAGAAGAGGAGCAATGCCGCTTGCAAGCCAAATTGGCCGCTGTGAATGCCAGTCCACTGCTCAACATTGCAGGTATATACCTCCAAGCAGGAGATGATATAGACAAACTACATTCTGGTCTGCAGTTTATTCAAGACACTATTAAAACAAAATATCCAGATATGAAGGTGTTTGGAAGTATCTTCATTCCTACTAGGAAGTTTCTATCTCAGATGAAGTTTCGGCCTTGGGGTGGAGTGTATCTATCAGATGATTATTTGAACAGCGTAGATGGAGCTCGTACGTCGACAAAAAGAGTGTTAACAGTGTATAAGGAGTTTAATGTAGTGCCTTTAGTGGAAACTGATCTTGCGAATAATAGTGGTGATGGTGATGTCAACAGTTGGGCTGCCAATATCTTGGGAGTTGACTTTTAGCTGTAGATATGTGTATGTGAAACACTGTAGGTACTTACTTATGATGGTTAGAAAACGGAAACATAGTAAAAATCAAAACAAATATTTGAGGTTGAAATGGTACAAAAACTCAATGCCAACAACAACAACAAAAATCGTTTCAAAGTGGTACCCCCCCCCCAAAAAAAGGGAGCCCCGGACTTTTCCCATTCCTCTTTCTAATATAAATCGATATATTCATCATCATATGTTAATGTTGATAATCAATCTTGATCTCTACAATAATAATAAATATACACAACATCTAACCAGTTCATTAGTCTGCAGTCTGCAAGATTGGCTGGTAAATATCACCCCCCCCCCCCCCCC
>Ga0209986_10001000_pt1 | contig 27547 bp, 26 predicted proteins | sample BlataG_FD_183168 | JGI IMG/M metagenome (GOLD analysis project Ga0209986, IMG submission 183168) | Deep subsurface microbial communities from Black Sea to uncover new lineages of life (NeLLi) - Black_00105 metaG (SPAdes) (version 2) | ecosystem: Environmental > Aquatic > Marine > Oceanic >...
GACAGAGAAGTTTATTTGGAAACTCGTTTAACATTATAGACATTTATAAAGATTTTATTTACGTATCCGAGATACAGAGCCTATCGGGATCGAGACATGTTCTCGGGATATGGAAGAGAGTTTAAATTTTTTTAACTGAGTTTATTATGTCCTCCAAGTCAAAAGGCTTGAGCAAGAATCCTACAGCTCCCATATCAATAGCTTCCTTTTTTATAGAACTATCTGCACTTGCAAATAATATTTTTGCATTTTTATCAATATTCAATATATTCTTCGATGCTTGGATACCATCCTTTCCGTGCATTCTGTAATCCATGATGATGAGATCAAACTTTGAATTTCTGAACTTTTCCAATCCGCTCTGTCCATCTATCGCTATCTCTACCTTATGACCTGTGGTTTCTAATACATCTTTGAAAAGCGTTAAAACGTCCATCTCGTCATCTATTATGAGTATCCTCATCTCATCGTCCCTCCGCTCATTTCGTTTATGGCTCCGTTGAGGATGTATGTTCCTGGCGGAACCTCCATTTTGCCCCACCACCGGAATACTGACAACTATCTCTGTTCCTTTCTTTACATCCTTTATCTCAAATTTTCCATTGAATCTCTCAAGGATTTTTTTCATAAGATAAAATCCCATCCCCGTTCTTTTTGACAACGTTTCTAGATTCTCAAGGATATCTTCCCTTTTTTCTTTTGAGATCCCAATACCATTATCATGTATATGGACATTACAAAAGCCATCTTTTCCTTCTGTTTTTATATCTATGATCACCTTTTCCTTAAAAATGAACTCCACAGAGTTCTCAAGGATATTGAAGAACACTCTATCCAAAAAATCGTTAGCTTTAACATAGTAGTGTTTGTCGATATCTAATTTTACTTCTATTTCCTTATCAGAATATTCTTTTATATTTTTTATCGATCTCTCTATAGATTTATTCAGATCAAATTTTTCTATTTTTGTATCTTTTATTATCTTCAAAATCTTTATACTCTCTGCAAGTCTTTTAGATTTCATTATGGATCTTTTTATACCGTCTACGTTTTTCTTTCTCGTTTCTTCATCTTTCGCTATCTGAAGAAGATAAAGGTATCCCATTGTAATTTGATTGATGTTTCCCACATCATGTCCCAACACATCTGCGTAGAATTCTGCTTCTCTTCTTGATCTTTCTTTTTGTTGTTCGAGGTGTTTACGTTCGGTGATGTCACTAATGAAAACAATTCTGAGACCTGCGGAAATCATACAGGAAACAAACTGGGATATTCGTTTTTCTCCATCCTTACGAGTCATCACCGCTTCCCTTATGCGTGGACGCTCTTCTATAGCGATCCCCTTCCTTTCTTCGATCACTAATTTTCGATAATTTTCATCTGGGTAAATTTTCTCGAGCCATGTCTGGATATCTGGTATCTCTTTCTTGGAGTAACCTGTAATTTTCTCCAATTGAGAATTAAAAATCAAGATTTTTTGATTTCGATCGATTACCGTAATTCCGTGTGGAGCCGATTCAATAGAAACACGATATCGTTCTTCCGATTCTTTCAATTTCTTGTTTGCCTCTTCCATCTGGAGCATCTTATCTTCAAGTTTTTTTACTAATCTCTGAGTGTATTCTCTTAAATATACAGGTTCCTCTTCCTGTATTTTTTCTATAGGAACAAGAACTCCCTCTTCACTCTCTTTTATTGTATTTTTTATTATCTTAATAAAATCCCTAGGATCCACAGGTTTGACTATGAACTTCTCTGCACCAAGACTCAAAGCAAACTTCTCGTCTTTTGGATCTGTGTAAGTAGCTGTATAGAAGATAAAGATAATTTTTTTAAGATTTTTATCCCCCTTGACTTCACGGCATAATTGGAAACCATCCATCTTTGGCATCAAAATATCAGAAATGATCATCTCAGGTTTTTCTTGCCGTATCTTTTCAAGGGCCTCCACGCCGTTTATTGCAGTTATAACATCATAACCGCTACCTTTAAGTAACGTTTCTAGCATGTAAAGATTTGATTTGTTGTCATCCACAACTAATATCTTCATTTTTATACCTCTATATATATTTCTTAACGATATTAATAAAACTTTCGGGATTGATCGGTTTTTCGATATAATCCGTACATCCAGCTTTTAATGTCTTTTCTCTATCATCTGTCATAGCGTATGATGTGACAGCAATGACAGGAATGTCTTTCAGCTCTGGAACTTTCCTTATTCTTTTTGTGGCTTCATACCCGTCAATTTTAGGAAGCTGGATGTCCATTACGATTAACTCTGGTTTTTCTTGCTTTGCCATCTCAACGCCCCGAATGCCATCTTTTGCAACGATCACTTCAAAACCATTTTTTTCCAGTATGAACTTCATTAGGTATATGTTGCTCTCGTTATCCTCAACAACTAAAATTCTTCTCATTTTTTACCTCCTTAAAGGAATTGTGAAAGTAAACTTTGAGCCTTTGCTGTACTCACTTTCACACCATATACTGCCTCCAAGAGCCTCTATGAACTTCTTGGAGATGCTCAATCCCAAACCTGTCCCTCCGTATTCACGAGTTACTGTACCATCTATCTGCCTGAATTCATCAAATATGAATTCAATATTGTCTTTCTTTATGCCGATACCTGTATCTGAAACGCTGATTTCTATATTATTATTTAATATTCTACACTTTAAATCTATCTGTCCGCTATCCGTAAATTTGACCGCATTGTTAAGCAAGTTAATCAATATCTGTTTTACTTTTTTTTCATCACTGTAGATATATCTAACTTCTTCACTTATCTCACTGTTTAACTTCAGTCCTTTCTCCTCTATCATCGGAGAAACCATCCCCAGAGCATCTTCAATTGTATCTCTGATATTAAATTTTTCCGATGCGTATGCCATCTTTCCAGACTCGATCTTTGAGAGGTCCAAAAGACCGCTTATCAGCCCCAGCAAGTGCTTCGCACTGTCATGCACCATGGTAAGCTGTTTTTTTTGTTCTTCATTGATCTCTCCAGCCATTCCCTGCAGGATTATGCTGGTAAATCCAATTATAGAGTTCAACGGGGTTCTGAGTTCGTGGGACATGTTTGCAAGAAACTCCGACTTGAAACGACTAGCTTTCTCAAGCTGGAGATTTGCTCTCTCCAATTCATTTTTAGCAGAGGTTAGATCTTCCAGAAGATTTACCAAAGCTTTTTGAGAATCGCTCAATTTTTTTGTTCTCTCTTTTACTTTTTGCTCCAGATTATCATAGGCCTTTTGAAGTCTCCTATGCGACTTCTCCAGATTTTCTGCCATCTGGTTGAAACTCGCTGCCAACGTTCCTATTTCATCTTTTCTGTGTACCTTCACCCGCATTGAAAGATTTTCTGGATCCATTTCTTTTATAGTTTCTGTAAAAGCTTCAAGCGGATTAATAATAGATCGGCTCATGAAGGTGTAAAGTAAGAGTCCTAAAAGAACAAAAAATCCCATTAATCCAAAGACTAAAGCTCCGATAGTTGTATGTATTTGCTTAGTAATATATCCTTTTGAAAAACCAATCTCAAAGCTCCCAATTACTTTATCATTACTCGTTATATTGCACTTTTTCACATCTAAATCTTCTATAGAAACATTTTGTTTGGTAGCTAATCTGATTAGAGTTCCGCTATCATCGAAAACAGCAATAGATACAACACTTTCATAGGTTAGATATGATGTTATTGCCCGCTCCACCTGCTTGTAATCATACAAACCTAACATGGGCACCAGAGAATAAGATAAGGATTCTACTGTAGCCTCTTTATCAATTTCATACTCATCCATCATCTGATCTTCCACGACTTGAGAAACTATAAAAGCAGAAATTGCTGTACAGAGAGCGGTAACGATAAAAACAAATAAGATTGTCTTTTTCTTAAGGCTATTAAACTTTAATCTTTCTTTCATTGTTTTTCCTCCAAGAAACTGTTAAATTCATAGATATATTCGTCCCTTTTTCTGGCGTAATTTGTTGCATTTTTGGGCTGCAAGATGTGCAACTCATCCAAGGAGGGTATTCCCTCAAGATGTGATATACTCTCTAGGACAGAGTACTTATAGGTTAATCCTTGCATAAGTTCCTGACCTTTTTGAGAAAGAAGAAAATCCAGAAACATCTTTGCTTCTTCTGGATGGTCTGTCTGATTTATGATGGCAACAGGGTTAAAGATAAGAGGGATGCCTTCTTCAGGATATATTCCTTTGATAGGCGTTTCCTTTTTTATACTGTAGCTGTAAACTATGTGAATACTGAACTCAGCTGCAATGTCGATTTCTCCTTCAAGAAGTGCATTGGCTAATTCTTCCGTTCTATAATAAATTTTTGGTTCTTGGAGAGAAAGCAGATCTTTCCAGAATTCCACCCCAAGCTCTTCTCGTAGTATGTAATACTGACCGTACTGAGAGCCCGCCGTATTAATATCTTCCAGCCCAATTCTTCCTCTCCATCTCTCGTCCAAAAGATCTGTCCAGTGTTGCGGCGGATTCTCTATTCGAATTTCATCATGAGCCATGCATATTCCAAAAGCTGCGTATACTGCCCAGTAGCCTTCATCCTTATACTCTTTTGGATAATCCTTATAATGGGGAGAGTCATATTCCATCAAAAGTCCCCGATTCTTTAACTCGATGAAAGTCCCAATATCCGCAATGGTTATGACATCGGCCTCTGTTTTGCCGTTTTTAATTTCCGACATCAATTTCTCTCTGACAATAAATGTAGAATTTCTCACAATATTAACATCAATCCCTGTTTCTATCCTGAAGGCATTTGCAATCCTTTCTGCATGTCTTTGGGGTACTGAAGTGTACCATGTTACAGTACTAGTTGTTGGCGTGGTTTCTACTACAATTTCAGGTTTGGATTTATTATCACCACCCGTGATATAAAAATATGAGAGAGAAAAACATAGCCCCGAAAAAATTATCATTAGAAACACCCAACTAAGCTTATTCATTTTTTCCCTCCTAATTTTTCCTTCAGTGCCTTTATCTCTTCCTTGAGTTTGATTATACTTAACTCTCTACCTACAAAGAGTTTATTGAATCTCTCTAACTCCTTATTTTTTTCTTTCAATTCTTTTGTTCTTTCCTTTACTTTTTGCTCCAGATTATCATACAATGACTTTAATTCCTTTGTCATTTGATTAAAAGTATTTGCCAAATCTCCAAATTGATTCTCTTCTTTAATAATGATACTGTAATCAAAATTTCCACTGGATACTTCCTTTGCTCCGTAAGTAAGTTTATCTATAGGTTCTATAATTAATTTCTTCATGAGTATGAAGACAGAAAAAAATAAGATCGAACATAGCAAAGCCAGAGATACGCCAATGATTAGTTCAAGTTTAAAAATGGATTGATTTATTTCTTCAATGGAAAATCCCATTTTTACCCTGCCAACAATCTTTTCCTCATAATAAATCAAAGCTTCTCTTTCAAATATATCTTCCGATTTTATAGGTTCCACTCTACTTTTCGACACAATTATTTTTTCCCATGGATCTGCTACTTCAATATAAACAATAGGTCTTGTCTGCATTTTTGCATTTATTTCACGCTCTATACCTTTGAAATCATACTCATATATCAAATATCCACTTACCTCTGTAAAATCTTCCATAACATACTCGCATTCATCTTCAAATTGTTTAATTAAGGAATTTCTGGTATAGGAGATGATAAAAAAACCGGAAACCAAAAATGTAACGATTAGAATGGAAATAATTACTATGAGAAAAGTTACTTCAAGATTTTTTCTACGCATCATCATGTCTCCTCTGGATAATCAAATAAATTACAAAATTCTGTCACAAGGGCTTCCCTTTCTGCTAAGTACCTCTCCCATGATTCTGGGGTAAGTTGGTTTAAATCACTCAGGAGGGGCTTTCCCTGCAATGGTTCAACTCCGTATCTAACGGAGTATGCACCGGAGAGTCTTTGAAATATCTCCTGTCCTTCGAGCGATAACGCAAAATCCAGAAACAGTTTGGCTGTATTAGGATGTGGCGCATCTTTCAAAATTGCTATGGGACAAGGGATCATAGGCACACCCTCAGATGGGTAAACACCCCTTATTGCTGTTCCTTTCTTCACTGAATAATTATATACATTATAAGCACTGAACTCCATGGCAATCTCTGCATCTCCTTCTAAAAGTGCCTTTGCGCACTCACCATACGTTTTGTGTATTCGTGGCTTTTGATCTGACAACTTCTCCCAGAACTCCTTGCCCAATAATTCTCTTAACAAGTAATATTCTCCATACTGTGAGCCAGCCGTCCTTATGTCCTTCAAAACTATTTTCCCATACCATTTTGAATCCAGTAAATCACTCCAATGCTGTGGAGGATTTTTAATTCTGTCAGCATCATAAGCCATGCCTATTGCAAATACTCTCATTGCTGCCCAGTATCCTTCATCTTTGTACTGGGAGGGGTAATATGTATATTCATCTGAGTAATACTCCATTAAATACCTCTTGTTTTTTAAATCAACGAAAATTCCAATATCTGCAACATGAAGAACATCTGCTTTTACATTTTCTTGTTCAATTTCATCATATATCATCTGTGAAATCTCAAAAGTTGAATTCCTGATAATTTCAACAGAAATATTACTGTATTTCAACTCAAAGGCGTTTGCTATTTTTTCTGCTGTATCTATTGGTACCGATGTATACCATACAATAGTTTCCTTTTTCTCGGGAGTTGCCGTTTTTGTTTCTGGAATTTCTTGGTTTGAATTGTAAAAATGTGAATAATATCCAATAATACTAAGTACAACTAATACGACCGCTGTTAATCCTATAAGTTTATTTTTTTTCATGCTAAATTTCATCTCGGAGTTCTTTAAATCCTCAAATATTACGGCACTTTAATATATACCGTTTCTACTTAAATATTTTTCTAATACTGGGCTTTCATGTCTTCCATTTTTTCATGATATTCATCCAAGACTTTCTTGACATCCTGCCCTTCTATAACAATTTTAACAAAAACTTCGTTGAAAAGTTTATCAAAATCAGCCCAATAAGGCACATTTGCCCTGAAGACCCCATGACTCATGGCCTCAGTTATAGATTGGAAATAGGATACTAACCAATCTTCCACTTCCTCCAGCGCATCTGTTCTTATCGAAGGCCATGCAAGTTTTGATACAAGGATTTCTTGAACTTTTTTAGACTGCATGTACTCTATGAACTTCAAGGCTAACTCTTTATTTTGTGAGCCCACGGGGATCCCCATTACCTCACCGCCTATGACATGTGCTTCTTTTACTGGACCTGCCCATCCATGATATGCCCTTATTTCACTCTTATCGTAATCCTTAACTATTATCGGGATCCCGAAGGGCCAATTCTGCGCAATATAGAAAATATCATTAGCCAAGAAATCATTAGTTGTGTCCCACTTTGCTGTTTTTGATTCTGGGGAGCAGTACGGCCAAAGTTCTTGCAAAAACTCAAAGGTCTTAACACATCCCTCATCATTAAAACTTAATGGATCTCCTCCGGCAGAAACTATCCACTCATAAATCTGACACGTAGTAGGTGCGGATGCAACTGCTTTGATCCCAATTCTTCCTACACCTTCCCTTTCTTTAAAAACTTTAGCCACATTTAAAAGATCATCCCAATTCTTTGGCAACTCAAGACCATATTCTCTGAACTTTTTTTCATTGTAGTAAGTTATCTGAACATTTGGTCTGTAAGGCATGAAATAAAGCTTTCCATTAAACTCACATGCTGTAATTAATGCTTCAATGACTTCTTCTGGTATTTTGTTTTTATAACCAGATAAATCTTCTACAAGTTCCTCTTCTACAAGTATTGCCAGCATCATATTATCCTGTGCAAAAACGTCTACCTTCATCTCCCCAGTTTTTTTCATTTCTTCTAACTTCGTGTGTAACTCTGCCGGTTTTATTTCGTACGCTTCAATCTTACAATTATTTGCACGTTCGAATTCAGGAAATATGTCTTCCCTCATTACTTTCCACTCTTCTTTTGTAAGACTCATGCTTGTTCTAAGTATCACAGGTTCCTCAGTTTTCTGAGCTATACATCCCGCTACAATACTAAAAGAAATTATTATCAATATCAATGCTGCTTTCCATTCCGATTTCTTCATTTTCATTATATAATTGTATATGCCTAACTCCTATTTAAATATACCGTTCAGAAAAACGAGAATTTTTTATTCCCTCATTTTAGGTATCTCGACAAAGAATATGCTCCCTCCTTCAGGATTGTCCTCTACCCAAACTTTGCCTTCATGCATATCTACTATCTGTTTTACTATGGCCAATCCAAGTCCACTTCCTTTAACATCTACATCCCCTCTCTCAAATCTTTCGAATATTGCTTCTTTGAGTTCATCTGGGACTCCCTCTCCCCAGTCTTTTACGCTTGTTCTCCATTTATCTACCTTATCCTCTATATCGATCTCTACTTTACCATTTTCTGGAGAATATTTTATAGCATTGTCGATTAAATTAAGAAAAACGTCTTCTAATGTAGAGTTTGCATTAACTGGATATGTTCCTTCAGCTTTATAGGCAGTATCTATATTCTTTTCTTTAGCCTTTTTTTCTAAGTCTCTTAATGTTTCTTTTATTATATCTTCAAGATATCTCCTCTCAAACTCCTTCTTGTATGCTTTTTCTTTCAGCTGAGAATAAAGTTTCGCATTTGCAATAAGAATATTCATTTTTTCTATACTCTTTTGCATTTCTCGGATATATATTTTAACTTTTTCATCTGCATTCCTTTTTATTAAATATGTATATCCCTTTATTACAGTGAGAGGATTTTTTAAATCATGACTTAGTATAGAGACAAACAGCTTTTGAAGTTCAGAAGATTTTTTTATTGTTTCTAAAAGTCTTGCATTTTCTATCGCGATCGCTGCCTGAGATGCCAATGTTTCAAGCAATCTCTGATCTTCTTCTGAGAAAGCATTGAGTTCTTTGCTTTCAACATCTAATACTCCCATAACTTTATCTTTTATCTTTATAGGTACACACAACTCTGATCTGGATCCTTTTAAGCCAAAAAGATATCTTTCATCTTTTCTCACATCTGGAATGTTCAACGATTCTCCAGTTCTTGCAACATGAGCAGTAATTCCCTCCTTACCAAATATTGGGATTATAGTATCCATCTCAGATTCTTTCAAGCCTCTGCACTCTTTCAGATGTAGTTCATTTGTGTCTTCGTTCACCAAAAATAAGTCAATATTGCCAAAATTCAGAACTTTTTCCGCTGTATCTAACACAATTTTTGAGATTTGATCTAAATCCAGACTCAGACTCATCTCTCTCGACAAATTGTATATTGCAGAAAGCTTTTCTTCGAGTCTTTTTTGTTTGGTGATATCTTTGAGTATGCCATAATACATAATTATCTTGCCTTTTTCATCTCTCACAGCAATACAGCTTTCTCGAACAGCAATTTGAGTTTTATTTTTCCTGTAGAATTTACATTCAAAATCCCTGATAAATCCCTGTTTTTCTAATATTTTTTTGGCTTTCTCCCGAACATTGGGATCCATATAAAGATCTGGGACATTCAACTTCAGAAACTCATCCCTGCTGAATCCAAATAATTCTAATCCTGCACGATTTATATCAATTATCTTGCCTTCAGGGGTCGTTATGTAGGCAGCATCCATTGAATGTTCAAAAAGTTTTTTGTATTTTTCTTCAGATTCTTTTATTTCTTTTTTCTTTTCATTAATCATTTATCTTCCCCATGATACTCTATTTGTAATGTCTATATCCTAATAAATTTATTATTCATATCTTAATATCTATTAGTATCTAGTATTTTATAATTTAAAAAGTTTTTTTAACTCTTTCACAGTTAAAAATTTCTTTGTTAACTGAAGAATTAATAAATAAACATTTTAATCTTCTGAATTAATTCATGGTATCTATTTGAGTATATGACCTTGATAAGAAAAACTTTTCTGTAATAGATCAAAACAAACCTATTTAAATTTTTATTTTATATATCTTATAAAGGTGATATAAGTGAGAATATTGCTGATACACAGCGACTATATTGAGTATGAAGCGAAAAAAAAGCTGGATTTTGCTGAAGAAATCCCGGAAGATAAAAGGAAAGATAGAATGGAAGAATGTCTGGTAGTTTTTACCTCTGTCGAGAAAGAAGACGAGGGAAAAATGGAGAATATTGTTGAAAGAACATGTAAAGAGATAAAAAAAACAGCTAAGTCAGTTAATACGGGAAATATTATGATATATCCTTATGTTCACCTTTCATCCACACCTTCATCACCAAAGTTTGCTGAAAATACAGTAAACGCTATTTACAATGAATTGAAATCGGATTTTAACGTAAAAAAATCACCCTTTGGATACTACAAAGCTTTTAAGCTGTCATGTAAAGGTCACCCTCTCTCCGAGCTTTCCCGCGAGATCACAGGAGAGGGAGAAGAGATATCCGAGGCGTTGAAAAAAGCAGAAAAGGCAGAATCTTTATGGTTTATTCTGACAGAGGATGGAGAGTTAATCTCCGTTGAAAAATACGATTTTTCTAAATACGAAAACCTGAAAAAATTTACGAATTACGAAATAGAAAAGAGAAGAGCTGCAGAAAGGGAGCCGCCTCACGTAGGTTTAATGCAGAGACTTGAATTAGTCGATTACGAGCCTGGAAGTGATCCCGGAAACTTGAGATATTATCCTAAAGGAAGATTGATAAAGGGATTGTTAGAGGAATGGGTTACTGATAATGTTGCAGATTATGGAGGAATGGAGATAGAAGCTCCGATAATGTATGATTTTGAACATCCCTCGCTGAAATCATATCTTCACAGGTTCCCTGCAAGACAGTACGTTATCCAAACACCTAATAAACGAGTTTTTCTTAGATTTGCAGCATGTTTCGGACAGTTTTTAATGCTGCACGATGCTACAATAAGTTACAAAAATCTCCCTTTGAGACTCTACGAAATGACAAAATACAGCTTCAGGGTTGAACAGAGAGGAGAACTATCAGGACTGAGAAGATTGAGAGCTTTTACCATGCCGGACTGTCATGCTTTCGTTGCAGATGTTGAAGAAGCAAAAAAAGAGATAATGATAAGGTTTGATCTGGCAAGAAAGATTCAGGAGGGTATAGGATTAGATATACCTGAAGATTTAGAGCTTGCTCTCAGAGTTACAAAAGATTTCTGGAACGAAAGTAAAGATTTTCTTGTGGACATGGTAAAGAAATGGGGAAAACCAGCGTTAGTAGAGATGTGGGACGAGAGAATATTTTACTTTGTATTCAAATACGAGTGGAACTACGTTGACAATCTGGACAAAGCTTCAGCTCTGACAACAGATCAGATAGACATAGAAAATGGAGAGAGGTATGACATAAGATACACAGATAGGGGAGGAAATGAGAAACATCCAGTGATCCTACATCTTTCCCCTTCGGGAGCTATAGAGAGGCAGATGTATGCTCTCCTGGAAAATGCCTACAAGGACTCGCAAAAAGGGATAAAACCGTCTTTACCTTTATGGCTCTCACCGACACAGGTGAGATTTATACCTGTTTCCAAAGAGCATCTGAGTTTTTTGGAAAAAATTGAGATAGAAGGAGTGAGATACGATATAGATGATAGAAATGAGACGCTTGCAAAGAGAATTAGGGCAGCAGAGAGGGAATGGGTACCGTACATAGTTGTAGTCGGCGATAAAGAAATAGAAAATAGGATTCTTTCTGTGCGTATAAGAAATGAAGGGAATAAAGAGATGAGTTTAGAGGATCTTACCAGCGAAATTAAAGAAAGAACAAAAGGAAAACCTTTCAAAAAACTTCCATTACCAATAAAATTATCAAAGAGGCCAATATTCAGGGGATAAAATGTACGATGAATATAGAAAAGCAGGAGAAATCATAAAGATTGTCAAGAAAGAAGTTGAACCATTATTGAAAGAAGGAACAAAAGTTTTAGAGATTGCAGAGTTTGTGGAGAATAGGATAAAATCCCTGGGCGGAGAACTAGCTTTTCCGTGTAATATCTCTATAAACGAGATCGCGGCTCACTACTCACCGCCAATCTATGACGAAACTATACTCCATAAAGGAGATTATGTAAAAGTAGATTTGGGCTCTCATATAAATGGATACATAGCTGATTCAGCCTTTACGGTAAAGATAGGTGAAGAAAAAGATGATATGATCAGGGCATCCGAGGAAGCTTTAGAAAACGCTATTTCTATGATAAAAGCAGGAGTAAATACCTCAGATATAGGAGCCAAGATCGAAGAAACGATAAAAAGTTACGGGTTCAAGCCTATAGAAAATTTAAATGGCCACAGACTTGCTCAGAACGATCTTCATGCAGATGTAACGATCCCGAACATAGCCACAGACGAGGGGTATATCCTGAAAGACGGTGAGGTCTTTGCTATAGAGCCGTTCTCCACTAACGGTGCTGGCAGAGTAATAGACGAAGATAAAGTCTTTATTTTTAAATATCTCATGAACAGACCGATAAGACTGGGACTTGCAAGGAAAGTCCTCGCAGATATAAGAAGAAATTATCCTGATCTGCCTTTTGCTGAGAGATGGCTTTCAAAAAAGTTCCCTGGAAGAAAATTAGACTTTGCATTAAAGACCCTGATGAGAAATGGAATCATATACAACTACAATGTTTTACGAGATGAAAAAAGAGGATCTATAACACAGAAAGAACACACAGTAATAATAAGAAAGGATGGGTGTGAAGTTACCACTTGATCTCGGTGTATAGTTATCTATTTAAAATAGAAAAAATTCATATATTGAGTTATACTCAGAAATAACTGTGATTGCCGTATATAATCGAAAACTTTAAATATGAGAGTTACATGAAATCTATAGGTGATCAAAAATGATACTGGCTAAAGCTCCAATAGACAAGATGATAAGAAAGGCAGGTGCTGAGAGAGTGGGTGAAGGTGCGATAAAGGCAATGGCTGAGTACCTGGAAGATTTTGGTATCAGTGTAGCCAAAGAAGCAGCAGCTCTTGCTAAACATGCAGGAAGAAAAACAATAAGGGCAGAAGATATCACGCTCGCTCTTGAAAGAATTTAATTCTTTTTTTTCTTTTATTATTTAAATAATACCACATACACCATTTACTATATACTCTCTACCGTAGCATTTATTGATTAGTTTTTTACTTTTTAAAAAGTTACCAAATGAGGATATATACCGAAAATTTTATAAAGGTTAATCCCCAATAATTTTATGCTACTATATATTGTAGCTGAAAGGAGGTAGAAACAAATGAATAAAAAAGATATAGGTAAAACATTGGCCTTGCTCGTAATGGCAACAATGGTTTTTGCTATTTTTAGTGGTTGTATTGGAGAAGAAAAAGAGGAGACTCCTGCTCCTACTACAGCAGCTCCAACAACTGAAAAACCTGCAGGACCAACAGAAGTAAAGAATCCAGATACAATGGTAAGGTATACTATTGGTGATGCGAAGAACTTAGATCCTGCAGATGCATACGACACTGCATCCAGTGAAGTACTGTTCCAGGTTTATGAAAATCTTGTAACAGTCAAAGGATCAGATGCAGTAACAATAGAACCGGGTCTAGCGACAGATTGGAGTGTTTCTGAAGATGGACTAGTATGGACATTCCATCTAAGAAAAGGAGTAAAGTTCTCCAATGGAAGCGACTTTACCGCTGATGATGTAGTATACTCATTTGACAGAGTATTAACGATGAACTCGCCAGAAAGTGGTTGTGCGTGGATACTGTCCCAGTTCTTAAGTGTAGGAGATACTGTTAAAGTGGATGACTATACAGTAGAGTTACATCTGGAAAAGTCGTTCGGTATTACACTACCATGTCTCGTTTACACAGTAGGAGCTATAGTTGACAGCGATTATGTAGAAGCCCACGGCGGCGTTCAAGCAGATACAGAGAACGAATTCATGAAAGCAAACCCAATGGGTACAGGGCCGTACATGCTCGAGAGCTGGACAAGGAAGACAGAGATCAAACTTGTGAAGAACCCCAATTACTGGGGAGGCTGGGAAGGAAAGCATGTCTCCAATGTCATAATAAAGATCGTTGAGGAGCCGTCTACAAGAATTCTCGCTTTGAAGAACGGCGACGCTGATTTTGCTGACATACCAACGGCAAACATAGTAGATGTTAAAGATGCTCCAGGAGTGAGAATGGAATTGGGCCCATCGGTAAACGTTACTATGCTGCACATACAGACAAAGAGTGAAAATACATTCATGGCAGATCCCGCGGTAAGGAAAGCTATGTGTTATTGTTTCGATTATGACGCAACTATAAAAGACATATACAATGGATACGCCATCCCACTTCCGGGACCGATACCAAAAGGATTCCCGTGTTACGAGTCCCAGTATGAATATAGATACAGCTTGGATCTCGATAAGGCAGCAGAGATACTGGATGCGGCAGGATTTACGGTGAATGATGACGGATACAGATTTGATGGAAAACCTATCGCGATCTATTACAACGCAGGGAACGAGGAACGAGCGAAGATGTCCATGATGCTGCAGAACAATCTCGCCCTGATCGGAGTAATCTCTCAGGTAATGGCAGACAGCTGGCCTTCTCTGTTAGGCAGAATGTTCGGAACAACGGACTGGGATGTTATGTACTGTGGATGGGCACCTGATTACATTGACCCGGACAACTACATATTCTCATTCAACGCATCTGCAGATGTAGGTGGAGACATTTACAACACAAGCTGGGCAAATGCAAGGGTAGATGAGCTCTTGATAGATGCCAAATTCGAGAGCGATCTAGCAAAGAGATGTGAAATGTACAGAGAAGCATGGGAGATCATTATAGACGATCCATCCCACATCTGGGCATGTCAGCCGCAACACGTACACTTCGAAAGAGAATGGGTGCACGGATACGAGTACAATCCTTGTATCTTGTGGAGTTACTACAACTACTACAAAGAATAAATTTTTTTATTTTTTTTTTATTTTTGAGAGTGATATAAATGAAATTAAGAAATTATATTATCAGAAGGCTTGCTTTACTCATCCCAATCCTTATAGGGGTAACTCTTTTAACTTTTACAATATCACATGTAATTCCTGCAGACGTTGCGAGACATTTTGCAGGAGGAGCAAAGGCTAATCCAGAAACGATTGCGAGAATAAGAGAAGAAATGCATCTTGACGAGCCGTTATATAAGCAATATGGTTATTACTTGAATGATCTGATTCATGGGGATCTTGGAGAATGTTACACTGAGCGGAGACCTGTGACAGAAGCTATAAAACAGTATCTTCCAGCTACAGCAGAACTTACGATCCTTGCTATGGTAATGGCTATATTTATAGGAATAATTACAGGAGTAGTATCTGCTGTAAAAAGAAACAGCTGGATAGATCATGTCACACGTCTGATAGCTATTACGGGGGTTTCCATGCCTATATTCTGGCTTGCGTTAATGCTCCAGCTTGCTTTTGCATATAAATATCCTATTTTACCATTGGACAGCAGACTTGGAATAGGAGTGGTGGCACCAAATCACATAACTGGGTTATACGTTTTTGACAGTTTGGTTACAGGAAACTTTACTGCACTTAAGTCCTCTATCTATCATCTGATACTCCCTTCTATTACGTTATCGTTTGCTTCATTAGCTATTATTTTGAGGATTACAAGATCAAGTATGTTAGAAATAGTAAGATCAGATTATATAAGAACTGCGAGAGCAAAGGGACTTAGAGAAAGAACTGTTATTTACAAACATGCTTTAAGAAATGCGTTAATACCAACAATTACGGTGGCAGGAATTAACTTTGCATACCTCTTAGGAGGTGCTGTCTTGACAGAGACAATATTCAACTGGCCGGGAATGGGCAGATTTGCTGTGGCTGCTGTCAATAATCTGGATTTTCCTTCGGTAATGGGATTTACGTTGATAGCGGCAATAGTTATGGTGACAGCAAATCTAATAGTTGATCTGCTCTACTCCGTTTTAGATCCAAGAGTGAGGTTAGGTGATTAAATGGGATTTTTCGATGAGTGGAAAAAGAGAAACGAGTCAAGAATAAAAGAGACAAAATTTACGCTTAATCTTTTTAGACACAGCTTTCTTTCGATGCTCGGCTTGGTACTGATACTCCTCATGATCCTGACGGCTTTATTTGCCCCATTTATAGCGACAGAACATCCAAATTACGTAACGCTTATAAATCCGCAGGGGCAACGTGTCACAGAGCAGAGATGGGAGATACATTTTGAAGAAAAGCTTGAACCTATCTCAAGTAAACACTTATTCGGGACAAATGATTATGGATACGATATTTTCAGTATGATAGTGTACGGGTCCCGATTATCTATTAAAATAGCACTTATGGTCGTGGTCACTGCATTAATTATTGGTGTAGTTCTCGGAGCGTTGGCGGGGTACTTTGGAGGATGGATGGATGAGATCGTAATGAGAGTTACTGACATCTTTTTCTCTATTCCAGGACTGATTTTGGCAATGGCTTTTACTGCAGCTCTGGGAAGGAGCATTGAGCATGTAATGTATGCCATGATCATAGTATGGTGGCCTGTCTATACAAGGATTATCAGGGCTCAGGTACTAAAAACGAGGGAAGAAACGTATGTGGAGGCAGCGAGATCTCTCGGAACTACTGACTTGAAAATAATATTTAAACATATCCTGCCAAACTCATTTGCACCTCTTTTCGTGCAAGTTACAATGGATATGGGCGCTGTGGTTCTCACGGCCGCAGGACTGAGTTTTATTGGTCTTGGTGCCTCTCCAGGAACAGCAGAGTGGGGATTGATGATCTCGACAGGAAGAGCGTACATTTTCCAGGCATGGTGGTACGTGTTCTTCCCCGGCATGGCTATAGTCCTTTTTGTTCTGGGATTTAACTTACTTGGAGACGGGCTGAGAGATGTCCTAGACCCAAAGCTTAGGAGATGATCAGATGAAAGAATTATTGAAAGTAAAGGGCTTGAAAACTTATTTTTATACGTATGAAGGAGTCGTGAAAGCACTTGAAGGCATAAACTTTGATATTTACAAGGGAGAATCCATTGGTCTTGTGGGAGAGACAGGATGTGGAAAAAGTGTAACAGCTCTTTCCATAATGCGTTTAATCCAGTGGCCTCCGGGAAAGATAATAGAGGGAGAAATAACACTCGATGGAAAAGACCTTTTAAAGATATCCGAAGAGGAAATGAGGAATATTAGGGGAGCGGAGATATCCATGATCTTTCAGGAGCCCATGTCTTCTTTGAACCCCGTTTTCACGATCGGAAGTCAGATAACGGAAGCTATCACACTCCACCAAGATGTTGATAAAAAAGAGGCAGAAAAAAGATCTTTGGACATGTTAAACCTTGTCAGGATGCCGGATGCAGAAAAGGTATTGAAACAATATCCTCACGAACTTTCGGGAGGAATGCAGCAGAGAGCGATGATTGCAATGGCACTTTCATGCAAACCTTCGTTACTTATAGCTGACGAGCCGACAACGGCTTTAGATGTTACTGTCCAAGCTCAGATCCTGGATCTTATCCGGGAACTAAACGAAGAGATAGATTCTTCGATGCTTTTAATAACACACGATCTTGGTGTTGTCGCTCAGGTTTGTGACAGAGTCGCTGTTATGTATGCAGGATATATCGTAGAGATAGGTACAGTGAAACAGATATTCAAAAATCCTTACCATCCCTACACAAAGGGTCTTATGTACGCCATTCCTAAAATCCATGTAGAGACTAAGAGGCTGGAAGTGATAAGAGGGGTAGTTCCAAACTTAATAACTCCTCCTTCGGGATGCAGATTCCATCCAAGATGCGATCATGCAATGGATGTATGCAAAAAGAAGGCTCCACCAACAGTAAAAGTAGAGGATGGGCATTATGTCGCCTGTTTTTTACATGGAGGGGTGAAGTAATGTCTAAATATATCATAGAAGCAAAGAATCTCAAAAAGTACTTTCCGATTAAAGGAGGATTATTCTCAAAGATTACAGGCTATGTAAAGGCTGTTGATGATGTTACATTGAGTATAAAGAAAGGGGATTGTCTTGGTCTTGTAGGAGAGTCTGGATGTGGAAAAACTACGTTTGGGAGAACTATTCTCAAGCTGATCGGGGCAGATGAAGGTAAGATACTCTTTGAAGATAAAAATTTAGCCGAAATAAAAGGTAAAAAGATGCGAGAAATGAGAAGAGATATGCAGATGGTTTTTCAAGACCCAAATTCTTCGTTGGATCCCAGATTCACAGTAAAAAATATCATAGGCGAACCTTTTACTAACTTTACAAAGATTAAGGGAGAAGAACTAGTTAAGAAAGTATTGGAACTCCTGGAACTGGTAGGATTAAAGAAAGAACATCTATACAGGTATCCTCACGAGTTTTCAGGAGGTCAGAGACAGAGAATAGCTGTTGCAAGAGCAGTAGCTTTGGATCCGAAGTTTATAGTCTTAGATGAGCCTACTTCCGCTCTGGATGTTTCTGTTCAGGCAAAGATCTTAAATCTTTTCCAGGATCTTCAGGAAAAACTCGATCTTTCATACCTCTTTATCACGCATAACCTCAGTGTTGCAAAACATATGGCAGATAACATTGGTGTCATGTATGTTGGCAAACTTGTAGAAACATCTGAGACAGAGGCTTTATTCGAAGAGCCTCTCCATCCATATACGCAAGCTTTGCTTTCTGCCATTCCCGTTGCAGACCCGGAATACAAGGTGATGAGGACAATACTAACAGGAGACGTACCAAGTCCCGCAAATCCCCCACCTGGATGTAGATTCCATCCAAGATGCCCAAAAGCAATAGAGATCTGCAGCAAAGAGGAACCTAAGCTAGAAAAAGTAGGTGATGGAAGATTAGTAGCATGCCATCTTTATTAAAATCTTTATTTACTTTATTTATTATATTTTTTATTTGCGATATTACAATTTTTTATTGCATTTCTCAGACTGCAGATATAAATAAGCCTCAAGTTATTCCTTTAGAGAATGTTTCTTCTTTGTACATGAATGAATATGGAAGTTTTATTTATGGTACAGACGATGGGGAAATAGTTTCGAATGGACAAAATAAGGTAGAGGGCGAAATTAAAAGTATATATGCAGAGATGAATAATACATTTATTCTTGCGAGTACGGAGGATACTCTCTACTGTTTTCTTCGCACATTGAAATGGAAACATGCCTTAAAAAATTCTCAGATAATAGGGATAGGAAGATACTTTAAACAGACCCTTATCCTGACCAATATGGTAGCTGTTAGTGATGAAGGATTATCGGTGTATAAACGATCAGGTGATCTCATGTGGAACTTCCCCGTTAAAGGAGTATGTGATATGGGCGATACGGGATACAAAATAGTTCTCGGTGCGGATCATCTCTATTTTTTTGAAGATTCCAATGAGTTTCTAATAGATTATGAAAATCATGAAAACCCACCTTATAAAACTTATAATGTTCAGCCTATATCTCTTGATCTAAATTGGAATGGAAGAAAACTTGTCGTTTTAACTGAGGATGAACTTATATATTATCAAGAAGATGAAGAAAAATGGAGAGTTCCAGCTTCGGGAAAAGAAGTTTTATTTTGTGATTATGATAATAGCATTGCTCTTCAAAATGGCACAGGCATAAAAATATACGATCTCTCTGGAAATCTTACCTACGAAGACGAAGGAGAGTATATCCCAACTCACGGAAATTATCTTTATAAATTTTCAGAAAATACACTGTATTCTTATTCAAAAAATAAACTAACATGGAAATCAACAGATATACCCAATATTTTAAAAATTTTTACAAATGATAGAGGGAATTATCTTCTTGCTCTGGGAGAAGACAAGGGATATTACTTTTCTCAGTTGAGAAGCTTTTTCCCTGGATACAGAAAATACTGGGGTATCTTCCTTCCCTTCCTGATCCTGCAGTTTTTTATAATTGTGGCATTGAGATTTCATATTTCACTTGAAAAGAAAGAGATAAAAGTCGGAGTTATTCTTGGCATAATATCAGCATTAATTGGCTTGAAATATACAGGATTCCATGGTCAGTACTTTATAATGAGTGGATGTGTAGGATTTTTTGGAGGGTATATTGCAGCAAGAAGCAAAGGTGAACTCTGGGGGATAGTGATAGCTGTGGGTTCGTGTGTGATTGTTGGAATAGTTGTATCGCAGATCTTGGCATTTTATCACTGGGTGTTTTATCTTATTCCATCGTATCCTGGATCAGAAGCGGTAAACTATATGGTAAATGGCATGAGCGTTGGATTGGGGTATGGTTTTTTCAGTGCAGTTGTTTGTATTTTTATAATGCGGTACTTTGAAAAAAGTATTTAAAAAACAGTGCAGATCATTTATAGCTAAATTTAATAATAAAAAGTAAAGGAGATAATTATGAATAAAATGATCGCAGTTTGCGGTTTGAAATGTTATGAATGTGATATTTTGCAGGCATCTAACGATCCTAAAATAGCTCAGCAAATTGCAGACTGGTTTAAAAAAGAAAGAGGAGAAGATGTAAAACTTGAAGATATTCGTTGTTCAGGGTGTAAGGGTGATAGGACAAAACACTGGTCACCGGACTGTTGGATACTCGCGTGCTGCGTTGACGAGAAGGGTTTAGAGTTTTGCTATGAATGTGAGGATTTCCCCTGCGACAGGCTTAATGAATGGGCAAAAGGAAGTAAGGATTATAGAGAAGCTCTAAACAGACTAAAAGAGATGAGGAAAAAATGAGGAATACCTTTATAATGTCATAAATAAGAAGGTGTTTAGATGACTGATATCAAAGAAGAAGTATGGACACTTTTTAAGGATTTTCAACATGTGTTTTTAGCAACTGTGGAAGATGACCAACCAAGAGTTAGGCCAGTAACCTTAATCTATTTTGATAAAAAATTTTGGATCACAACTGGCACAGAAGATGTAAAGGTTAGACAAATACAAAAGAATCCCAAAATAGAACTTTGTTTGTATCTCCAAGAAGGAGATAAAGAATGTTATGTAAGAGTTGCTGGAATGGCTAAAATAATTAAAGATAGAGAAACAAAAGAAACAATAGCCAGACATTGCGATTTTTTCAGTAAACATTGGGAAAGTGTAGATGATCCTAATTATACCTTGATAGAGATCCGACCCATAGAAGTAGAATATTTGAGACCAGGTGAATTTTTAGCACAAAGATTTAAATTATAGTTGATTGGAATGGCATACCCTGATTTCACAGAGGTGAAATAAATAATTAACGTGAAAGCAGTTCTCTTCGATATAGACGATACACTTTTTGATCGAAACAAAGCCCAAAGAGAGATACTTCACCGTATCATACACGAGTTTCACGAAATATTTAAAAGAGTAGATGAAGAGAGAATATTTAATGCGTTTCTAGAATCGGATCGTCTGTCGACAGAAGAATTCAATGCGGGTGATTCTATAGATATGGTACGTATCGAAAGAAGCAGAAAATTTCTTAATATCCTTGGGTTGAGTGAAAACTTTGCAGGAAAGATAACAGAAATGTACATAAAATCGTACCCCGCCATTAATGTGCCTGTTAAAAATGCAAAGGTTGTAATAAGGAATCTTGCCAAGAAATTCCAGCTGGGAGTTATTTCTAACGGTTCTCTGGATGTACAACATCAGAAGTTGGAGACGTTGGGCATCAAACATTTATTTCGTTGCATTGTGTTATCGGAAGAAGTGGGTATTCGGAAGCCAAAATCTGGAATCTTTTGGAAAGCTACTACCTTGTTAGATAGAGAACCTGAAGAATGTTTGTACGTGGGTGATTCTTATAATACCGATATTGTAGGAGCTAAGAAAGCTGGCATGCAAACATGTTGGTTCAATCCGAAGAGTGCAAGCCTTTCGCAGAAAGATGTTAAACCTGATTTCGAGATTCATACACTCTATGAAATTCTTGGGATTTTAGAATGTGTATAGCTGTAATGACAACCGAAATGTTTATAAAAGAATTAGGTGTACCTAATTTATGAGATTAGATCAAGCGAAGGAAGGTAGCAAAATAAGAATCGTCTCCCTAAGAGGAGGTAAAGGATTGAGAATGCGGCTCACGAAACTGGGAATTCATCTGGGAGAATCTGGAATAGTAAAAAGAAATAGTTTTGGTCCTATTCTTTTGAGTATAAACGGAAATAGTATTGCACTGGGGAGAGGAGTGGCTGCCAAGATCGAGGTAATAATAGAATGATTATTGCTTTAGCTGGTCAGCCAAACTCTGGAAAATCTACAATTTTTAACCAGGTAGCTGGATATAAGACTGTAACCTCAAATTTCCCTGGAAAAACTGTTAAATATACAAAAAGTAAGGTTAAGATGGGGAAAGAGTTTGAAGTTGTCGATCTTCCTGGCACATACTCTCTAACATCTTCAGATTTGGCAGAACTTGAAGCTAGAAACTATATTTTAAAAAAAGAAGCTGATGTAGTTATTAATGTAATAGATGCTTCTATACTCTCAAGAAGCCTTGAACTGACAATCCAGCTATGCGAGTTAGAAGTGCCTATGGTAATCTGTTTGAACATGCTAGACGAGGCTGAAAAAAAAGGTATCAGTATAGATACAAAAAAACTTGAGGAAGTTTTTGGTGTACCGGTAGTTACCACAATCGCAAACAAAGGTACGGGAGTCAAAGATCTTTTTTCTGTAGCTTTAGAGCGGCAAAAGAAGCCTAAAATCCCAAAATACAGCAAGGATATAGAAAAGGTAATCGAGACTTTAATCCCAAAAATAAAAAATGAGCCTAAAAGGCTTTCTGCGATCAAGATTTTGGAAGATGACGAGTTTTTTACAGCTAAAACAGATATAAACTACAGAAGATACCAAGAAATTATCGAGAGAGAGCATGGAAGATCATGCGATCTTGTAATATCGTCAGAGAGGCATGCTTTGTCCATGAATATCTTTGAAGAGGTTGCTAAAGTAGGAACTCCTAAAAAATCTTTTTTTGATTTTGATAAACTTCTAATGGGGAAATTTGGATATCCTCTATTAGTTATAATTTTATACAGTATGTTCTATCTTGTTTTTAAAGTTGGAGGGATTTTTGAAGGTCCTCTACTGGATTATTTCGACAGCCTGGCATCTAGGATAGTCATGGAAAATACGTTTTTGCAGAATATAACAGTGGGGATTATCCAAGGTTTTGCGGGAGGAGTAGGGATAGTACTTCCGTATCTTTTTCCCCTCCTTTTAGGTCTCGCTTTTCTGGAAGACACAGGATATCTCCCCAGAGTAGCTTTCCTCATGGACAGCCTTTTCCATAAAATAGGACTTCATGGAAAGGCTCTTATCCCTTTCATGCTTGGATATGGATGTACAGTTCCTGCAATTATGGGAACAAGGATCCTGGAATCTGAGAGGGATAGATATATTGCTGGATTCTTGAGTGTCTTTGTACCATGTTCTGCAAGGACAGCAGTTATATTTGGTTTGGCAGCGTTTTATCTTGGTCCTCTTACAGCTTTTCTTCTTTACATGACAAATATAATATTTTTAGGAATCCTGGGATTTGTATTGTCTAAAATTTATAAGGAAGAGAGCCCAGGATTGATTTTAGAGATACCATCTTTAAAAATACCTTCATTGAAAAGCATACTTTTAAAGACGTGGTTGAGGATAAGAGAGTTTATTATAATTGCCTGGCCTATATTGATCCTGGGAAGTGTAACGTTATCTTTGTTGGAACACTATGGATATGCTGAAACTATAAATAATCTCTTATCTCCTATAACTATTTTGCTCGGACTTCCGATAGCTGTTGGCACTACATTGATTTTCGGGATCCTGAGAAAAGAACTCTCTATGCTCATGTTAATGCAAGCTTTAGGAAGTTTAGAAGTTCTATCAAAGACTCAAATGTTAACATTTACTGTTTTTATAATGTATTATATTCCATGCCTGGCAACTATAGCAGCGATGATCAGCGAGTTCAGACTTAAAAGAACTTTATTGATCACCGGCACAACGCTTGTAGTTGCATTGATTCTGGGAATATTTGCAAGAATTATAGGTGGTATAGTATGGTAAGTGAAAATACAGAAGAGTACCTGGAAGCTATCTGGGTATTAGGAGAGAAAGGACAGAAGATCAGAATAACAGATCTGGCAGATCATTTAAATATAAAGCCCCCGAGTGCACTTGAAAAACTTAAAAAGCTTGAAGAAGAAAATTTAGTAACATACAATAAAAATGAAGGGATTAAATTCACAAAAAAAGGAAAAAGGGGAGGAAAAATAGTAATAAGAGCTCATAGAGTCCTTGAATCTCTTTTCGTGCATCTAGAAATTGGAGAAGATGATATGGAAAAGCTCTCATGTGCCTGCGAGCACATAAGTGAAGAAACGGTAAACAAGATCTGTACATTTTTAAATCATCCGGAAACATGTCCCCATGGAAAAAAAATACCGAGAGGGGAGTGCTGCAAAAATATTTAAACTGAGGGATTATTCTGATCTCAATGATAACACTGAAAGATGTCACCAAAAAATATGGTAAATTCACAGCTGTTGATAATTTAAATCTGGAGATAGAGGAAGGAGATTCTTTTGGATTCTTAGGACCGAATGGCGCCGGAAAAACGACTACTATTTTAATGGCTGTTGGGATTTTGCGTCCTACATATGGAGAAATAAAAGTTTTTGATAAAGATATAAGAAGAGAAATAGAGATTAAAAAGAGAATAGGTGTTGTTTCGGAACAACAATACCTTTATAACGATATGACCGCTTTCGAGTATCTAAATTTTTTTGCTGAGCTTTATGATGTGGATTCAGATAGAGTTAACGAGATTTTAGATTATATGAGACTTTCAGATGTCAAGAACAAACTTTTAAAAGAGTACTCTAAGGGGATGAGACAAAAAATAAGTGTTGCGAGGGCTGTCCTTCATGACCCCGATATCCTTATTCTGGATGAACCTGCTTACGGTCTCGATCCTAAGGGCGTGAAAGAGGTAAGAGATCTTATTCTGACAGAAAAAAAGAAAGGAAAGACCATATTTATCTCGTCCCACATATTAACAGAGATAGAAAAAGTATGTGATAATGTTGGTATAATCGACAAGGGGAAACTTGTTTTTGAAGGAAAGATGGATGAACTGAAAAGAAAGGTCTCTGGTGGGAGAAGAATATATATAGAACTTTATAAGATAACGAAAAAGATCGCTGATAACCTCAAAAAACTGAGTTTCGTACAGGATATATCTATAGAGGAGAACATAATTCAGATAACGACAGAGGAAGATAAAAGAAAGGAAATATCTAAGATTATAACAGAGTCTGGAGGAATTATAATTGGAATGCACGAAGAAAGCGTCAGTTTAGAGGATGCATTCTTGAAGGTGATCGAGAATGAATAAAAGAATTCTTAAAGTATTGACGAAGAGAGAGATTCTATCAGGGGTTTACGGTATAAATGTATATTTCCTGATCTTTTTATCATGCATTATGGCTTCTATATTTTTCTATACGTTTTTAGATACGATGAAAAATGGGATAATAACGGGAACGCCCATGCTCACGACATTCATATTTTCAGTAATACCTCTTTCTGGACTTTATTTTGGAATTTCAGCTGTCACTTCAATAGCCAAGGAAAGAAGCGAGAAAACGATTGAGGTGCTTTTTTATGGTCCTGTCTCTGAGGAAAACTATATACTTGAAAAATATATTAACAAGATGTTTCTCTACTGCTATTTTCTATCATTTGTAATCATTTTTTTCGTGCTATCCGAGAAGTTCATGAATTTCGGCCTGGGAACTAATTTTCTTAAGGTATGTTTCCTCTCGATTCTCATAGTATCATGTGCAGTATCTTTTGGGATTTTCTTATCAACTCTTGCTCCGTCAGAGAACATGTCCATAGTAATACTGATAGGATTCTATGTATGTATGGGAAGCCTTCTCATCCTTGAAAGTATGTTAGGACTTCCCACGCACGGAAACATAAACATAATTCAAAATATGTTTTTAAAGATAGTACATCTCTCCAGAAGGATCGATCCTATACATTACTTCTCTTTGGGAATGTCTTCTATAAGTGACGGAGGAAAGGAGTTATTGGATTTCAAGTTGTTTAAAACATCTGTGGACAAATATGTTCTGAGTGTTCTCGAATCTACGATATACAGTGCGATTATGATGGTCGCATCCATAATCTCAATGAAAATCAAAGGGGTGAAATAATGAAAAAAATTCTTGCACTTTGCATAATTTTATTGTCTATTCCATTGATATCTGCAGAAGAGAGGGTGTTCTATACAGTTTTTCCTGTAAAAGATGACCATGTATCTTCTGCATTTACCACTAAGAACAACGATCTTATAATCTCGTTACATGAGGAAATAGGAATAAACTTCAGAATTGAAGAGAAAGTTGTCATTGAATACATGGGTACACAGATCGTGACATGGGAGGATTCACAAAAGAATATGTACCCTCATAAAATAGTAATAGACGGAGTTCCAATAGAAGAAACAAAAGTAACATTAGAAAAAGGAGATCATTCTTTATATTTAATAGACGAAAACGGAGTAAAAGTTGAAAACAGCGAAAGAACGATCAAAATTGTTAAAAGAGGATCGTCTTTACCTTCTTTTGCAATAGCAATACTGTATTTTGGAATAGGACTATTCATATCATATAAAAGAAAGATGAAGAAGGGTTAGTTATCGTTTCTCCCTCAGTACGATGAACACAGCTATAATCATTACTATGAGTAAAGGAACAATGTAGTACAGCATAGTATTATCCTCTGTACTTTCTTGCGGTTGTTTTGTCGTTGGTGCTGGTGTTTCTGATTTTTCTTGTGGGGGTTGTGTAGTTTCTGTTTTTTGTGGTGTCTCTTCTGGCTCATTCTTCCCCACCATCATTTCCACTTCTTTTTCAAATGACGTTCTCTGACTTTCCGGTGTTGGCTCTTCGATGAGGATTTCCTCTGAAACGCCGTAGTTTGTAAGGATCAAGAATTCTGTCTGCAATAATACTATACCTATCTTTTGATCGAGAAAATCATCGATATAATCACCAAAAATTTCCAGAAGTAGCCCATTATCTATATAGAAAGCCGTCATATCGAGCCCTGGTTTTAATTCCACTTCTTCCCCAGTATCGAATCCCACCTCAATTTCTGATAAGTAGTACCCTCCAGGCTCTTCTGAACGTATCGTTCCCTCTGGTGTTTTATAGTCTTTATACGATGTCATGATATCATATTCTTCGAATACAGGGTATTTCACTGTGTAATCCTTCACTTTGAGCGTTTTTATCTTAAAAAAATCTGTCGTGGTTTTGATATAAGGAGAGTGTAGAAATGAGAATAGGTAATCATTTTCATAAGGGCCCTCTATCCATACTGCCACCTCGCCATGTCCGTTCCAGTTTTTCATCATTGTATACTCTCTCCAGTCATACGATCCCAGTTTTATCCAGAAGAGCCACTTCCCCCATGAATTTCCGTTTTCGTCGATCATT
>Ga0209986_10001001_pt1 | contig 27540 bp, 27 predicted proteins | sample BlataG_FD_183168 | JGI IMG/M metagenome (GOLD analysis project Ga0209986, IMG submission 183168) | Deep subsurface microbial communities from Black Sea to uncover new lineages of life (NeLLi) - Black_00105 metaG (SPAdes) (version 2) | ecosystem: Environmental > Aquatic > Marine > Oceanic >...
GTCCCTTTTCTGCCCCTAATTCTTCCGGCTCTCTCGTATATCATGCTAAGATCCGTGTAGAGATAACCAGGGTATCCACGCCTGCCAGGAACCTCAGACCTTGCTGCGCTCATCTCGCGGAGAGCTTCCGCGTAGTTAGTCATATCCGTAAGAAGCACGAGAACGTGCAAATCGGACTCATAAGCCAGAAATTCTGCTGCAGTCAGTGCAGCACGTGGCGTTATGATTCGCTCAATTGCAGGGTCATTTGCGAGGTTAAGGAAGAGTGCAGTATGTTCGAGTGCACCGGTTTCCTCAAATGAGTTCATGAAGAACTGTGCCTCAGTCGCCGTGATGCCCATTGCTGCAAATACAATGGCAAAATCACTCTCTTCTCCAGGAATCTTTGCCTGTCTAACAATCTGTGCAGCGATCCGATTGTGTGGTAGACCAGAACCAGAGAAAATGGGAAGCTTTTGACCCCTGACTAGAGTGTTGAGTCCATCAATGACTGACAATCCAGTCTGAATCGATTGCCGGGGGTACTGTCTCGCATATGGATTGATTGGGGAACCGTTTATGTCCCGGTGGTCCTGAGCCGTGAGCGGCGGGCCTTTGTCCAGAGGGTTTCCAGAGCCATCCAGAACACGCCCGAGAATCTCCGTTGAAACAGGCAGCTTCAATGTGTCACCGGTGAATCGTACGGCAGTCTTATCTGCATCAAGACCTTGGGTTCCTTCGAACACTTGGATGATTGCCTTTCCACGACCAGTTTCAAGGACAGTCCCTGTTAGCATCTCTCCGCTTGGAGATCTAATCTTGACTACCTCGTTGTATCCGACGTTGTGTATGTGCTCCACAATTAGGAGAGGACCACGTACATCTGAAACTGTGCGGTAGACAATTGAAGACTCCTTTGTCATCCGAAGAACCACCAGCGGGGGCCAAGTAGCCCGTTTGAAGCTCGTTGAAGATGTGATGTTTTAAGAGTTACGTACTACAAGTCACATTTATTCAGAGCCATGGCGATAGATGGAAGAACACAAGGACTGGAGCCAATATCAAGGCTCGAACTATCAGTGACTGCCCTCGTTTCTTAAGGTCGTTTGATGTAGGGGTGAAGTACAAAATGGCCCCAATCAATATGCAGAGGGCCATCAACGCATCTCCCAAGAAAATAAGGATTGCAATCAGCTCGGTGTCCGCTATGCCGATCAGGCCTAACCAGGCGTAAGTTGCACTCTCCAGAGTGATGGGGTTCACACCAGCTGTTTCCACAAGGACGCCCAAGATGAAGGGACTGATGAGATACAATGCGATTCCCACGAGAACCAGTGTCTTACTCAGACCATCGCTGAGTCCGGTCATGTAGATCATGAGTCCGATAAGCACGAAAATCAAGTATCCGCGAATCGAGAGAGCGAGCATGATATTCAATACAAAGCTGATGAAATCCGACCAAGATGTGAATGGCCCGTCAAACACGGGTTGTTGGAGCACTTGGTAAGCCGTATTGTATGGATTCATGGACCTCACGGGTGTGAATCACGATATTGGAATATATCCACCACTAAAGACCGAGCTTACGCGGAGAAATTTCGAAGCCTCGTTTCACTCTACGACGCCAGGCATTAGCACTCCGGAACCATCAGGTTCTGTGAATAGCGACTGGAACTCCCGGTCAATCTTGTCTTCTATCGCGTCAATTGCTCCTTCGTAGGAATCCCAAGGTATAGTCTTCATTCGGGCGATATTGTCGAGAACACTGAATTCCAAAATCCGCCTTACACTCACACCCAGATTTACTGCAGCCGCCATTTGTCTGGAGAACTTGATGATTGTGCGCAGCATCCGGTAAGTTTTCCCTATGGGACAGTAGGTGTCTATCTCATGCAAGGCGCTTTGGGTTAGGAAGTCCTCTTTAATCATCCGAGCCGCTTCAAGAATTGCTCGTTCGGATTCGGGTAGTGCATCAGGCCCCACAAGTTGCACAATCTCCCTCAGCTCATGGTCCTTTTGGAGCAGTGCCAAGGCATCTCTCACCAACTCCGGCCAGTCAGGACCCAGGTTTTTCTTGTGCCATTGCTCGAGTGTAATTTGATAGAGAGAATAGCTAGTCAGTACGTTGATTGCTGGGAAGAAGCGCCGTGCAGCGAGGTCTTTGTCCAGAGCCCAAAATACCTTGACTATTCTGAGTGTGGCCTGAGTAACTGGTTCTGAAAAGTCGCCGCCAGGTGGTGACACAGCACCACAGATTGTGATTGATCCAAGCCGATCATCGGAACCAAGGGATTTGACTCTACCACCACGCTCGTAGAACTGTGCAAGCCTCGATCCAAGATAGGCAGGATAGCCTTCTTCTGATGGCAGCTGGCCCAGACGACCAGATATCTCGCGGAGTGCTTCCGCCCACCGTGAAGTGGAGTCAGCCATGAGTGCAACATCAAAACCCTGGTCTCTGAAGTACTCAGCAATGGTCACGCCAACGTAAATTGATGCCTCTCGAGCAGCAACAGGCATGTTGGATGTATTCGCGATAAGGACTGTGCGGTCCATCAGAGGCTGTCCACTCTGAGGGTCGTTCAATTGAGGCCATTCCTCAAGAGCTTCGGTCATCTCATTGCCGCGCTCGCCACAACCAACATAGACAACGACTTGGGCATCAGCCCACTTCGCAAACTGATGCAGAGTGACAGTCTTGCCAGTTCCGAATCCCCCAGGGATCCCTCCTGTGCCGCCTTTTGCTAGAGGCATGAAGGCATCGATTACTCGCTGCCCGGTGAGAAGGGGGGTATCGAGCGCAACTCGTTCTTTGAAGGCGCGTCCTACACGTACGGGAGTCTTCTGCATCATTATGACTTCATGAACTGCATCATGCTTGTCTTTGACTTTGCAGATTGTTTCAACTACGGTATACTCCCCCTTCACAACAATCTCGACTATTTCCCCCTCTATACCCCGGGGGATCATGATCTTGGACGTGATTATTCTAGTTTCTGGAACCTCGCCTATTACATCCCCGGGAATTACATTCGCGCCAGCCTTAACCATAGGAGTGAATTCCCACTTCTTCTCCTTGTCAAGGCCCTCGACTGTAAGCCCCCTTGAGATGAAATCGCCTGAAATCTTGTTCAACTCTGGCAGGGGTCTTTGTATGCCATCATAGATGCCCCCAAGCAAGCCGGGGCCAAGTTCCACTGATAGTGTGTCCCCAGTTGCAGCAACTGGTTCCCCAGGAGCTATGCCTGATGTTTCTTCATAGCACTGTATAGTGGAGGAATGTGATCCAACTTCAATCACTTCACCAATGAGCTGCTCATTGCCCACTCGAACTACTTCATACATGCGAACCGAGGGTAGGCCACCCGCCTTGATGACAGGCCCTGCGATATTCTCGATATATCCGATGTCAGGCTTCATTGCTAGCTCCTCTGGAATTATTGTGCTATAGTCTAATCTCGATGCCAACCGCTCTGCGTATAAGCTCCTTCAATATCGTTTCATACTCGCCAGTTGGCCCGTATCTGTCCGGTATCAATAGAATCACTGGTACAGGAGCTTCTGAGAGTTCAAGGATCGTGTCTTCGACCGTTTTGGCAAGGGGCTCAGTTAAGATAATCAACCCCATCTTTGGATCTCTGAAGTACTCGACCAGCTTATGGCGAGTTTCCTCGGGAGACTTTGGTATGAAATGTTCGGTGGCTCCGACCATTCGAAGACCGGTGACAGTGTCTCTATCACCTATTACGGCAATCTTATCGCTAACCATGGAATTCACTCAACAGTCGCGGTTCGAGATGTCTGCTGAAATTTCGCTAAAAAGCGTTTGCAAAGTATCTGTTCTGGTATGCGAGGGAAAATGCTATGCAATATGTCGCCTACACCTTCAGTGTTCCATAAACTGAGCTATTATATCGTCCGCTTCAATCAATGTCCAACAATAGTGACATTTGAGCACTGTCGGACGCTTGGACACTACTTGATACTTGGCATGTATGGGCTCCCGCTCCTTGTTGGTGACACACCTCTTGTTGGGGCACGCAACTACGTTCGTTATGCTGTCGGGGAGTTCCACTCTTGTCTTCTTGACAACTTCTCCGTCTTGAATGATATTGATTGATGCGTCAGGAGCAACCAACGCAATCTTAGCCAACTCAGACTGCTCTAGGACACGCTTCTCTAGCTTGACGATATCCTTACTTCCAACTTTGGAGCTACTGATGTTCATGGCGAGTGTAACAACGCTGCCCTCCTTCCCGGTAATTCCCAATATCTCCAAGACCTCGAGAGCATGACCAGCGCTTATGTGATCAATCACTGTCCCGTCTGTTATCTTGACGATTCTGATTTTCTCATTCTTCTTTTTCCCTGCCACACAGACCACCTGCTTGTGTTCTTGATGTAGGTCATGCGGTTTTAGGCATTTTGTTTTCACCCAGTGCTTCGCGGGAGTTCCAGCCAATGCATATTTCATGTAGGAGAAGGTTGATATGGAAACTGTCCAGACCGCACCAAGTTGGTTTGGTGAAGAGAATTGGTCCTGGACGGTCTTGGAAAGTCCTTGCATTCGGCTCTTAAACGCCTCTTTGGCGCCAGCATCATAGATGAGGATCTTGTCAAGGAGCTTGTGAAAGACATCCAACGAGCGCTGTTGGTGGCCGATGTAGATGTAAATCTGGTGATGGGTATCACAAAGAGGGTGGAGAAGCAGGCACTAGACGAGAATCTTCCCAGAGGCGTGTCCCGTCGTGAGCACATCGTTAAGGTCGTATGGGATACCCTTGCCTACTTCCTTGGCGAGAGAACCGTACCACTGACCATCAATCCAGGAAAGCCGAATTTGGTTATGCTAGTTGGAATTCAGGGGTCTGGTAAAACAACGACAATTGGTAAGCTTGCGCGATACTACCAGAAAAGAGGCATAAAGACCGGAGTCATTTGCGCTGATAATTTCCGTCCAGGTGCCTATAATCAGCTCAAGCAGCTGGCAGAAATGTCCAACATCCCATTCTGGGGCGATGAGAATGGAAAGGATGCCGTCAAGCTCGCAAAGAAGGGCTTTGGCGAGATGAAGAACCGAGGCATTGAACTCATCCTTCTGGACACTTCAGGACGGCATCGAGAGGAAACTGGTCTCATCAAAGAGATGATGAGCATCTCCAAAGCTGTGAAGCCTCAGGAGATAATCCTCGTCATAGATGGAACACTTGGGCAACAAGCAGGCTCACAGGCTGCAGCGTTCAAGAAAGCGACCAATATCGGCTCAATTGTGATAACCAAGCTCGATGGCAGCGCAAAAGGTGGTGGAGCGCTATCAGCAGCAGCGGCCACACAAGCGCCAATCAAGTTCATCGGTACAGGTGAAGGGATGGACGCCATAGAGCCCTTCAATCCGACCAAGTTTGCAGGTAGACTGCTGGGTATGTCTGACATCAAGGGCCTTATTGAGAAGGTTAAGGAAGCGCAGATTGAGATCGATGAAGACGCGGCCATGCGCCTGATGAAGGGGCAGTTCACCTTGACTGATATGATGGCCCAACTCAAGCAATTGAAGAAGATGGGGCCGATTGGAAAAGTCATGGAGATGCTAGGTTTGCAGTATAAACTGCCTGATAATGTCGCCGAGATTCAGGAGGAGAACTTGGAGCGCTTCGAAGTCATGATGAATTCCATGACAAAGGAAGAACTCGACAATCCCAAACTTCTCAAATCCTCACGGCTTAATCGCATTGCAATGGGATCTGGCACAGCTACCAGAGATGTGAGAGACCTGTTGAAGCAGTACAATCAGATGAAGAAGATGATGAAAACGATGGGAAAACAGCGCAAAGGAAGAAGAGGCGGCGGAATACCGGGCCTACCTGGACTGGATGGGATGCAGTAGCTCCCGGAGTAATAAGGTCCTGATGAAACAATGCGCAGCTTTCTGATATTCTTTGAAAGGTTGCCCATAGACGTCGTGTCTGTTAAATCCGGTCAGAATAGCCCGGAGGTCGTGACCGCATGCAGATGTGTAAACGTGGGACTCTTTGTTTCAGGCGACCTGAGGAGGAATGTAGAGGTCAGTCTTGCAGTCGGTCAACCAGATGATCTGGGAGTTGTGACATACCCCGGTTCCAACCTGAAGCGCGTTTCGCCAGATGAACGGTCAATTTCCTTCTTCCTTCTGAAAGCCACGAATGTGCTTCGGGAGTTGCCGCTAGGTGGCAAGAAGAGGTTGGACAATGGCATGGTGGTTCAGAGAACAAATGCCACAGATCTGCTTCGAGGATGGGAATCATCTCGAATCTATGTGTCATCTCTTGATCCACGCATTCAACCGAAACAAGTGGATGTTCGCCCGCAAGGATTGTTCCTCTATGAGCTGACTAGTACGGCTTTGACAGACTTAGTCAGAGATATCCCGAGAGTCTTGCTTCCCCGCCCTCCTCATCCCGAACGCTTCATTTTGAATATCAATCTATATTGCGACCAACTGTAAGGTGGTCTTGAAGAAATCTTCATAAAACGACCATCCGACTGATATGTGAACATCAAACCGAGTGTGATTGTGCTGCCGACCAATGTTACTCCTGAATTCGATAAGCAGAGGCAGATCTATGAAGACACCGAGAGTCTGGAACAGAGGATAGTAGAACTTCAGAAGCTCATCAGTCTCGCACCTAGGCATAAAGGCGCAGAGCGGATGAGAGGAGACTATCGGAAGAAGCTTGCTAGACTGAGGGCAGAGTTAGAGAAGAGAAAGGATCAAGATCGCACACGTCGAAGCGGTGCGGGGTCTGAAGAGGGAGTCATCAGAAAGGAGGGAGCAGGTCAAGTCTGTCTAGTCGGTGTGACAAACTGTGGAAAGTCTTCATTGATAAACGCGGTCACGAACGCTGAGCTTGATGTGGGGGATTATCCCTTCACAACGCCCATCCCAACACCTGCGATGCTCACTCTGGAAGATATCAACATCCAGCTAATTGAGCTCCCAGGCATTTTTGAAGGAAGTCATGAAGCAGGCATCGGTAGACAAGCTCTTGGCGTGGCGAGAAACACTGACTGTATTGCTCTTTTAATAGACCTCTCGAGAGACATTGATGCCCAGATGAAGGTTATACTTGAAGAGCTGAATCGTGCTAGAATACGACTTAACAAAGAGAAGACTGCTGTACGAGTGGAGAGGGTCGGACTAGGAGGACTCATGATATATGGAGTGCAGAACTACCAGGGCAACAAAGACGAACTGTATGACTACCTCGAAGCACGAAGAGTGACCAACATCATCGTGCGTTTGCAGAAGCCGGCCACATTCCAGCAGTTCGTGGATGCAATGGACTCAAGCGTCGCGTACGTTCGCGCTCTTGTGATTGCTACAAAGGGAGACACTCCGGGCTCCGAGGAAAGATTCGAAGAGTTGAAGGGTAAGTATGCTGAGAGATTTGACATAGTCCCCATCTCTGCAGAGAAAAGAGAGAACCTTGATGGAATGAGCTGGGCGCTCTACGAACATCTAGACATTCTGCGAGTGTATACCAAGATACCAGGCAAGAAACGTGAAATGAAACCCATTGTTCTTCCGGAGGGGTCAGTAGTTGAGGATGCAGCGATGAAGGTCCACAAAGAACTCTTCGTGGAGCGATTTCGTACTGCCATCATAATCCGAGATAATGATAAGATTAAGCGAAGACAGGTGGGCCTTAACTATCCATTGAAGGACGGGGATGTTCTTCAGCTGATGCATAGATGAGCAATCGAAGGGAGCTGTTGTTTTGACCAAGTTTCCAAATCTTCACATTGTTCTTGTTGAACCAGAGAATCCTGGAAACGTAGGCTTTGTTTCCAGAGTTATGGCCAATTTCGGAGTATCAAACCTGAGAATAGTCGGCATGGACCCGAAACAAGATCAGTATGCGCAGATGTTCTCAGTTCATGCTGTAGAAATTCTCGAGGATGCAGATATCTTTCCAGACCTTAAATCAGCATTGAGTGACATAGATGCAGCTTGGGCAGCAACAGCAAGAACAGGCCACAATCACAGTGTGACCAGGGCGGCGGTACCTCTCCCTGAACTCCCCGACCCCACATCTCGGGGTGGGCAAGTGGCCCTCGTGTTTGGCAGGGAGTCCATTGGACTAAGAAACGAAGAGGCTTCCATGTGCGACCTTATCTTTACGATTCCGGCATCCAAATCATACAATAGCTTGAATCTGAGCCACGCAGTGGCAGTCGTACTCTACTCGCTCTTCGTGAGATACGCTCCTGAAGAACCACGACTGCCAACTGACGCTCGTGCGGCCACGTGGAAAGAGAGAGATCAAGTCTGCATTTTCTTTGACGAGCTTGTCGATGAAACAAGAATCAAGGACTTCAGGAAACCCATCGCTAAGCAGGTGTTTCGGAATCTACTCGGGCGGTCCTACATGACCGGACGTGAGATAGCAACACTCACTGGGACCATTCGTAAGATAAAAGAACTCACTGAAAAGGGGGAAAATGTGGGTATCTAGCAGTCACCCAGGATTCCAAGAAACCGTATCAGGTCAAGCCAGAACCTACTACACACCATAACCCAGCTTGCGCTTCAGCTCTGGATCAATCTCGTCGAAACGAATCTTGCACGGAGTCGGGAACTTGGGGGCTGCCTTATTTAGCGCCTCAATCGCGTTCTTGATCTGATTCCTGTTCGTGCGGATGGTAATGAGTGGTTGGTTGGGCTTGACCCTTGCAGCGCTGCCTATCACCTTGCCCCAAGCCTTTCGCATACCGTCCTGAACACGGTCTGCTCCTGCACCAGAAATCATTTTGTTTTCTCGAAGATAATGATGTGGCTTAACACGAATTCTAAGATGGTAGTTGTTTCGCCCGGTCACTTTGGTCATGTAACGGTTCGAGGCGATTCTGGCCGCCTCAAGGGCTTGGTGTCGAATTTGACATCGCTCTAGGCCAATGAGCGATAGCACTACCTCGAAGTCACCGCCCATATTACCCATGTCAAAGCTGACTATTCTGCTGGCTGGCCGGCGGTGAATATACTTCTTACGAACAAACGCGGGCCGATCACATTCTCTGTAGCATTGACCTGGACGCTTTCCCATCTTATTCCACCTGAGAGACATCTATGGCCTAGTGTGGCCGGAGTCAGCGGAAAGCCTTGTGGAGAGAATAAAAGGGTTATGGCATAGCTTTCAGCTCCCAGAATTAGGAAGTGCTGTGAGAGATACGAAGTCCCCTTTCGTGCAACGATGTGTCTTTATGGATGTGGAGCCTCTATCAAGGATGAGGGAACATGATACGCATCCCTTTCGAACTCGTTGTGCTGGCAGCTGTAGCTGGTGTGTACTACATATGGACAGCTAGGAAGCGTCAGAAAGCAGGTAACCCGCGGGAATGTTTCAAGTTGGCAGCCTTGTGGTCAATATGGACGCTTGTTACTTTGATACACACAGTCATGCTCATACCACCACCGCCCCCGGTGAGCCGATAATACTCCCAACCCCAGGAAACATTTTTTCAATTGCCGTTAACTTTGTATTCCTGCCTGCATTTGCAGTGTGGGTCCTGATGATGCTGGACTTGATGATCCATGTTTTGAAGACAAGGTACAGATTTCGAGCAGCAAACCAATCTGAATGTAGGCAGGTCGATGCATCACCTTCTTTTTGAGAAGAATGATTCATAACGACTCGTGCTAGTATGTAGTGAGAACCATCATTTCGCTTACTGGAGAGAGAAACCTTGGGAAAGGGAAAGCAAATCTTAGGACTGTTGATGTTCGTTATCGGACTTGGAATCTTCGTGGACGACCTCCACGATTTCGTACCTGGGACAGAGTGGCTCCACTGGATGCCGGATTTCACCCCGGTAGTCATAGGAAGCTTCCACCTTGAGCACCTCTACATTGGTGCCCTCCTCATGGTGATAGGCATCTTGGGCCTTGTCTGCGGTTCGGACTAATGATCTAACTCAGTGTTCATCATATCAAGACAGTGCGCCAAGGATGAGAAGAGGAAAGACTATAGTAGCATCGCCAATCACAGTTTCATAGTTTGCATCGGTCTGAACTTTTTGCCATGACACTCCTTCCTTTAGGGGGGCTCCGCCCAAGCTACCCGCTTCAGGACGGTCAAGAGTGATTTGTACCGCTAAGTCCAATCCACCTCTGAGAATAGTACTGCCCATCGTGAAGTGTTTTGTGAGCCCGCCGCCGAGCATTATCGCGGCGGTCTTCTTAGTCTCTTTGACTATTGAGCCTAATATCCTGAGGTCTTTCACAAAGTCCATTGTGAACTCCTTGGTCGTACTATACGTGTACATGTGGAAGCCAAGCATGGAGTCCATGAGTCCAGGAGAAAAGATGGGTACACCTTTGATTGCTGCTTGTCGGATTATTGATTTGTCGTCTGTGAGGGTCATTCCAAGATCCTTGAGGATTTCGCTGGGGGATAGTGTCGTCATCTTGTCTTTCGGTAGACCATCCAGAAAACCATAGATTTGCTTCTCGAATACTTCGAAGTCTTTCTCATACACGAAGAGATCCGCGATGCGGCCCATCCCTGCTTCACGCAATTCTTGGTCGTTCTTTTCTGTTGGCACTCGATAGTGTGCTCCGCCATACGCTTCCAAAAGGTCATGGACTATGTTCGCGCCGCTGGTGACAATAGCATCGATGTGTCCGATATCAACAAGATGGCAAATGAGAGCTCTAAGTCCCCCTGGCACCATGGGACCGGACATTGATAAAAATGTGAAGTATTCAGAGTCCTCGAACATGCGTCTGACGATTCCTGCAGCTCGTCCAAGGCGTCCAGCCCCTAGAACCCCAGCCTTGAGCATGGCTTGCACGAGTTCGTCCACGGACATGTTGGCCATCGCAGGGATATGGTTGACCCGCTCCATGACTGTCACCAATGCGGAACCCTTGAGGTTCAGTGATAAGTCATTCTGTGCCTGAGAAAAAAGGTAGCGCGAGTCTGGGTCAGTTGCCGGGAGGGCGTGACTCAGACTCGCGGATCGGAACTAAGTCCACCACATATATACAACCCTTCACGGTTCAGGTTTCCGACCACTTGCGATTTGCTAGCGCGTACCGAATACACGGGGAGAGACCACCGAAAGTACTCGAGCCATCTGTCACCATTCAACATGTTTAAACCCAAATAGGAATGCAGAAGACTCATGCAGACTCTAGCGACAATGCTTACCTACTCGATTATCCTGTTTGGGTTGGCGCTTCAATTTCTTTGGCTTGCATTGGCTCGCAAGGGTCGTGATGCTTACGTTCGGGATCTATCTCACTTTCGGAAGCCCTCTAACCCTCTTGCTAGGTACTACTCCTGGCGAGTGATCGACTTCCGCAATGCATTGCTGGAATCATTGCTCTTCGAAGCCCTACTCCTGCTGGTCATTCTTGGAGTAATCCAATTCACAACTGGATTCCCGTTCGTCGAATACACGATGTGGGTTGGTATCTTTGTAATGACTCTCTCACTCATGAGCGGCCTACAGATGTCATTGAGGGTCAGAACCCTCGTGAAACTCCGTTCAAAGATGGCCGCGGACATTCGCAATTCGGATGACTTTGTTGGCAAAGCCAAGGACATAGTGGAAGCACTTCATGTAGCTGGACGTAATGCAGATGGCAGGCTTTGGTTTGTACTATTTGAGGTGGCACAGCAACCGAACACTGTGGGCTACTCTGCACGAGATGTCCTCCTTAGCCTGAGCAGAGAACCACGTGAACCACCGAAGGACGATGATGCAGGAAATGTCGGACCCGGCGTTGAACTAACCTGATGGTCTCAGGTCACATGCCGCAGGTAGATAATCTGGGCTCATTCAGTAAGTCTTATATGAAGTTCCTAGGGCGTCACCTCGAACCCCCCTTAGGGGAGGAAGCTACATGTCCAAGAAAGATGTTCTGAAGGGCCGGAAAGGCGTTGTCGTAAGCTACCGGAGAGGCAAGCACCTGCAGCATCCCAATCAAGTGATTCTGGTGTTTGATGACATTAAAACAAGGCCTGAAGCTGCGGCACTCATCGGTCGGGGAACGAAGTGGATTTCACCCACAGGAAAGGAGTTTCTAGGCAAGGTCTTGAATGTGCATGGCAACAGTGGCGCCGTACGTGCCAAGTTCCGCACGAATCTGCCAGGACAGGCCATTGGTACACCTCTGGAACTTCTGTAGCCGTTGCCCGAAACTTGTACAATCCTGGACATCAATGTCCTTGACTGATATTCGGTTCCTGATTCATTGAGGTCTGCTCTGCAGATCCTACTGAATCTGCGACAAGTTTCACGTCCTCTCCACAGGCGTTTTCTATCTCCGTCCAACTAGCAGCGCCCCCATTAAATACACGCCCTAGCAATCAGCATTGAACGTCCACACTACTCAATCTTGAGCAGTATGCTATAACCACCTACAGAATGTCCAAGATTGTTCAAGTTCTTGGCAGCTGTTGCAACGCCCCCTACACTAACTTTATCAGAATCCTATCAGACGCTAACAAGGCTCCGATGATGGAAATTGGCTAACTGAGAGCAGAAATGCCCAGAGACGAATCATAGTTAGACTGAGGAGCCACCTCGAAATGACTTCTGAGAACAGGACGATAAGCTGACTGGATAGGGACTGTGATGCTTGAGTGGGTGTTTTACTTTTTTGCATACCTGTGTGCAGGTTTCACACTCAAACTGGGTGATGATCTTCTTGACGAGACGGAGCGGCCCACATTCGCCTGGTTGCCTCTCGCGGTGTCTGGCATTCTATTCGGATACCTCATGACACAGACGGAGTGGGATTTGGCTCTGCTTGCTGCCGTAGTAATTGGTGTGCTTCTCTCAGGAAAGGTAAACAGACCGCATTTTGCAGTTGGGTTTTTCCTTATTGCACTCATAATGCTGGTGAGAGGTGTTCCTGCAGTCACTGACTGGCTTGCGTGGTCTGCCCTCCTCTTCATGCTTTTTATGGCATCTGTGCTTGATGAGAAAGGTAATGATTGGACGGATGAAGAGGTTTCCCCGATAGCATTCAAGTTCTTCCAATATCGATTTACTCTCAAACTATCTGTTCTGCTTCTCACAATACCGTGGCCACAGTTTCTTGCAGCTGCAGTGGGCCTGTGGATGTTCGACCTCGGGTATGAGCTAGCTGGATGGGTCACTCGGCATTGGCAATAGTCACATGTTGGTACGCGAGGCTGCAGCAGACATCCGCAAAGATTGGCTTAAGACCAGCTGAACGTGCAGCCTCCACTCCCTCCTGACTTATGAGGGCTACTCCATTAGTGCCACTGCGAATTGCGTACATATCTGATTGAATTTTGTGTTTGCCTTTGGGACGAGCGCAACCCAGTAACACGGGCGTGTTCTTCATTCCAAGGCGAGCGACTGTCATCACTTTCCCGACTTGTCGGGGAGTTGGCGGAGTAATGTGTTCCATTGGCGTATTTCGGACTGGGAAGAGAACGATGATCACAACTGCGGCAGGTGAATTCTGGGCGATCATATCCAGTGCTTCAATCTCTCCGGCCAGCTTGCCATAGTTCAATCCAACCAGCACATGCGGAACTGTTGGTATTCCATGTCCATTCAGAATCTTAAGGGACCGTTCCATTTGTCGGGGGCCGTCCTTAAGATGATACACGCGTTCTGCAAGATCAGCGTCCCCGATTACATCTAGCATGGCTGCGTCAATGCCGGCGTTTCCTAGGAGTTCAGCTGTCTTGGGAGTGACCAGACCAGTGTGAACTACTACCTTAAGGTCAAGCTCGGATTTGACTTGGCCAATCGCTTCAGTAAATCTGTCAAGAGGCACATACCCTTTGGAATCCGAGCCGCCACTGATGAGAACCCCCTCACCCCCTCTATTCTTCACATCCGTACATCTCTTGAAGAGATTCTCCGGTGTGAGTGTGGGTTCCATTCCTGTCAGCAGCGTTCCGTCGCAGTGATCGCAATTCAGGGAACATGCGGTTCCAGTCACGCTGAGAGATACGAAGTTGTGGGGACTCGACTGCGTGTGGTCTGGTATTCTGTAAGGATAGGCTGTAGGGCTATAACAGAACAGGCTTCTTCCAAAGCGACGAAGACGTCTTTCGAATGCATCGTTCATCCAGCCTTCTAATTCCTCATCTGATGCGTCCATCACCTTACGACCATCGGAGAGTATTTCGAAGACCAATGTTCAACCTCTAGTTAGGCTGCAAGGCACCTGCTATTAGGATTATGATGGGGCCTAAGGAAAGCAAATACATAATCAACTGGCGGGAAGAAAGCATTGGCCGCGAAGGTCCTAACCAGGTATCAAGGAATCAAGCGCGGGAGTGAGTTCAAGAGCGACGGAATTCTTACAGATCTCTAGTGATTTGAAACACAGAGATGTAGGAAACATGCAAGACTCTCACAATACATGGGAGCCATCCATCTTGTGCCTGCATCGGGGGATCAGTCTGAAAGCCTCTCTGTGTAGCATTTCGAACAAACAGGTCCCAGATTGTGTGGGCCTTATCAGTACTGGAGAGCCATTACATACTATGAGAGGACTAGGCAAGTGGGCTAATGCTGTTTCACGCAGCACACGCTCGCTCCCGAAAGCCCAAGGGAAGGTTTCTTCTCGAGGGAGGTCCTTACTCTCCATGAAGAGTGGTGTATCGCACTCTGGGGAGTCCGCGGCTGTTCACCATGCTCAGATGAGTCTTCTCAGTTTCAGTGATGATGCTGGGATGGGTGATAATGACCCCCGCCGTGGCAAGAACTGTGAAGACCCTCTCTGTCGCTGGGAGTGATGCACCAGCAGTAGGACAGGAGAAGGAAGCCAGGTCTGTGGGAGGGATACCATCTCGATGATGACAGACAAAGCCCTTGCTGACTCTAGACTCCATTGGAGAATGGAGGATGGTGACATCTGGCAGGGGAAGGGTGGAACACAGGAGTTTCTTGCAGTTGAGTATCATTCACATGAGATATAAGAAATGGGTTGTAGGAGTGCAGTTAGCAAAACAAGAGTCCGAGGACTGATAGAGAGATGAAAGTCGCCAAGAAGATATTCAAGATTGCCCTTGCCGAGGGTAGGACCTTTGTTCTAGAACATGAAGCAAAGGACATAATGAAGGAGTACGGAATACCAATCCCACCGTACGACACTGCGGCCACAGAAGATGAAGCCGCAAGAAAGGCAAAGGCGATAGGATTCCCAGTTGTCCTGAAGATTTTGTCGAAGGATATTGTACACAAGTCAGATGCAGGTGGCGTAAAGATTAATCTCAAGGATGAAGCGCAAGTGAGAGAGGCGTACCAAGAGATAATGAAGAACGCAAGGAATTACGGGAAGAAGGAAGGCATTGAAGTGGACCTAAGTCGTGGAGTCTTCATCTCAGACTTCGCCGATATGGGAACAGAGGTCATCGTCGGAGTGACGCGCGACCCCCAATTTGGTCATGCTCTGATGTTCGGGCTTGGAGGCATATTCGTGGAAGTTCTGAAAGATGTCACATTCAGACTCATTCCGATGACGGAGATTGATGCTCGTGAGATGGTAAGTGAGATAAAAGCAGCAAAAATCCTAGATGGAGTACGAGGCGAGTCACCACGTGATGTTGATGCGCTCGTAGACGTGATTCTGAAGGTTTCCAAGATGGTAGAGCAGAATCCGGAAATCATAGAGTTGGACTGCAACCCTACTTTCGTCTACGAGAAAGGTAAAGGGACACTCGTGGTTGATGCCCGTATCATCATTGAGAGCGGAAAGGAATAGATTTTCTAATCTTCAAGTAATGCGTTGAATAGTATCAGACCTCTCTTGAGATCAGCATCCTGCAATCCATACTCTGATGACGTTTTGGTGCCACTTGCCAGAAGAAGCAGAAGAGCAACAAGCCGTGGAACCAGCCGGGCATACTGAAGTAAGAAGTCTCTGTTGCCGGTTGAGTCTACAATGAGTCCTTCAAGCCTGCGAATCATTAGATTGAGTAGCTCAGGAATCCCCTCTTCCGGCCTGAGTCTATTGAAGAGGTTAAGGGCAGCTCGCTCATCAGCAAGTAGTGTAGGAGAAACCCCAGTCCTCTCAAGCGTTCCAATTGCCCCCATTATGATTGAGTCATAGTGTTCTTCATCGATGCGCGTTAAGCCCATATCGGCCGCCTGAAGTTGACCGAGAAGCCTCAATGAATTGGTCAGAATCGTTCGTGAAGAACCAGGTGCGGATAGCAGTAATGGTGCCAAACGACCCCCATGCAGACGCTCCAAGCGTGCGGCAACTGAGGAATCTAGCTGATGCTCGAATCCAGGTGAGAACCCAATCATAGCTGCCGCTGGAAGCTTTGGATTGGTTGCCAGGGTTCTGATGGCCGTAAGAGCTCTATAGTCATTCAATGATATGTAGAATAGAAAAATGCGAACAATATCATAAGCGACCTCGAAATCCGCTTCAATGGTGATGTTCCGTCCCTGACTCTTGCACATAAACGCGCTCAAGAGTGTCCACGCGGATCTGAGGGTTGCGCATAACTCTGAACGCACATTTGCGTTAGCCAAGTTGTGTTCTTCAAGGAAACTGAGGAGCTTATCTGTGGCACCAGATATCCTACTTAAAGTGGGATCATCGACTTGAAGGGAATTAATTGATTTTATGAACTCTCGAGGGTCGCGCGAGGGCGGTTTCATAATAAGCCATGGCTTCTCTCGAGCCATCGTCCACCACTTGGTTGTCGACGTGAAGTAATCAAGAACATCGACAGACATGGTGAGATCCTCAAGACCAACCACCTCTCGTGAGTCAAGATAGGCTGCGAGTCTTGACCATAAGCCCAAGAATCTCGTAAGATGTGTGGAGAGTCTCTCACCTGCAAGCTCCTGATCGGAGAACCGTCCAATGACAGCCTCCATGCGTGTGGGCGTTTCACGGTCGAAACGAACCATAATCAGACCGTGATAGACTTCGACTGGTTTCCTAGCCAAGACTCCACATTCTCCTATCGATACGTGCATCTTGCCGCGTCTAGTGTGCACCGATCGCTTACTATGGTCTTGATTAAATGAAACCTTGTAAGACCAGTGGATAACTGAGGAGAGCTGTGCGTGTCACTTACCGTATCTTCTTGACCTGCGTTCATAAGATCGCAGAGCGCGCCAGATGTCTATCCGTCTCACTGCTGGCCAGTACACCTGTGCGAAGTACAGTTCCGAGTAGGCAGACTGCCACAATAGGAATCCGGATAGTCGTTCCTCACCAGAGGTTCTAATGATCAAATCCGGGTCTGGAATACCATTTGTGTAAAGATGGCTCTCAATGAGATCCTCGTCAATATCGGAAATACTCATCTCACCTTGCCCGATTTTTTCACCGATAGCCTTGACTGCATCGACAAGCTCAGCCCTTCCGGAGTAGCCAACTGCAACGTTGAGCGTATAGTCACTGAAGTCGTTGGTCCTCTCTTCGGCTTCCGTGATTACTACCTGTAGCTCCTCAGGAAGAAGGTCCATCCTTCCAATTGCTCTGATTCGCACCCTGTAGCGTTGGATATCGGGGTTATCAACAACCTCGGCGAACTTCTCCTTCAGAATAGTCATAATTTCCTCGACTTCGTCCGCATTCCTCTCAAAGTTTTCCACAGAGAATGCATAAAGCGTGCATACCTTGACTCCGGCCTCCCAGAGGATCTTTAGGACTTCCATGACTTTCTGTCCGCCCTTGTGATGGCCAAGCCACGGAACATCATACCCGTGCTGCCGAGCATAGCGACGATTGCCATCTAGTATGATTCCGACGTGTCGTGGAGCATTCTCTTTTTTCAACTGCCGATAAAGAAAGTACTCATAGAGCCTGTACACGGGGCCGACGAAATTCAATTGGATATTCACTCCGCTGTATGGTATTTGTCTGGATGCTCTAATTAGCTTGGTGCTGGAGAATCATACGTACTAGCACTAGATCATGGTCGCAATCTTATCAGCCGCGCGTTTCATGTCGAGAAAGATGAGTCCAAGCTTCGCATTGGCCGTAGTCGATACTGTCAGGCATGCGTTCAATCCTGCTGAAACGACTAGCAGCCATCCATCTACACCCTTAACATTGACCTGTTCAAGGGTTCCCTTTCCAAGCTCAATCGCGGCCTTTTCACCGAGGGTGAGCATTGCAGCGGTCATAGCAGCGACCTTTGCCTCATCAACGTCCATTGGCAAGGCCGAAACTATCGGAAGGCCCTCTACACTCACTATAGCGCAAGCTTCAATCTCAGGAATGCTGCCCTGCAGCTCGTTCAAAACGCCTTCGAGTGTGTCACCGCGTGTTTCAGTCATCTAGCGTCACCTTACTTATACATGCGTTTCAGAATGACCTCTCGCGCTATTGCTTGAAACGCTCTTTTAACTCCCACGCCCTGTACAGCGATTGTTTCGTATATTGGTACATTGCCTCCAAGTCCTAGGAGATCCAGCATCTCATCACGGGACATCCTGTTTGGTAGGTCTCGTTTGTTCAGCATGACCACTATGGGAACCTCACGTCCCAACGAGTCCCCCAAAAAAAGCTTGAGTTCCTCAAAGCTCTCCATGTTCTCATCCCTCTGGTCAGGAGCAGAGTCCGCGACAAACAAAATGCCGTCAGTGCCTTGGAGGACCACTTTTCGCTGGTGTCTGTGCCTCTTCTGGCCTGCGACTGTAAACACGTCAAACAGCACACGACCACCCGCACTCATCGGAACGTAATCGAAGAAGAGTGTGCGATTGGTTTCGTCTTCGATGGCTGTGAACTCTCCCTTTTGCAGGCCCTCAACTTTTCCGTAGAGCCAACGAAGTGCGGTTGTTTTGCCTCCAAGGGATGGTCCGAAAAAGACTAGCTTGAGATGTATGCGTCCCTTGTCGTCCTTCCTCAATGTTCCAACACCTTGAACGAATCGCTAACGGCCTAGGTCAACCTCAAGTTCACCAACCGGGTGCCCTACCTTGGGAGGCTAAATGGATAACATTCATGTCTCATAAAAGGCTTTGTGGCACGATGGATGCCTTGGCCCTTAATGCAAGTCGAAGTATGGACATTCCTATACTCGCTCGAGCTCAGCCAAGGCGGACTTCAAGTCTTCCTCATCAAGCTCGCGATCCTTGGCTGGTGCGGTTGCCTCTACTGCCAAGAATTTGTCAAGTTCCTCAGCCAACTGTGCGCCCTGCTTCTTCATAACAAGACGGATCAAGCCTATGTTGACCTCAGCTTCAGATACAACACAGAGAACACCCTTGCCGCATGCTGAGGCGAATATCTTGCCTTCTGAAAACTCAGATGTGACTATCTCCAGCGTCCCAATCTGAAGGTTATTGCCCTGCTCCTCACTTGCAGCAAACACCGCACTAGCAATCGCACCGATGGAATCCACATCGACGGGGTAATAGCTCAACTTACTGACGTTTGCTATTGTGAGTCCTGTCCTGTCAACGAGAATCACTTTCTTGATTCCCTTGTCTTGACGAATTATCTCGGTCAGAATCCTGTCGAAACCTTTTGGATCGGTCATGCCATTACCCTCTTTCACTTCTATCTACTTGAGGACTACTAGTATCAAACCCTCTTCTTTGTTCGGTGCGATGTTGATTTGACCCTGCGACGTATCGAGAGTCAGGAATGACAGTGTCCCCTCTTTCATCTCATTCACGGCATCAAGTGCCTTGCCGACGAGAGAGGTTATGATTGCAGCTACATTCTCAGTTGTTGCCGCATCCAAATCACTGCTCAGCGGGAGACCCTCCATTGTTGTCACCACCACGCCTCTGATCCCTTCTTGGGCTTTCAGCTTGGAAAGAATCGATTGAAGTTTCTCTTGGGTTATCAAACTATGGAATCCTCGCTGGAGTTATCCTTTTTGCACTCTCTACGCCGCAGTTTGCTATTTGAGAGTTGTGATGATGTGCTCTGCGTTATAATGACGTTTTGCGCAATTGCACTCTCGTTTAGACTATCGGAGAAGAAAATAAGACTCCGTATATTACCAGACTGGATGTTCCGAAAGAGGGGAGGATGCCTGTGACGAGGAGAAGCAACACCGTTGTCCGAAACTTATACAATCCCGGACATCAATGTCCTTGACTGATGATCGGTTCCTGATTCATTGAGGTCTGCTCTGCAGATCCAACTGGATCTGCAACAAGTCTCTCGTCCTCTCCACAGGCGTTTTCTGTCTCCGTCCAACTGGCGGCGACCAAATTACATGAAGGCCCTAGCTATCAGCAGTGAACATCCACACCACTCAATCCTGAGCAGTATGTTATAACCACCTACAAAATGCTCAAGTTCTTGGCAGCTGTTGCATACCCCGTCACAGGAAAGGAACTATTCCTCGTCCTCAAAGAGATCCTTTGAGCTGCGTTTCATCTGTGCCAAGTTCATAGTTGACACCTCGTCCGCTGCAGCTGAGGGGGCTGCTTCAGAAACCTCTTTCATCTGCATCTCTTGGCGCTCCATCTCGGCTTCTTCGGACGCTAGCGCAGACTCGACCTTATTGAGCTTTGACTGAACAGCCTTGGGTGCGGCTCCAGCTCTCTTCTTCAATGCGCTTCGAAATGTGGTGATGCGGCTCTTACCCCTAGCTCTGTCACCGCGGAATGCATCTTCACCGGCCTTCTGAGTGACAAAGGTGGCTCCAACGGTCGGGTCAAGGGTTTCGAAGAGTTCAGCCTCGTTCTTGGCAACCTTCAGCTTGGTCGTCACAGCCCGCACACGTCTTGCTCCCTCTTCATCTGTGTAAGTCACTTGAACTTGCACTGGAATCTCATCGACCTTGATCTCACTCTCAGGCTCTACTTGGAAGTAGAGTTCGTGATTCTCACCAACCACTCCAATCTTGCCCTCACTCCTCTTTCGGAAATCCTCGATTACTGCTCTTGAAACGCCGGACACGTCCTTGATCTTGACACCAAGCGGAGTGACTAGCTTGACTTCAACATCGCGACCAAGGAGTGAAGCGCCAGCTAGACCGGATAAACTCCTATCGAGTTCATTCGGCTTCACGTAGTACATTTGACCGCCTGTGGCCTCAGGTAGAAGACCCAGTGTCTTCAGCTCCATTCCTGAACTGGATGCAATGCCCACGACATCCAAGGCTGTACCAAGATCTCGATACATCTGACCCATGTTCTCGTAGTACTCGTTTGCGGGAGTGACCTGATAGCCCTCAAGCGCGCCAATTCCTTCATTTGCGAGACCATCAGTCAAGAGCACAACTCTGCCAACCTTGCGATGTTTCGCCAAAATGTAGGCCATTCCCACAGCCGGTCCCAGTGCGGTTCCACCCTGGTCTCGAAGTGCTTTAACATGCTTCTTGATCTTTGCAGAGTTCTTACCCACAGGCACCATCTTTATGCGATCTAGCAGTTTCTTGGCATTATCCATAATCATGTCCAGACTATGGAAGGAGTTTACTGGTAGCTCAATTGCCTCTCCGGTTTCCACGTTTCGGGATAAAACCGTGCTTTCAAACTCAATCAACCCAAACAGAGTATCCGGGGAATTGGCAGCCAGACTGTCAATTGAAGTGCTTAGGCTTCGTTTGACTGCCGCAAGATTCGCACCTGCCATCGAGCCTGAAACGTCGATTAGTGCCAGAAATGATTGACCACCAGCTGCTATCATGTCAGTTGTGGCCCCAGTCTTGTCAGGTGGTGGGGTCACGACGAAATCAATATCATGACCCGCAACAATCACTTCACCTTCAATCACATTAAGCGTGCCACAGAAAGCGCACACAAAATGCTTGCCAACCTTGGGATCGTCCTCTATTTGGTCCACATTAAGGAGATAACCCCCGCACTTGTGGCATGTTATTGGCTTACCTGTAATCTTCTTCACGTCGCGGGCAAGGTCCCTAAACTCAACACGCAGTACATAGGGAATATCGCTCATCATCTTCTTTGATGCGGGAAAGGATTCAGAGCTAGTCTTCAACATAGTCATGTGATCGTTGTCTCCAAAAGATTTGGAGCCGCATCGATGCTTGTTCTATTAAATCAACTGCCCACATTGGCCCTGTGGAATAAGTCAAATGACAGAAAGAAAAGTCAGAATTTCATCTCTTCGATGTTGCATTTCATACATCTCACAAGAAAACCGATGTTGGCAACTTCCACATCGCACTCTTTGATCTTATCTTTCGTCTATTAGGGGCTACTGATATTCAGTATGCTTACCTTTTGTCACACAATCCTACCATTGAATCCGCAGGGACGCTTGAATTGGTTCAGCTTTTCTCCTCTCCAGATATCTATCAATCAATAGAAGTGATGCAATGCCACAAAAAGCAACCAGAATGACACATACCACAGTGCTACTTGGAATAACCAAGTCTTCTCCTAACACCTGTCGAATCACGTACCCCGCTCCTATCAGCCTTCTCCCGTATTGATTGCCTGTTCTTGTACGGTATATGTTCCCACTCCATCCAACAGCCCAGCCATGTGTTTCATTGATGAAGTCTACAGCCCGCAAACTACTCCAGCGCGGCGGTAGCTTTTGTTCATACCAGTTTAACCCCCCGTCTGGAGTGTAAGCGACACCCACGTCAGACCCCACCATCCAACCCTGTTTGGGGTTGATGAACTCCAAATCCATATAGAACGCAGTTGCCCAATCGAAATAGGACGCTCTACTGGGTGTATGTCCTTCAATCCAGTATTGTCCATCTATCATGTGTGAAAGATGGCTGTCAAGGTAGCAGGCCCATCCCTCAGTTTCGCTCACTATTGCTAGACCACGGGTTGATCTATTGTATTGCTGAGTCCAAGTCCGTCCCCCATCTTGGCTGTGGAATATTCCATCCATACCCCCCGCCCACATCAGTTGTTCTCCAACAAAACGAATCTGGAAGAACCCTGTATCAAAGGACCAGGATTCGACAGGCTTCCAGATGTCCCCTCCATCTATAGTATAGAGAAGTTCCCTGTCTATACTTGTCCAACCATGCGTGGAGTTCTTGAATGCCACAGTGGGATTGTATTTGTAGGCTGCTTTGTATCTTGGCAGGTCGATATTCCATGTTAGACCACCGTTAACAGTGTTCAGGAGCCCTCTTCTTGTAGCAATCCATACCGTCTTGGAATCAACAATCTCGATGAAATTGGGCTGAACATCCGGATTCGAATAGGACAGGGTCCACGTATCTCCTCCATCTTTGGTCTGCAGCACAACTCCACAGTCACGTTCTCCTGCCCCAGCATCTGCCATTCCAATTGCCCACCCGCGAGATGAATCATAGAAGGCGATGTCGTAGAGAGTATAGGCCCACGGATTATTCAGTTCCTCCCAGATTGCCACTGGTTCTCTGACGTAGGTTTCCAGAGAAATGGTCAGGTGAAATGTCCCGATAATAGAGCATAGAAGAATGATCGAATGAATTCGGACCTTCGACCCCCTTGTTTGCTTCACTAGATAAGGAACCGCAATCAATGGTTTACCTTCCCTCCAACCGTGATTTGTACTTCTTTGCTAATAATCTGTCCGAAGAGAGCCGCTCTGTGGAAAAAGCCCGTTAGTTTATACTCGATGTGATCGATATCAGCATCGGTTTTCTTGTGAGATGTATGAAATGCAACATCGAAGAGATGGAATTCCAGTCTTTTTTTTCTGTCATTCGACTTATTCCACAGGGCCGCCCACATTGGTGCAGGATTGAACATAACCATAGTGAGAGAACTGTCTGCAATAATAATACGATAGAGTCTAACAGCGCAGAAGATATAAACGATTCAAGACAGCACAAATCGGCAAACACCTGATTGCCTTGATGGAGAATGGCCAACCATGGACAAAGCCAAACTTGAGAGAATTGTTTCGGAAACGATGGCAGCAAACGCTGACATCCATGGCATGATAGTCTGTGACGCAAAGGGGAAGGTTCTGTTTGGTCACACCATAACTGGAGATATCAAGTTTCCAGATGTTGCGAAACTGGTCGTTCAGATAGCTTCCAATTCCTCTCAGTTGGCCAACGGTCTGGACAAGGGCGGCCTCAAGGAGGTCAGCATTGCATCCGAGAAGGGCTTCGTCCTTATCCTAGGCGACGTCAAGATTGTCCTCGCTGGATTGGCAGGCGAATCTGCCAGAGAGTCGATGGGACTACTCCGGATGGCGCTTAGGCGCGCATTGCTAGCAATCCTCGAGTAAGAGAGTGAGTGCTGTCTTCCCCAGAGTTACCTTTTTGTAGAGTAGACATATTACACACGCCACCCAACAGAGTATATCTGGGTATCATCTGGGTATTACTTACGCAAAAGAAGGCACTCGGATTGTCAATGATGGGCACGCCGTAGTAGTTGGTTAAGTTATACAGAATTTGTTGGATGGGAATCTGTCTTGGTCTGGATTGAAAAGCTCGTATGCAAGGGCTTCAAGTCATTCGGTCGAGACAACGTCACCATCAAGTTCAGCCGAGGGTTTACATGTATCGTTGGTCCTAACGGATCTGGAAAATCCAACGTTGTTGATGCCCTTCTCTTTGTTCTTGGACAGCTGAGTGCAAAGACGCTCCGAGCGACCGTATTCTCGGATCTTCTTTACTCACCTCCGAAGCCAGGCATGCCTGAAAAGGCCAAGTCTGCAGTAGTGGAACTTCACTTCAACAACCAAGACAGGGCCCTCCAGGTTGACGCTGACAAAGTTGTTGTCGCAAGGCGGCTTGATGACTCTGGCAAGTCGATGTGCAAAATCAACGATAAGACCGTCACGAGAACCTCTGTTTTGGACGTCTTGGGCGGCATCGGAGTGGACCCGAATGGATACAATCTGGTTCTGCAAGGTGAGATCGCACAGATGGTCAAGGTCAATCCCAATGACCGTCGTAAGCTGATAGAGGAGATTGCAGGAATCTCGTCCTACGATGAACAGAAAGAGAGAGCTCTGAAGAAACTGACCGAGAGCGAATCAAATCTTGGAAAGGTGGAAACGCAGCTTCAGGAACGTCGTCGTCAATTGGAGAAGCTGCAAGAAGAAAGAGCGGGCGCATTGCGTTATAGCAAAGTCCGAAAGCGAATTCAGGAAATCCATGTCGATAGCTTGGCATGGAATATGATTAAGGGCAAGAGCAGAAATCAGACAATTAACGAAACCCTTGCAGAGCGGGCAGAAGAGGCGGAAGGACTCGCTAGAGATATAATCGAAGTAGAGCAGGGTCTTGAGCATACTGACACTGAGATAGAGGGAATCGATAATCTGATTGACGAAATAACCGGGGGCGATTCATCTAGAGTTTCAGAACGGTACGGAATCGTTTCGGCAGCGGTCAACCATGGGAAAGCTGAGCTGGATAGAAAAAGAGAAGAGGTTGGGAAAACTGGTGAGGAATGTACATCCCTGGAGGAAGAGCTCGGTTCAGTCCAGGACGAGATGCAAAGCTCAGAGAGCCAGATGAAGGAAAGAGATGACGAATTAACCGAACTTGATAAGGAAATCAAGCAGGTTTCAGGAACCATTTCAAAGCTAGAGGAACGCCTTGAGAGTGAGCAGGATTCCTACTATGAGAACACACTCCGACTTCAAGATTTCAACAATCAGATGCGATCGCTTGATGAAGGAGTTTCCGAGATTCGATCAACCATCAAGAGCGACTCTAGAGAGCTCGGCATTGCGTACGAGGAACTCAGAGACGCGGAGGATGGTCTGACAAGAACAGAGAAAGAACTCCACGAGCTAAACCAAGTCGTACCAGCAAAGGAAGCTGAGCTACAAGAGGCAGAGAAAACTGAGGAATTGAAGAGAGCAGAACTCGAGCAAGTGACAAATCACCTCGTAGCTCTAGATGCGGAGGTTGCTGAGTCTGGTAAGATACTGGCTGCAACGCGAGAGGAGCTAGTTAGAATACAAGCCCGTCACGATGCTTTGAAGGAAGCAGAGGATACATTCCTGAAGCGAAGGCGAGCTGTTGCCAAAATCCTAGAGCTCCGTGATTCAGGGACTATGGCTGGCATTCATGGTACAGTGGCTGAGCTCGGCACGATTAATCCCGACTACTCTATGGCACTGGAGGTCGCCGCAGGAAACAGACTATCACACATAATCGTCGCGAATGAAGATGTCGCTACACAATGCATAGCCGTTTTGAAGAGAGATCGGATAGGCCGCGCGTCATTCATTCCGCTTACAAAAATACGGACGCGAGCACCAGGAAAGGCCTCGAAGGAAAAAGGAGTTATTGGGTTTGCACTTGACTTGGTTACTTTCGAGCCCGAAATGAGACCCGCATTCGAGTTTGTCTTCTCGGACACTCTGGTCACCGAAGATTTCGAGACCGCTAAACGTATGGGCTTCAACCAGTGGAGGGCTGTTTCACTCGAGGGTGACTTAGTAGAGAGGTCCGGGCTTGTCACGGGAGGCCACTACCAGAGAAGTTCAACAGGGCTTTCGCTCCAGATAGTAGACACCAGCCCTGAAGTTGCCGAACGGCTCAAGGGACTCAATGCGATTCACAGCGATCTCAGAGAGCAACAGGATGAACTGCACGAGATGAAGATAGGACTGGAGAAGAGTATTGAGGAGCTTTCCAGAAGTAGCTATCGGGCTGGAATTGCGGTCAAGGGCCAGAGAGAGAGCCTTGAGGGGAAAGAAGAACGAGTAGAGTCACTGAAAAACAGAATAGAGGCAATCAACCTCACGATTAGCGAGCTCGAGGCTCAAATCAAGGAGCTTCGAGAGAGGGATGATGAACTCACGGCGCAGCGTGAGCATGTGCGAACACAGAGAGACGAGTGCAATGAAGTCCTCGTGAAGTCTGATGCTGCGAAACTCAATCAGGAGATAAAGGACCTGAAGGAGGTCCTTGAACACAATAAGCGAAAGCGGGAGTCAATCAACACTGAGGCGACAAAGCTGCGCGTTTCGATTGATGAACGACTCGGGCCTAAGGCTATTGAACTAGAAAAGGCCCTTCAGTCATTGAAAGACGCACTACCAGGACTGAATGATGGCGCGAAACGCGTCGAGTTGGAGCTGGCAGAGAGAGAGAACGAATTCAATGAGCTCAAGTCCGAGAGGGATAGAATTAACGAAGCTGTCAAAGACAAGAGAGTTCATCAACTAGAGCTGAAGGAAACCTTGAGAAACTTCCGTCTTCGACATGAAGAAATAAGGGAGGGACAGACCTCTAATGAGAAGGCTGTCTACCGACTGCAAACAGAGCAATCACGTCTTGATATCGACCTCGTGGCCCTCAAGGCTGAGCTCGAGAACTTGGCCAATGCAGAGGAGGAAACAAAGAAGCGGGAGAAGATGCGAGAGCTTACTCACAAAGAGATTGAAGAGATGGATGAGAAGATCAGAGAGCTTGAGAGAGAACTCGAAGCAATGGGACCTGTTAACCTGAAATCCCTGACAGACTACGATGCAGAGAGGGAGAAGTACGACGAGATAGTCGACAAGAAGACCCGTCTAGAGGAGGAACACAAGGAGATACTCTCATTCATGGAGGAAATCGAAGCTGAGAAGACTCGCAAGTTCCTCCAAGTGTACAATGACATAGCTGATAACTTCTCCAAGGTGTTCGCAAGGCTATCTCCAGAGGGCGAAGCACATTTGATGCTTGAAAACCCCGAATATCCGCTAATGGGTGG